>MDTG01308583.1_pt1 | contig 15516 bp, 14 predicted proteins | sample 811421 | NCBI WGS metagenome assembly MDTG01 (sample SAMN05326645, study PRJNA326480) | marine metagenome | isolation source: seawater | place: Pacific Ocean: South East | collected 2011
ATTTAACCATCTTAGTAATTCAAGCATATATCCATAGATTATATATTTGATGCTTGGTACTATTTTTCTTGGTTGAATAATTAGTGTTGGTTGAGTTCCATCACCTTGAAAACAAATAAAGACTTTTAATCGGCAACCAACATTATCCGTGTGCCAGTTTGAGGAAAACCCTTTTTTGTTGTTAATATCTTGTTTACTTCTAATCATAAAATTTATTCCATCAAGCCTGACATCTTGTCCAATATATTCTAAAATTGGACCTTCAATTTTTTTAAATATTTCTTTGAAGGCCTTGACACTATCTTCATAAACTATTAAATTTTGCTTCTTGTCTTTCTGCTTATTATATAAATTTTTGATGATTGATATTGATTCTCTAGATAAACTAAATTCAGCAAATCCATGATTATCAGCAATAACACCTTGATGTTTTGACTGATTATCAAACTTTCTTATAATATAAAACAAGCTAAAAAAACGTCTACTAAAATTTATTGCACTTTGTAAATTCGGATTAATCTTGACAATACGACTAATAGTTTTTCTAATCGTTTTTTCCAATTTAATTTCAAATATATAATTTATCTTACCATAACAAATTTATAGGAATTTGGCATTTTAATTATTATATTAGTGGTTAAAGTAAATATTGTATGGTAAAAATAGATTTAAGATTTTTCGCATGATGATTCTACTCTTCTTATTTGTTGTATTATATACTAAACTTTTCAGTAGAAAAAATAACAGAATATTCTTGCTTATGATATGTTAAATTTATAATTTCAATCTATATAAACTAATAAAATGAATAATCTAATAAATGGAGTTTTTGTAAATGAACTTGTAACTCATTCTGATGATAGAGGATTTTTTCGAGAACTTTTGAGGATACCATTTGAATCTAGTGATAATAGATATAAAGTAGGTCAAATAAGTCATAGTGAAGTTTTGCCAAACATTTTGAAGGCGTGGCATGCTCATCTTTACCAGTATCAATGGACTTATATTGCTAAAGGGAATTGTATTGTCGCTCTAGCTGATCGGAGAAAAAATTCAGAAACATTTGATCAGGTTTTAACTTTTACCGCTGGTGATTCTACTAGGAAAATATTATATGGATTCCCCCCAGGCGTTTACCATGGCTACAAGAATCTTGGAGATACAGCTCAAGTTATTTATATTACAAGTGGTCAATACGATTTAAAAGATGAGTTGAGATTAGATCCTTATCAAAATGGTATAGATTTTAGCTGGAGTAGTTATTCTGATTAGTTATCATTTATTAGGTTCCCCTGCAATTAAAAAGGAATGAAATATAAGACTTTTTTAGTTGTTTTAAACAGTAATTTGTTTATTTAATAGATAAACTAATTCATTATTTTTATTAATCCATAGGTTATAATTGTCTTATCATACTTAATCTTTCATGGGATCAACAAAGAGTTGTAGAGTATCAGGGGGATTATTGAATGAAATTATTGATTTTGGAAGACAGCCACTTGGAAATGGATTTTTAGATAAGGTTGATTTTAAAAATGAATATTTTTACGAAATGAAACTTGGCTTTAACGATACTAGCAAGATGGTTCAACTATTGTTTCAGCCCGATCCTGAAAAAATGTTCCATGAGGATTATGCCTTTTTTTCTAGTACATCTTTATCGATGTCAAAACATTTTGAACAGTTATATGCCTTTATAAATAATTCATCTTATATTTCAAATCTAGATCCTTTTATTGTTGAATTGGGTTGTAATGATGGGATTTTACTTAAACACTTTGCCCTTAAAGGTATTAATCATCTTGGTATAGAGCCTTCGATAAATGTTGCTGAAATGGCTAATAAAAATGGAGTTAAAACTATTAGTAAATTCTTTAATAAAAATCTGGCTAAAGATATCGTACAAAATAAAGGAAGAGCCAATATTGTTGTTTCAGCAAATGTTATGTGCCACATACCTAACATTGTTGATGTTGTAGAAGGTTTGAGTATTTTAATTGCTGATAAAGGTGTTCTTATTTTTGAAGATCCTTATCTCGGAGATGTTGTTGAGAAAACAAGTTATGATCAGATCTATGATGAACATGTTTATTTATTTTCAGCAATTTCTGTCAAAAAATTATTTGAAAAATATGGTTTTGAGCTAATTGATTTACAACCTCAAAAGACACATGGCGGATCTATGAGATATATTCTTGCCCATAAAGGAATGTATGATATTCAGCCAAATGTAAATAAAATATTAGACAAAGAAAAGATATTAGGTCTTGATAATTTGGATAAATTAAATATTTTTGCAAGCAACGTTAAAGAATCTAGAATTAAATTAATAAAACTATTAAAAACCATAAAAAGCAGAGGTAAAACTATTGCTGGATATGCAGCGACATCTAAAAGTACTACAATATTAAATTATTGCAAAATTGGAACGGAATATATTGATTATATTTCAGATACTACTCCAATTAAGCAAGGTAGGTTTTCGCCTGGGATGCATATTCCAATTGTTTCACATCAGCATTTTCTTGATAACCCTCCAGATTTTGCATTCTTATTGGCATGGAATCACTTAGATGAAATAATCAGTAAGGAATCTAAATTTACTGAAAATGGTGGTAAATGGATTATTAATGTACCTGAACCTAGAATCTTATGACTATATTTACAGCCAATCCATATGCTCAATATTTAAGATTTAAAGATGAAATTGATATTGCAATCGCCAGAGTATTAGAAAGTCAAAAATATATTTTATCAGATGAAGTCTCAGCACTAGAAAAAGAGTTTGCTTCTTATTTAGATTGTAAACATTCAATAGGTGTTGCAAGTGGAACTGATGCTATTGAGCTAGTATTAAGGGCTTTAAATATAGGAATTGATGATGAAGTTGTTACTGTTTCCCATACTGCTATTGCGACTGTTTCGGCTATTCAGTCTGTAAGCGCTACTCCTATTTTATGTGATATAGATTCTAATAGTTTTACACTTGACACAAGTAACTTATGTGATTTTATCACCTCAAAAACTAAGGCAATAATAGCGGTCCATCTTTATGGAAGAGCTGCAGATATGAATTTCTTAGAAATATTTTGTAAAGAAAGAAATATTTATTTAATAGAAGATTGTTCTCAAGCTCATGGTTTGATTTTGAACAATGGTTGCTCAGCAGGAACTGTTGGTATCGCTGGATGTTTTAGCTGTTACCCAACTAAGAATTTAGGAGGATATGGGGATGGAGGATTGATTTCTACTAATTCTGATTATTTATATGAAAAATTGCGATCAATCAGACAGTATGGATGGGATGATCAATTTAATAGTTTGCATTTTGGTAGAAATTCAAGACTTGATGAAATGCAGGCTGCAATTCTTAGAGTAAAGTTAAATTATTTAAATATTAGCAATAGTTTAAGAAAGGATAAGGCTAATTTATATAAAAAAAGATTACAAGGAACTGAGTTGATTTTACCTAATACTGTTAATGAAGATCATGTCTATCATTTGTATGTAATTCGTACACAATTTAGAGATAGTCTAAGGAAATTTTTAAAGGATAATGATGTCTATGCCGGTATCCATTACCCTTTGCCAATTCATAAACAAAAATCATTTAAAATTAGTAGAAATTCATTTAATTTAGCTAATACAGATTATATATCTAAACAAATTTTATCTTTACCTATCTATCCTGAGCTAACAGATAAAGATGTGAATTATATTTGCGATATAATTTTGAAGTTTCTAGATTTAAATATTAATAAATAATGGGTAACATAAATTATGACGTTGTTATTATTGGTGGTGGTATCGTTTGACTATCAGTAGCACATCAGTTAATTCTTAAACACAAAAATATTTCTATATTAATTATTGATAAAGAGAAAAAATTAGGTTTACATAGCTCAGGTAGAAATAGTGGAATCTTACATGCAGGTATATATTATCAGCCAAATTCATTAAAGGCAAAAATATGTATTAATGGCGCAAAACGTCTAAAAGACTGGTGTATTAATTATGGAATAAATGTATTTGACTCTGGTAAGGTTATAAGTCCAAAAGATATAAATCTAGATTCTCAAATTGATGTTCTATATGAAAGAGGAAAAAAAAATGGGGCTGAAGTTTATATTATCAATGAGTCGGAATTTAATAGATTATTACCTTTTGGCCGAACATCTTCTGGAAGAGCTCTTTGGAGCCCACAAACTAGTGTTGTAAATCCTAAAGAAGTAATCAATCAATTAAAACAGGTATTAGAAGACTATTCTGTAGTATTTTCTTTGGGAACAAATATTGAAAGTATAGATAAAAATAAAAAGGAAATACTGACTGATAAATCTAAATATTCTTATGGCTATTTATTTAATTGTGCTGGCCTACAATCTGACTTAATTGCAAAAAAGTTTGGGATTGCAAAAAATAAAGTTCTTTTGCCTTTTAAAGGGATCTATTGGAAACTTTCTCCTCAAGCACCTTTTAGATTTACAACTAATTTATATCCTGTACCTGATTTAAAACAACCATTCTTAGGAATACATATTACACCTTCTGTGAATGGTGATGTGTATTTAGGACCTACGGCTATTCCTGCATTAGGTAGAGAGAATTATAAGGACTTTCAAAGACTTGAACCTCTAAGAAGTTTACAGTTTCTTAGTATTCTTATGAATCAATACGTTTTGAATAAAAATGACTTTCGTAAGTATTCAAGAGAACAGTTGTTTGATGGAATTAAGAGTAATTTTGTTAGGAATGCACAAAAATTAATTCCACAACTTAAAGAACATTTTCTATTACCTACATCTAAAGTTGGAATTCGACCACAACTATTTAACAAAGATACAGCTGAGCTGATTCAAGATTTTCTAATCGAGAAAACCAGTGATAGTTTACATGTCCTTAATGCTATTTCTCCTGCTTTTACTGCAAGTTTCGAGTTTGCTGACTGGATAATCAATGAGTCAGACATGTAAATAAATAATTAGCTAATATTTCAAATTATTAGCCTGTTTTAGTAAATTTAATGTCTCTCTTATTCCTCTACGAAGACTTCCTCTTTTATTAAATCCAGTATGTTTAAACTTTTCATCTGAAACTTCATAAGATAATTGATTCATTATCTTATTTTTTACAAATTCTATTTTTACATTATTGTGTATTAATCTGATTTCATTTATAATATCTTTAACAGTGCAATTCTCAGTTAATACATTATAAATTTGACCATCAAATAGATCAAAGTTAATTATATGAACTATTGCAGCTATTGCATCACATAAATCTAAATAAGGTCTTTTTTGATTTAATGCAGTTTCCCAAACAGTGATTGGTTGATCTAATGATGCTTGCCAACAGAATTTATTAACGGCTGTATGAAATCTCATTCCAGGTGATGCACCGAAAATTGTTCCAAATCGAAGTGTAATTGCTTTGAGATTATTTTCTTGACTCCACTTCTGAACAATTTTTTCTTCTCTTAATTTTGTTTCTGCATAAGGACTTTGTGGCTTTAAGTCTGAGGCTGTGCAGCTTTCGTCTACAAGTGAGCTTTGAGATCCATATACACTTGTCGACGATAAGGTTATGATTTTCGTATTAGTCTCTGAACATGCTTCTATTAGTTTTTTTGTGGATTCGTAGTTGTTAGATTCAACTTCTTTTGCTTTTTCAAAACTTCCTGCGGCATCTGTAATAGCAGCAAGATGAATAACAATATCAATATGGTTTAAGACACTTTTTAAATCTAATTCTCTGATATCTCCTTCGATAAATTTATATTTAGAGATGGATGGGAGATTAAAAATAGAAAAATATCTTTGAGTTGATAGGTTATCAATAATAGTAATCTCTGATTCTCTCAAATAATTAGGTAATTCCTTAATTAAAGATGAACCTATATGACCTAGTCCGCCTGTTATCGCTATCTTTATCATGTTATATTGATTTGGTGAATAAGTCATAGTCGTGAATATAATCATCTTTATTGTATTTCATATCGCAAATAACTGCTAAAATACTATTATCTAATTGATAATTTTGTTTGGCCCATATCAGTGGTGGTATTAATAGACCTTTATTGAAACTATCAAGTAAAAATAATGATTTTGACTTGCCATTATCACATTCAACTTCAATGCTTCCCGTGATGCAAATTAAGAATTGAGAGCATTTATAGTGTGCATGATTACCACGAGGATTATCCTTTTTTCCCTTTACAAAAAATATTCTTTCAATCTCAAATGGTACTTGAGAATGATTTTCAATAAATATTAAACTACCAGAATTATTTTTTTGAAGTGGCAAACTTATTTCTTTTGAGATAGGCATTTTCATTTGATTTATTTATAGTTATTATATTTAGAAATAAATTTTTATTTTCAAAAAATTGTAGGGTCATGTAGGATTTCCAGTAGATACTTACCATATCCACTTTTTATTAGACAATATCCTAACTCTTCAAGTTGCGAATCATTTATCCAACCTTTTCTCCACGCAATCTCTTCTGGACAACCGACTTTTAAACCTTGTCTTGCTTCTAAGGTTCTGATATAAGAACCTGCTTGATGCAGTGAATCAAATGTTCCGGTGTCTAGCCATGCCATTCCTCTGCCAAGAAGTTCTACATTTAAATTGTTTTCTTTAAGATAGCTTGCGTTTAGAGAAGTAATTTCAAGTTCTCCACGCTTTGAGGGCTTTATTTTTTTTGCACGTTCTACAACAGTATTATCATAAAAATATATTCCTGTTATGGCATTTCTTCCTTTAGGCTCATAAGGTTTTTCTTCAATACTTAGCACAGTTCCAGTTTTATCTAATTCAACAATCCCATACCTTTCTGGATCGCTTACAGGATAGGCAAATATTGTGCAGCCCTTATTCTTTTTATTTGCAGTTTTTAATTGTGTTATGAGTTCATTCCCATGAAATATATTGTCACCAAGAATTAATACAGAAGACGAGTTTCCAAGAAATTTAGATCCAATTAAAAAAGCTTGAGCCAAGCCATTGGGATGTTCTTGAATTCCATATTCAAATCTCATTCCCCATTTGCTTCCATCTCCTAGTAAACGTTTAAATGAATTATTATCTTGAGGGGTTGTAATGATAAGAACTTCTCTTATATCCGCAAGCATTAGAGTGCTTAAAGGATAGTAAATCATTGGTTTATCAAATACAGGCATGAGTTGTTTACTAATGCCATTAGTAATTGGCATTAATCTTGAACCAGTTCCTCCTGCGAGTACAATTCCTTTTCGATGCAAAGTCATTATTTTATGAATATGTACCAGTTTAACAATTCCATCATTTTAACTATGTAAATAGATTTGAAAATTATTTACTAATAATATGCATACATACTTATCTTTAAACTTGCTATGAAAATTAGGTTGTAAATTTTTTTTACTTTAATCAGATCTCAACTCTTTTTTCTTCAATGCTAATTTTTCCAGAATCAAGAAAAAAAATACTTGTTACGGGCGGAGCAGGCTTTATTGGTGGCGCTTTTATTCGGAATTTGTTAATGACGACGCAAATGAAAATTTATTGTATTGATAAAATGGGTTATGCTAGTGACCTTACAAGTGTTACAAAAACTATAAGTTTATTAGGAGATAAAGCTAAAGATAGATTCACTTTCATTAATTCAAATATTGCAGATAAAATTGCTTTAGAAAAGGCTATTGATATTTCTGATCCTGATATTGTTGTTCATCTAGCTGCAGAAAGCCATGTCGATAGATCTATATCCAATCCATCTATTTTTGTCGAAAGTAATATTATTGGGACTTTTAATCTTTTACAATCTTTGTTAAATCATTGGGAGAATTTAACAAAAGAAAGAAAAAATAATTTTAGGATAATACATATAAGTACAGATGAAGTTTTTGGTTCATTGGGAGAATCTGGGTATTTTGTTGAGACATCGTCTTACGATCCAAGAAGTCCATATTCTGCGAGTAAAGCATCGGCGGATCATCTCGTAAAAGCATGGTTTCATACATACAATTTACCAATTATAGTTAGTAATTGCAGTAATAACTTTGGACCTTGGCAGTTCCCAGAAAAACTTATTCCAACGGCAGTAATCAAAGCTTCAACTAATAAAAATATACCTATCTATGGAGATGGAAGAAACATTAGAGATTGGCTATTTGTAGAAGATCATGTTGATGCTTTACAAGCTATTATTAATAAAGGGAAAATAGGAGAGAGTTATTGCATTGGAAGTCAAAATGAAAAAAGTAATAAGCAGATTGTACAATTAATTTGTAAAGTATTAGATAAGCAAAGACCAGATTTGGCTCCTCATTCAAAACTTATAAAATACGTTTCAGATAGACCCGGCCATGATCATCGTTATGCGATTAAACCCCTAAAGATTTCTCGTGAACTTAGCTGGAAATCAAAATCTAATTTTCAAGAATGTTTGGAGAATACAGTAATATGGTATTTAAATAATTCGACCTGGATTGAAACGGTAATGCAGAAATCTAATTATAAAGGAGAAAGATTAGGACTAAATGTTTAATATGGATCAAATAATTTTTTCATAAGTCAATGTTTTTTATTTTTTGTACTTTTGGAGGAATAGATTTCCGAAAAAGATTTAGATAATCTAACCCTATTATGTTACTGGATATCAACTCAAGTAGAATAAATTGGATTCTCTTTGAAAAGTGTGATGGATAACGATTTAATGAAAAAAAGAATATTTGCTGCCGGTCCCTCAATTTCTCAGTTAGAGATTGATACCGTAATGGATGCTGTAAAAAATGGTTGGTATGAAGATGCATATTTTTATTGTGAACTTTTTCAAGAGGAGTTTGCTAAATATCATGATAGAAAATATGCATTGATGACTCCTAATTGCACAACTGCCATACATTTAGTTCTTGCTGGTTTAGGAATTGGTAAAAATGATGAGGTAATCGTACCAGAATGCACATGGATTGGTAGTACGGCTGGTATTAAATATTTAGGAGCAAAAACTGTTTTTTGTGATATTGATAAAGATAATTGGTGTATAGATCCATCAAAAGTCGAGACATTAATTAACAAAAATACAAAAGCTATTATAGCTGTCGATCTTTTTGGTAATATGCCAGATTACGATAAATTAGAATATTTATGTGATAAACATAATATAGCTTTAATAGAGGATGCTGCTGAAGCAGTTGGTAGTATCTATAAAGGTAGGAAAGCAGGAAAATTTGGATTAGCTAGTACTTTTAGTTTTCATAGGACTAAAACAATCACTACTGGTGAGGGAGGAATGTTGATATTAGATGATAAAGATTTATTTGAAAGATGTTCATTTTTAAGAGATCATGGAAGAATTCCTGGTGGTAAACCTTATTGGAATCTTGAAGTTACTTTCAAGTATATGCCATTTAATATCCAAGCTGCATTAGGTCTTGCGCAGCTAAAAAGAATCAATGAGCTTGTTAATATTAAAAGAAAACATTTACGATTATATAAAGATAAGATGAGTGATATTGAAGGATTAAGCTTTAATTCTGAACCCCCTCAAGGATTAAATGGAGCTTGGATTACAGCTTTAGTCTTTGATAAAAGTTATAATATTAATAAAGAAAAGGCATTGGAGTTTTTAATTGCACAAGATATACCAGCAAGGCCCTTCTTTTATCCACTCTCATCCATGCCGGCTTATGGCGATTGTGGAGATCAAATGAAAAGAATTAATTCTGTTGCATATGATATTTCGAATAGAGGTATAAATTTACCTGGAGCTATGAATCTTAGCAATCAAGAAATTGACTATATATGTAATAAACTAAAATTACTTTTATTAAGTAATAATTAATATTGAAGAAATTAATAAAGGTTTTTAAATTCTATTGATTAGTATGTTCTCCTATTTTTGTTTTTCAGAGATTGGTTTTGACCTGTTAAAAATTTCTATTGATAGTGGTTATTTACCTAAGCAAGTGTTTACTTGCATAAATGATAAAATAATTGTAAGAGATAAAATCAAAAAGCTATGTGAAAGTCAATTTATTGAATATATCGAAACTGATAGAAAAATCAATATTAATAAATATTTTGAGAGATTGGATAAAAGTCTTAAGAAACCTTCTTTAATAATTTTATTGTGGTGGCCATATATTCTTAAAGAAGATTTTATTTCTAATATAGATAGAATAGTAAATTTACATCCATCTTATCTTCCGTATGGAAGAGGTAAATATGGATATGTTTGGGCTATAGAGAAGAATCAAAAGTATGGAGCAACAATACATCTTGTAGATAAGGATATTGATAGTGGGATGATTATTTGCCAAGAAGATATTGAAGTTAACATAGAAGATACTGGAGAAACACTTCGAAATAAAAGTATTCTTTTATGTAAACTGCTTTTTAAAAAAAATCTCAATAATATAATTAGAAATAAAATAAAACCTTATAAATTAAAAATTAAAGGTGACTATAATTCAAAAAAACATTTTATTGATTCGAATAATGATTTAGCGAAAAAATATACTATTAGAGAGGCCATAGATTTTTTAAGAGCTAGAACTTTCAAAAACGGCCAGTCTTATATAATAAGAGATGATAAGAATGAATATGAATGTTCAATAGATATTAAAAAAATCAACAAAGATTGTTAAATTTAAAACTCTTATCTTTTTCTATGTTTAACCTTTTTAGACACTCTTGAGTACATTTAAAATTTCTACTACTTTGATATTTACTTATACTAATAATTGCTGATTCATATGCTTCTTTATAGTAACCAATACCATGTTTCATAACTAAATTAATAATATTAAATAATTCTTCCAACGTATCCCAGCAAAGTAGATTTACATATTCTTCACCATATACAATTTCGCTATCAAATGTCTTTCTTTGAATGACTAATGAACCATTATTGAATATATCTAATGTTCGTTCGTAAAGACAATTATTCGTATGTTGACTTAAAAAGTCTACACATATTCCAGCATTTTTATATACTTTTTTTCGAGTAGATTTTAGCATTCCTAATCGATTATATTCTAATCCATAAGAATCCCAACCTTTTCCATATAATCTAAATTGATCTCCAAATTCTTTCTGAATAGATTTAACAAAAAACAACCTACTATAATTTCTCTCTAAAGTGAATTCTTCAATTGTTTTTGTGGTGATACATTCTGTTTTATCAAGATTTAAGTAATCGTATTTTAATTCATCAATATTTAAATTTTGGAAAACTCTTCCTATATATATTGGATGTGGAAACTTGCAATTGGTGTTTATTTGATTATTATTTGCGATTAATGGAAGAGATAGCCTTAATGGTTGATTATATTGATCCGATGTTATATCGTCTATCGTTAAAATAGCATTACTAAATTTTCCCTGAATCTCACCAATATGATTCCAGAGCAGACTAAAATTCCAAGATTTTAAATCTTCTTTTTCATCTGAAATTATATTAATTGATTTATTTCTCACATAGTTTTTTACAAAATATATTCCTATTTTTATAAGGAAAGATGCATAGTGTTCTTTAGGAAGAAATAATAAGGCATATTTTTTCCTGAAATAAATAAATCTTTTTTGTGATGGGCATACACAGTCTAGACGTCTATTATTGCCTTTAATTATTATAAGTGCTGTGAATTTGTAGTTAAAAATGAAAATATATATTATTTGAAACCAGAACACAACTAAATAAGGAGTTAATAGGAATGTTTTTATAGTGTTTTTAATCCAAATAGGTATTTTATTCAGCATGAATTAATCACTCTTTTCAAATACAATTCTAACGCATTATTTATGAAATTTATTTATATTGATATTTAATTACTAGAATATTATTTTCCTAGTTATTATTGATATATTCTTAGTATTTTATCAAGGCCTATTGAATTAACGCATTAAATTTTTTTTTGCAAGAGAATTATCTAATTTTTCAAAGATAAATGTTTGATAAAAAAAATCATTTTGATTAATTATATTATGTTTATAATTATGTCTTCTTTGGTTTTCAAATATTAATTCGAAACCCATATTCTTCATATTTTGAATTAGTTTGTTTTTGGAATGCCATTTGTTAGGGAATACAGAAGGAGGTACATTTCTCTGAAGAACAAATATGTCATCATCCATATCAGTGAAAGTGCTTTCACAAATAATCACATATTTACATCCTTTCTTAGAAATGGTGTAAATATACGACATTAGATCATCTAGATACTGAATTGTGGATCCGAAATAAACTATATCTATATTTACCTTTTCAGCTTTGAACTCTACTAAATCGATGAATTTTAAATTTGATGGTAATCTAGAAAATCTATTATCATAATTTATTAATCCAATTAGATCTCTTCTATCTATTACGACGTGGTTATGTTGATCTCTCAATACAGGTGAGAGGTATGCATATTGAGGGTAATTCCCACCACCAAAATCAACAATAGTAGCTTTTTCTTTGGGGAATTTTAACTTCAAGAGTATTTCTATTAATAACCCTTTTCGCTGATCACTTCTCGCATAAATATTTTTTTTAAAAAGTACTGAATATGTTTCATCAATTGCAATTTTATCTAGATCTTTATTTAGATAAATTGAATTTTGTTTTGAGGCTGTTTTTGCTGTTTCGAAACTATTATAAATATCTGTAAATGTATATCTGGATTTTTTTAGAATTAAATGTTGATATAACTTATAACATATAGGAGGTAAAAGATTTTGTAAGACCTTTTTAAAAAAAATATGCATATTCAATATTCTGAGAACTTTAACAATACTTGGAAATCTAACATAAAAACTATCTTGAAATCTTTTTCATAATAATACTATTCAATATTAGATATTTATTTAATAATAAAAATCCTTCTATGTATTTATTTGATTTGACTTAATTTCCTTCGGAGTCTTCTAATCGTAATATGATTATTTATTGGCTTCTACATATAAACTTAATGATGGTAATTTAGAATCAAATAATGGAATATTTCTCATTTGAGGACTTTTAGATTGTCCAAAACCACTTTTATATACAGATGCAAATCCCGACTTATGTAATGTTGCTTTAAGTTTTTTAAAATTAAACCAATTCTTATTTATTAATTTATTTTTAGGTCTATATGAATCTAGAAGATTGATTAAATGATCAAAGAATAAATCTTTATTCATTTTTAAAAACGAATTTTTAATATCTTTTGCTAATCTCCAATCTCTTTCTAAATTAAAAATATCATTTCCTGCTATAAATGTAGCTAGCATTATTTCAATGTAATACTCTTCTTCTCTAAAGCAATCATTTTTGGGTGACAAAATTTCAAAAAAATCTAACCTTTTATCTTTATAAGCTTCATACGCAAGATCACTATCTGGAATAATTATTCTAAGAATACTATCTTTTAATAAAGACTCATATAATTCTATGAATAATTTTTCTACTTTATGAGTAGGTTGTGTTTGAATATAATATGAACAATATGCTTGTTTATATTCATTTGGAAATTTACCTATATCTATGAAATCATACTTAATATATTTATTTAGATATTTATGTCTCTTGTCTTTTGTATCCACTAAACAATCCCATTGAGGGTGATAAAAGTCTTTCTCTGGAAAAATATTTATCGATCTGAATTTATAATTATACTTTAGATATCTTTCTGATTCATTTTTATAAATCCATCTATCAATTGAGAATTTTCTCAATCTCTTATATGGCATTATTCGATCAAAAATGAAATTAGCTAGAATTTTAAACTTTGTTTTTAACATATTTAATTTTATTTTTTTCATTTTATTTAATGGCCTCAACAAATAAAGTCATGCATGGAATGAATTCATCAAAAAGAGGCACATCTCTCATTGCAGGACTTCTAGATTGGCCGTAACCACTTCTATATACATTAGAAAATCCTTGATCTTTTAATATTTTCTTTAGCTTTTCAAAATTAAACCAATTCAGGTGATCTTGTCCATCTTCAGAGTTAGCATAAAGTCCTTCAATTAAATAATCTAAAAATTCTATTTTCGACATTGATTTATGTGCTTTACGAATACTTTCACCCAATAAAGGTGTGAATTCCCATGTTTTTGGAGTAGCAAAGCAATGAAGTAGTAAGAATTCAAAATAATATTCTGGTGCTATTTTTAATCCGCTTTTTTTAATTTTATTTTCCCATATTTGTAGTACATCGTATCTTCCTTCCGAATATGCATTATACCCAATATCAGCATCGGGAAGAGTTATACGTAATAGACCATCATTATCCATACAGTTATAAATATTTTCAATAAACTTTTTACTGGAATGCTTTGGTATATGCTCAAATACATGTGAACAGTAAACTAATTTATATGATTTTGGTAGTGAATTCTCAAGAGTAAAATCCCAAGGTACATAGTTTGAAAATATTTGATTCATTCCATTTCTGTAAAAATCTAAGCATGTCCACCTAGGATGGTAAAAAGTTGATCCTGCACCAAGATTGATAAACTTATCATTATCAGAATAACTTCTATATCTTAATTTATCTCTTTTATAGAAAGCGTTGTCGATATTTGATTTGCTATATGTATTCCAAGGGTAATAGACATATGAAAAATAATATTTTATTTTTGTTTTTATCTCTAAGAGTGAATTATATATTTTTTTAATGTGATTCATTACTTGTATCTTCATAAATTTTATACGAACTTAATCATATTACTTTTTGATACTCGGATACTGTAAATGCAAATCTATTCTCTTGTCATATTTTGATAAAACCATTAATAGACAGTGAATCTATAAAAATAATTATTCAACTTTCTTAGATAAATCCTTGACTTTGTCCTAAAGCATAATTTTGAGTATTTTCTGGCTACTGATGCCCATTTAAAGCTTTCAAAAAGGTTTTACTTGCACCATCGAGAAATTTGAAGATACAAATTATACAAGAGAAATTCATTTTCCTTAAGACTTAAGACCTGGTCTAGTTTTTAGATGAGAATGTATTTACTTCGACTTCATCTGTAATGACTTTTGCTTTGGCTTCTTCTGAATTGGGATTTTCAACATACCTAATCCTTTTGTTGTCGACTGCTATTTGGTTAGGAGCACCAGCTTATTTCCTTTTTAAGTCTGATAAGTTGCAAAAGTCTGCATTTAATAAGAATTGAATTCTCGAGATTTTCTCTATCTATCAATGTGCTGAATGAGATCAGTGTTTTTTTGTGCTTTTGAGACGATTGAGAATTGCTTCTCAAGAGAATTATTAGATTTTCTCGTAACTCTATTTTGACGATTTTTTGAGATCTTGAGATCCATTGTGCTGCAGCAAAAAACAGTGCGCCTTCCAGCGTCCATGGATCAATTGGGTAATACGTCGCTTCTATTTTGTATGTTTATTTAATCAATAGGGACGCTATTCCATGTTTGTAATGCAATTAAAGCAGTTTGCTTTTTTGAATTATTAGCAATAGTTCCAATAGCCATTAGTGGGGCTCCTGCAACAGCAAGTGCAAAAGAACTACCAATCCCAAAGAGTCCTCCACCTA
>MDTG01438972.1_pt1 | contig 15516 bp, 15 predicted proteins | sample 811421 | NCBI WGS metagenome assembly MDTG01 (sample SAMN05326645, study PRJNA326480) | marine metagenome | isolation source: seawater | place: Pacific Ocean: South East | collected 2011
AAATGGATTGCCTTAATTTTTAGTGCTATTAAAAACCCAGTCATATAGCTGACTGGGTTTTTTTATGGATTTTGCATGATGCTATTCAGTAAGTGGGCTGCTAACATTATCTTAATGCACACTGATTATTTTTATATGAAGAATATATGAGCAATAAAAAAACACCGTCATGCTTTTTCCCTTCCGCCGCGGAAGATGCAAAACACGCCTGTCAGTCAGAAAAAACTCACGATACGTACCGGCTTGCATACAGTGATGATGGCTTTTTACTGCGCGATGACTTGCAAGCTGTTCGATTACAGTTGGAATGGCTAAAGCCCGATATACTGCAAGAGGAGCAGGGTATTGAATCGACGGTTGTTATCTTTGGTGGGGCTCGATTTTGTGAACCCGATAAAGCGAATATGAAGCTTGAAGAGGCAAATAAAGCACTGGCGTTATCACCTAGTGATGAGCAGTTAATCTTAGCCCATCGAAAGGCCAAAACCTTGGTCAAAAATAGTCGTTATTATGACGATGCACATCGACTATCAAAAAAAATCACTCGTAAGTCATTAGATAATGGCGGCAATGAATATGTCATAGTAACTGGTGGTGGCCCCGGTGTGATGGAAGCGGCAAATCGAGGTGCATTTGATTTAGGCGGGAAAAGTATTGGTTTAAATATTGTATTACCCTTTGAACAAGTTCCTAATCAATATATAACGCCTGAATTGTGTTTTCAGTTTCATTATTTTGCATTACGTAAAATGCACTTTTTAAAACGTGCAGTGGCTTTGATTGCATACCCTGGTGGCTTTGGAACATTAGATGAATTATTTGAAACCTTAACATTAATTCAAACTAGAAAAATTAAACCTTTACCTGTTGTCTTGATAGGAAAAGAATATTGGAATCGGTTGATTGATTTTAACTTTTTAGTAGAGGAAGGGGCAATTACAGAGGAAGACTTAAGGCTATTTAAAATCGTCGATCATGCAGAAGAAGCTTGGGATGTCCTCAAGGGTAGTTGGGACTAACTCAGAACGAGACTATAATTTTCTCTTAATAGTAGCGTTAAGTAGGCAAATTTCTATCAAATTTGATTTTATTATATCCCTAACGCACATAGGATATATTTATGAGTGAAAATGAATACATACATGGTGGCAGTGAGGTCATTTTACAAAATGAAATTATCATTGTGCGATTATCAGGTATGTTTAATGAACTAGGCGTTAAAAAGTTTACGGATGCCGTAAGGCAGTTTGTTGGTTCTTTAAACGGCCGGGCGTTTGGTGTTTTAATTAACGACTTGAAATTAGAAGGTGGTACACCAGAAGCCTATGCGGAATTAGAGGAATACAACCAGTGGTTAAACACTCAGCAGTTAGTGGCTAAAGCCATGGTCATTGAGTCGTCTACCCATAGGGATATAATTAACAAGTTATCTCCCTCAAGATCCCAGCAAAATATTGAGTACTTCAAAAGTGAGCAAGATGCGCTTACTTGGTTAAAGCAAGAGCTTGATAGTGCATAAGTTTTTGAAAAAGATTGATTACTTGTCGTCACAAAAAAGCCCAGTATCTAAAAATAGATCTGGGCTATTTTGATGGCTTTCGATTAATTGAAAGCCTGATCTTGGATGTGAGTTAAACAATCTAACTCTGTATCAAACTTGCTAAATTACTTTAGCGAATTTGGTGGAGACGGCGGGCGAACCCGGAATCTGTATTAGGGCCAACACGCTCAAACTTTAGATACAAAAAAGCCCAGAGCTTTTTCAAGTCTGGGCTTTTTTGATGGCTTTCGATGTGTTGAAAGCCTGATCTTGGATGTGAGTTAAACAATCTAACTCTGTATCAAACTATGCTAACGCGTTAGCAAAAATTTGGTGGAGACGGCGGGGTTCGAACCCGCGTCCGCCAACACTCCCCTCTCGGTTCTACATGTTTATTCTTTCTATTAGTTTAGCCCATCACCGCCCGAAAGACAGGGTGCTTAGGGTGAGCCTAATACTATTTAGCAGTTTGGCCTTAGGCGAGCCTCCCGTGCGAGCTTATTCTGCGATGCTCTCGTTGTCTGTTTATAAGCATCCAGACGCGGAGATTAGCGGCAATTAAGCCGCTAGTGCGTAGTTTTCGTCGTTTGCGACTATTAAAATGTACAACGGGGATTTAGGTGATCGTTATACCCTCACCACATGCACCTAAAGCTTCATCATCGGCGTCGAATCCAAAATCGTCCCCAAAAGCTTCTTGGTTGACAGGAATTGTATGCCTCATAAAGGGTGAATACAAGGTAAGAGATTGAATCTAGTTGGTTTTTTGCTTAAGAGATGGGCGGTTAAGCCCATTGAGTTTATGTGGGTTTATTTGGGTGTTGATGGATAAAAAGCGAGAATAGGGGGCATTTTAGTTATAAAAATTATTTTTTTAATTTTCTTTTGCTTAAATGGCTATCCTGTTGATTTATTTACAAAAAAAATACTGATTTACAGTGTGTGCTTCTATAGAATGCGGCAATTTTATTTGACTGGCTGGTCAAGTAATGTCGATTCACACATTAATTTTGGTGAGATTATGCAATTTAGTCGTACTTTAGGGCGTGCATTACCTTTAGTCATCGCTACCGCAGTAACACCTGCTGTTTACGCAGCAAGCGAACTTGAAGATAGAGTAGAAGCATTAGAAAAAGTTCAAATTACCGGTAGCTACCGTTTAAACTACACCGTACAAGATTGGAATGAACGTCAAGAAGACCGTGGCGGTGATTTCCGTTTCAATCAGATTAACCTAGGTGCAGAGACTGAGAAAAACGGCGTGCGTCTATCGTCTCAATACCGCTGGTACGATGGCCTATCAATGGTTCATCACATTTATTTTGCGACGGATATTGATGATCAGTCTGAGATTCAAGTCGGCCTGACTAAGGTGCCATTTGGTATTCAGCCATACGAGTCAAACAATGACTGGGGCGACAATGCTTTATTTATGGGCTTCAACGATGATTACGATGCCGGTATTAAATACATCACTCAACGTGATGCATTGAATCTACAAGTTGCCTATTTCTCTAATGGTGATAAGAGCCCAACGAATGCAGAGCGTTTTTCTGCTGACCTAGTAAGCTCTGCTGGCCAAGCCAACGAAGAAGCCCATCAGCTAAACCTGCATGCCGCTTATAAAGTAGGCGGCAGCGAATTTGGTGCCTCTACTCAGTTCACAGGTTTGTATAACTCTGAAACGAAACAAATGGGCGATGCTTGGGCTGCGGCTGTTTTCCTAAACGGCAAGTACGATGCGTTAGGTGTTCAGTTGCAAGCGGGTCGTTATGAATATAACCCTGAGAACCCAGATGGTGTGAGCGAAGACTCCATTCAAATGGGTGCCTTTAATGCAACGTATCAAGTTGCGTCTAAGGCCAATATGTATGTGGCTAACTTCCATTATGACCTTCCGTTTAAAGGTGGCATTCTTGAGTTAGTGCGCGTTTACTCAGACTACAACCTAATCGATAAAGATGAGTCTAGCTTTAAAGATTCTCAAATCCACACTGTGGGCGCCATGTTCGTAACGGGTGATCTTTATACTTTCGTTGATTTGACGTCAGGTAAGAACGCATTGTTTGTTGGCGGTGGCGATTATGAAAATGCCCTTGCTGCTGGCGATGGCGAAGATAAATGGAATCGTTTCCTAAACATTCAGTTTGGTTACTACTTCTAATAACGAAAAAGCCCAAACATCATTTGATGTTTGGGCTTTTTTTTAAATGATAAAACCGGTTAGGTAAGAACATTCAAGAGGTCGGAATTAACGCACGTTGTGTTTCATTATGCGTTCTTTTTGTTTATTCCAATCTTTTTGTTTGTCTGATTCACGTTTATCGTGAGCCTGCTTACCTTTACCTAGTGCAATTTTGCATTTTACATAAGGGCCTTTCCAGTACATTTCCATGGCAACCAGGGTGTAGCCTTTGGCATTTGCAGCCATTTCAAACTTGTCGATCTCTTTGCGTTTAAGTAAGAGTTTTCGAGTTCGTCTTGGGTCGCAAATAACATGTGTACTGGCGGTATTAAGTGGCGTGATGTTCGCACCGTGAAGCCAAGCTTCACCCTGGTGTATCACCACAAAAGCATCCACAAGCTGGGCTTTGCCCGCACGGATGCTTTTCACTTCCCAGCCTAATAATGCAATGCCGCATTCGGTTTTATCATCAAGCATGTAGTCGTGACGAGCACGTCTATTTTCGCAAATGCTTGAACCGCTGTTTTTTGGTTTTTTCTTACTCTTAGCCATGGCAGCGATTATAGGGGCGAATTCGCCAAAAAGATACGCGATAAATGAGGGTGGGGGCGGGTTTTTTTATGGTGAAATGAGCCATTTAAAGCCAAGCGGCCAGATTCCCTTGAGATAGCACTAAAAATTACACACAATAACAGCAACATTTATATAAACAGGAAGACACATGGCTGAGCAAAAAAGCATTCATGGTTTATGGCGTAGCCGCTGGCTATTTATTTTAGCCGCTACAGGTTCGGCCGTTGGCTTGGGTAACCTTTGGAAATTCCCTTACATCACAGGTGAAAATGGTGGCGGTGCATTCGTACTGGTTTATTTGGCGTGTATTTGTGTCATTGGTATTCCTGTCATGGTGGCCGAAGTAACCTTGGGTCGTTTAGGTCGTCAAAGCCCTATTAACACCATGCATGCCTTGGTGAAAGATCAAGGTACCGCCAAGTTTTGGGGTGGCATTGGTTGGATGGGAGCCATATCAGGATTTCTGATCTTATCCTTTTATTCGGTTATTGCCGGTTGGTCTTTAGCGTATATTTTCCGCATGGCCGGTGGTGCATTTGATGGTGCGACCGCTGAAAGTGTAGGGACTATTTTTGGGGATTTACTGGGTAACCCAGAAGCGCTACTTGGTTGGCATACGGTATTCATGGTGTTGACCATCGGTATTGTGGCCCGCGGTGTAAATAAAGGGTTAGAGCGTTCTATCAGTATCCTTATGCCGTTATTGTTCTTGATTCTACTGATATTGCTTGGTTACTCCATGAGCACTGAAGGGTTTGGTGCGGGTTTTGAGTTCTTATTCAGCTTTGATTTTTCTAAAATCACTTCAGAAAGTATTGTGGTTGCACTGGGTCATGCCTTCTTTACCTTAAGCTTGGGTATGGGTGCGATCATGGCGTATGGCGCTTATATGCCGAAAAAAACATCCATTGGTAAAACTGTTTTAACGGTTGCGTTCCTTGATACATTAATTGCCTTGGTAGCCGGTCTGGTTATCTTCCCGATCGTATTCAGTAATGGCCTAGAAGCGGGCGCAGGCCCAGGTTTGTTATTCCAAACCCTACCTCTTGCGTTTTCACAAATGCCAGCTGGTACTTTGTTTGGCACCATGTTCTTTATCTTGGTTGCTTTTGCAGCATTAAGTTCAGCTATCTCACTTGGTGAGCCAGTTGTGGCTTGGGCAGTTGAAAGCAAGGGTATGAGTCGAGTAGCAGCCGCGACCTGGATTGGTATCGTTATTTGGTTGTTGGGCGTGGGTACCTTGTTGTCTTTCAACTTATGGGCTGAATTTAAAATATTCGGACGTACCATTTTTGATAACCTAGATTTCCTAACTGCAAATATCATGCTGCCGCTGGGCGGATTGCTAATTGCTATATTTGTTGGCTGGGTCATGAATAAACAGGACGTCCAAGACGAGTTGAATATGAGCAACCCCGTTATGTTCAAAGTGTGGCGTTTCCTTGTTAAATTTGTTGCTCCGGTAGCCGTTGCTATCGTACTAATAAATGGTTTGATCTAGGTTAAGGTAGTTTATGGCTCACATTGAACGCTCAGCGCTGGTTATGCACAGCGCCGAGCGCATGTTCGCATTAGTGTGTGATGTGCAATCGTACCCTCAATTTTTACCTTGGTGCGTTGGTGCGCACCTGGTATCTGAAAACGATTCTGAGTTAATTGCGGGTATGACCATTAAAAAAGGTGGTATCGAGCAAACCTTTACCACTCGCAATGTTAAGCAGTCCCCTGAGTGGATGACGCTTGAATTAGTGGATGGGCCATTCTCAAAACTTAATGGTAAGTTTACATTTCAGCCTCTTAACGAAGAGGCCTGCAAGGTGATCTTAGAATTGGACTTTGAGGTGGCAGGTAAAATACTATCTCTAACCTTGAGCCCAATTTTCAAGCAAGCTGCGAACACCATGGTGGATGCATTTGTACAGCGAGCTGATGCAGTTTATGGAGCCTAACATGGCGCAAATACAGGTTGAGGTTGCATACGCAACGCCTCAAAAACAACAAATCATAGCTCTCAATGTGGAAGAAGGGTGTACGGTTTTACAAGCGGCTGAGCAATCAGGTATTTGTGACGTATTTCCTGAAATCAATTTAGCGGAAGCGAAGATGGGTATTTTTGGTAAAGCGGTGCGTAATCCAAGCGAGGAGCAGCTTAAGTCTGCAGACCGTGTTGAAATTTATCGCCCTTTGATCATCGACCCGAAAGTGGCTCGTGCCAACCGAGCGGCTAAAGCGGCGAAAAAAGCATAAATTTTATGTGTTCGAAAAATAAAAAAGGCCCATTGGGCCTTTTTTATTGTCTGCTGTTCTTGTTTGGGTTTATTAGTCACCAAATACAGTAACAGGCTTGTCTTCGTCTTTCTGTAGTTCAGGGGCGGTTGAATCAGGCAGTTCCCCTTCAAAGTGGCTGTACTTTTGTGCCTGATCGAAGTGCACTCGAATGTGGTAGCTTTTCACTTCGTCTTCGCGGCGTTCTGTGCGATAGGTGTAATCCCAGAACTGGGTGCTGAATGTATCTTTTAGCACTGGGTTGCCCATAATATAGGCCACTTGGCCCTTATTCATACCTGGTTTTAGCTTGTCTAGCATGTCTTGGGTGACAATATTGCCTTGCTGAACATTGAGTTTATATACCTGCATTGAGCAAGCACTTAAGAATATTAAAACTGTGGCTGTGATAATAAATCGAAACATGTAGAATAACCGTCAATTAAAATTTGATTGCATAATACCTGAAGTTGCGTTGCTCGCAACGACCAAAGAGCATACCCCATGGCAGATGAAAACTTAGAATTACGCAAAGCAGGTCTTAAAGTGACACTGCCTCGAGTAAAAATACTGCAAATACTTGAAGCAGCGTCCGAACCGCACATGAGTGCGGAAGATGTGTACAAGGCATTGATGGATGCCGATGAAGAAGTGGGTCTAGCCACGGTTTACCGTGTACTTACTCAGTTCGAAAGCGCCGGTTTGGTTGAACGTCATAACTTTGATGGCGGCCACAGTGTATTTGAACTTGATCGTGGCGATCACCATGACCACATGGTATGTGTCAAAACGGGCCAGGTCATTGAGTTTGTTAATGAAGAAATTGAAAAGCTTCAGCATCAAATCGCTGAAGAATATGGTTATGAATTGGTTGAGCATAATCTTGTGTTATACGTAAAACCAAAAGGTGAAAAGTAGTTTTCACCAGACATAAAAAAAGCCAGCTTAGCTGGCTTTTTTTATGTCTGTTATTCCAGCTAATGCCTGCCTTACCCCTTCCTTGGGGTATGAGCAGAGCTGGCAGCTGGGGTTGCCGGTTCCCGTCCTTGGGTTCTCCGTCCACACAGAGTCGGTTGCGGCGGCTAGGCTTGGGCCGCCATGAGCATATCTTTGGCATGGGCTAATGTTAGGTCGCTGATTTCAAGGCCTCCCATCATGCGCGCCAATTCTTGCTGTCTTTGATCTTTATCTAGCTTGCGTATTTGAGTGCGCGTCTGTTGCTTGCCACTGAGCTTATTGACCAGCAAATGCTGATGGGCAAGGGCTGCCACCTGAGGTTGGTGGGTCACACTTATAATTTGTTTATTCGAGCCAAGGTCTTTTAATAAGCGGCCCATGCGTTCTGCGGTTGCACCGCCGACGCCGACGTCAATCTCGTCAAAGATTAAAGTATCGGGTCCTTGCTGAATCAAAATTTGTAACGCCAGGCTAATTCGTGACAACTCACCGCCGGATGCTACTTTCTGCAATGGCTGTAATGCTTGGCCCGGGTTGAAGCTAACAAGTAACTGAATGTTATCCACACCGTGTTTAGTGGCCTTATGAATAGGCTGGCTATCAACTTCAAATTGAATCTGGGCTTTATCCAGCGCCAATTGTTTAAGCTGCTTAAGTAAAGCGGTTCTGAGTTTTTCACCGGCTTTATTACGGGCACTGCTCAGGGCTTGGCTGTGACCTGCAAAGGTTTGCTCGGCGGTTTCAAGGGCGATGATCAGTTCATCCAGTGACTGGTCCTGACCTTTCAGCTGGCCTAATTCTTCAGCCAGTTTAATGTGCAAGTCCATCAGTTCTTCTGGGCGCACCTTGTGTTTACGCGCCAGTTCATAAATGGCATTTAAGCGCTCTTCAACGTCTTGAAGGCGTTGAGGGTTGATCTCGAAGTTATCTATGTAGCTATTTAACTCATGGGTGGCTTCGGCCATGACCACGTATGCTTGATTCAATAAATCATGTGCACTTGCTAATGCCGGGCTGCTATCAATTAAAGGGTCAAGTTTTTGCAGGGCACGTTGAATCGCTTGGTAAGCATCTCCTTGGTCTTCATCATTTTGGCAAAGGTGAAGTGCCTGCTGGGCGCTTAATAAATGGGTTTCAGCATTCGCTAGGCGTTTTTGCTCAAGCTCTAATGCTTCCACTTCATCAGGCTGCAGGTCTACAAGGTCCAACTCTTGAACCTGGTATTCTAAAAGTTGAATGCGTGCCAATGACTCATCGGTTTGGTTTTGCAGGCGGTCTACCCGTGTTTTTAGGTCTTGCCAGTGGGTGAAACTGGTTTTCACATCGTCCAGTAAAGCGTTGTAATGACCGTAGTTATCTAAGAGATGACGAGGAGCATCTTTGTGCAGCAGCATTTGATGAGCATGCTGGCCATGAATATCCAGTAATTGCTGGCCCAATTCTTTTAACTGTTGCAGTGGGGCAGGGCGACCGTTGATATAGCCTCGGCTGCGCCCTTCACTGGTAATGATTCGCGATAGTATGAGCTGGTCTTGATCATCGGACATGTCGTTTTCATCAAGCCAAGCTTGAAGCTTGGGTTTATTCTTGAGTTCAAAGCAGGCGTATATTTCCGCTTTGTTGGCACCCGGGCGCACATGAGTGCTCTCTGCTTTGCCGCCAGTGGCTAGGGTCAGTGCGTCAAGCATGATGGATTTACCCGCGCCCGTTTCACCGGTAACGGCGCTAAAGCCTGAGCTGAGATCCAGCTCAAGGCTTTCGACAATAGTGAAGTCCTTAATTGATATATGTGCCAGCATGATGCAAATAGTCCTGTATGTTCATACATGTGTTTATTTATACAGTAAAATTTGTGTTTGTAAAGTTCTTGAAACTGTTTTTTCCATCCCCATATAGGGCAAACATAATTTTTATAGAACAGTGTGCTGGAGAGACGAATGTCAGATCAAGAAAACATCACTCCCGAGATGGAAAACGAAGAACAGCTAACCCAAGAACAAGTGGATGCAGCGGATGAGGCCCCAGAGCAGGCCGAAGATAACCAGGTTGCTGAGCTGCAAGCTGAGGTTGCCAAGCTTAAAGAGGATGCCCTTCGTGCCCAGGCTGAAGTACAGAACGTGCGTCGCCGTGCAGAAGCGGATGTGGAAAAAGCGCATAAGTTCAGTACTGAGAAATTCGCACGTGAACTACTTAACGTAGTGGATAACCTAGATCGTGCCATGGCCATGAGCCCAGACGACGAAGTGGTTAAGCCTTTCTTAGAAGGCATTGAGATGACCCATAAAAGCTTCATCGATACCCTAGGTAAGTTCAAAGTTGAACAAATTAACCCAGAAGGTCATCCGTTCGACCCAGAACTGCATCAAGCCATATCCATGGTTGAAGCGCCGGATGCCGAACCCAATACAGTATTAAACGTGGTTCAAAAAGGTTACACCAATCACGGTCGTCTATTACGCCCGGCTATGGTCGTGGTATCTAAAGCCGCCCCAAGCGTGAATGAAAAAGCGTAATTTTTTGCAAATTTAGCCTTGAAATAAAAATAGCCATACCCACATTAGGGGTATGCAAACGATTAACGCTCACTGAGCAAAGAATAGAGCCTGCGCTCTAACGAAATGAGATTGGAGAAATATTATGGGTAAGATCATTGGTATCGATTTAGGCACAACAAACTCTTGTGTGTCTGTATTAGATGGCGACAAAACTCGCGTAATCGAAAATGCTGAGGGTGATCGCACAACCCCATCTATCATCGCTTATGCTGAAGACGGTGAAATCCTAGTAGGTCAGCCTGCAAAACGTCAGGCGGTAACCAACCCTACCAATACATTGTTCGCGATTAAGCGTCTTATCGGTCGCCGCTTTGAAGACGATGTTGTACAAAAAGACATTAAAATGGTGCCGTACGCGATCACTAAAGCGGACAATGGCGATGCATGGGTTGAAGTGAAAGGCGAAAAATACGCGCCACCACAAATCTCTGCTGAAATTCTAAAGAAAATGAAAAAGACCGCCGAAGATTTTCTTGGCGAATCTGTAACAGAAGCGGTAATTACCGTTCCTGCTTACTTTAACGATGCTCAGCGTCAAGCAACAAAAGATGCGGGTAAAATCGCCGGTCTAGATGTTAAACGTATCATCAACGAACCAACAGCCGCGGCTCTTGCTTACGGCATGGACAAAACCGGTGGCGATCGCACTATTGCGGTATACGACCTTGGTGGTGGTACATTCGATATCTCTATCATTGAAGTGGCTGACGTTGATGGCGAAAAACAATTTGAAGTATTGGCCACAAACGGTGACACCTTCCTTGGTGGTGAAGATTTCGATATGCGTTTAATCGAATTCTTAGCGGCTGAATTCAAAAAAGAATCCAGCATGGATCTAACCGGTGACCCACTTGCCATGCAGCGTCTAAAAGAAGCCGCTGAAAAAGCAAAAGTAGAATTGTCATCAGCGTCTCAAACCGATGTAAACCTACCTTACATCACAGCAGATGCTACGGGTCCTAAGCACTTAAATGTAAAAGTGACTCGCTCTAAGCTTGAGTCTTTGGTTGAAGACCTAGTTAAGAACTCACTGAAGCCTTGTGAACTTGCGCTTAAAGATTCTGGCCTAAGTGCTTCTGAAATCGACGAAGTGATTTTGGTTGGTGGTCAAACTCGTATGCCACTGGTACAAAAATCTGTGTCTGATTTCTTCGGTAAAGAGCCACGTAAAGACGTGAACCCAGACGAAGCCGTTGCCATGGGTGCAGCACTTCAAGGTGCGGTACTGTCTGGTGATGTGAAAGACGTACTTCTTTTAGACGTATCACCTCTAACACTGGGTATTGAAACCATGGGTGGCGTTGCCACTGCATTAATCGAGAAAAACACTACGATTCCGACTAAGAAATCTCAAGTGTTCTCGACGGCAGACGACAACCAATCCGCTGTAACCATTCACGTGGTTCAGGGTGAGCGTAAGCAAGCGTCTCAAAACAAATCATTGGGTCGTTTCGATTTATCTGACATCCCACCAGCCCCACGTGGTATGCCGCAAATTGAAGTAACGTTCGACATCGATGCCAACGGTATCTTGAATGTAAACGCGAAAGATAAAGCGACAGGTAAAGAGCAGTCCATCGTAATCAAAGCCTCTTCTGGTCTAAGCGATGAAGAGATCGAACAAATGGTTAAAGATGCTGAAGCCAACGCTGAAGCGGATAAAAAGTTCGAAGAAATGATTCAAGTTCGTAACACGGCCGATGGCATGGTTCACGCAACTAAGAAAACGCTTGAAGAAGCGGGCGATAAAGCAACAGAAGAAGAGAAAACCGCAATCGAAGCGGCACTTACTGAAGTTGAAGAAGCGCTTAAAGGTGACGACAAAGACGCCATCGAAGCGGCGACGACTAAGTTGACTGAAGCGTCTTCTGGTTTAGCTCAAAAAATGTATGCCGAACAAGCCGCTGCTCAGCAAGCAGGTGAAGCCGGTGCTGCAGAGCAAGAAGCAGGCAAAGACGACGACGTTGTTGATGCTGAATTCGAAGAAGTAAAAGACAACAAGTAATAAACGCTAGATGGGAGGACGGGAGTCGTGAAGAAATTTGCGCCTCCCGTTCTTGCGTCTCACATCTAACGGAATAACTATGTCAAAACGTGATTTTTACGAAATACTCGGTGTCGATAAAGGCGCAGACGCAAAAGAAGTTAAGCGTGCGTACCGAAAGTTGGCCATGAAGTATCACCCGGATAGAAACCCGGACGATAAAGACGCCGATGCAAAATTTAAAGAAGCCACCGAAGCTTATGAAATACTAAGCGACGAACAAAAACGCGGTGCTTATGATCAATACGGTCATGCCGGTGTTGATGGCTCCGCTGGCCAAGGTGGTTTTGGTGGTGGTAGTGGCAACTTTAGCGACATCTTTGGTGACGTGTTCGGCGACATCTTTGGTGGTGGCGGCGGTCGCGGTGGCCGTGGTGGTCCTCAACGTGGTAGCGATCTAAAATACAATTTAGAGCTAACACTTGAGCAAGCGGTTAAAGGTGCTGAAGTTAAAATTCGTGTGCCAACCTTAGTGAACTGTAATACCTGTGACGGCTCCGGTGCCAAAGATGGCTCCACCCCGATTACATGTAATACCTGTCACGGCCAAGGCCAAGTACGTATGCAACAGGGTTTCTTCTCTGTGCAGCAGGCTTGTCCGACTTGTCGTGGCCAAGGCACCATTATTAAAGACCCATGTGGTTCTTGTCATGGTCAAGGCGTTAAAGAAGAAACCAAAACCCTTAATGTGAAAGTACCGCCTGGTGTGGATAATGGCGATCGCATTCGTTTAAGCGGTGAAGGCGAAGCGGGTCCTATGGGTGGACCGGCCGGTGATTTATATGTCGAAACGCATATCAAAGCACATTCTATCTTTGAACGTGATGGTCGTAATTTATATTGCGATGTGCCAATTAGCATTGCCGATGCTGCGCTGGGTGGTGAGATTGAAGTGCCAACCCTTGATGGCCGTGTGAATCTTAAGATTCCAGCAGAAACCCAAAGCGGTAAATTGTTCCGCTTACGTGGTAAAGGTGTCGTGCCTGTTCGCGGTGGTGCAACCGGTGACTTGTTATGCCGAGTCATGGTTGAGACCCCAGTGAAACTGACGGAACATCAGAAGAAGATTTTGAAAGAATTCCAAGCTTCTTTAAAAGGTGGTGACAAACACTCGCCTAAAAAGAAGACCTGGTTTGATAACGTAAAAACCTTCTTTGAGTAAACCTTAGTTAGGGCTGGCTCATCCGCTATATAAAACCCTAATGCGAAAGCATTAGGGTTTTTTATATCTTGCAGACGCATTTACCGTCTTTTCGGCGACCTAACTGCTATTGGTGACACCTGAGTGTTGTCGCTCCAAGTATCCAAATTGTTCTAAAAAGAGATACACCAATCCCCTCATAATGGTTAAGCTTACGCCTCGGTCTCATATTAGCTGAAATGAAACGTATTTCAGTCTGCGTAAACTGAAAACAGAGACCCTTATCGATTTGACTAGTTTATATAAGAGAGGCCACATGGATTACCAATTAACAGACAGCATTGCACAAATTTGCATTGATGATGGCAAGGCAAATGCCTTAAATCATGAGTTTATTGATGCCATGAACGCGTCTTTGGATAAAGCCGAGCAAGAAGCCAAAGCGGTTGTGATTGTTGGCCGTGACGGCATGTTCTCAGCAGGCTTTGACTTAAAAGCCCTAGCCAAGGGTGGCCAACAAGCGGCTGACTTACTTGATAAAGGCATGGCGCTAGTAACCCGCATGTACGGTTTTCCAATGCCTGTGATTTCAGCCTGTGAAGGCCACGCAATTGGCATGGGTGCGTTCATCCTTATGGCATCTGATAACCGTATTGGTGCGGATGCTGAGTATACGGTTAACCTACCAGAAACCGCTATCGGCATGCCTTTTACACCGGTATTAATGAGCCTAATTAAAGATCGTATCAGCAGTGCTTACCAAACCATTGCCGTGATTCAATCTAAGAAATTCACACCAGCCCAAGCGGTTGAAGCAGGCTTTTTGGATCAGATCGTTGAAAAAGATCAGCTGTTAACCAGCGCCATGAGCTTGGCTCAAGAGCTTATTAAACTGCCAGCTGCGTATTATAAAACCAACAAACTTGACCTTCGCAGTGAAAAGCTACAAATCATGCAAGACTCCCTTAAATAAGGCGTCTTAGGGTCAAACAAAACCCCGGTTTCACCCAGTGAAACCGGGGTTTTGTGTTTGTGGGCACATGTACAAGAGGGGCTTGGTGGATTAAGGCGACTTTAATTAATTTCATGTACAATCCCCAACCAATATCGACACACCGTTTTAAGGTCAACCTCATGACTACACGTATTGCCATTATTGGTGCAGCTGGCCGTATGGGCCGCATTTTAATTGAAGCGACAGAGCTTGCCGAAGGCGCTCAACTGGGCGCCGGCATTGTATTGCCAGATGACAGCTTAAAAGGTGCCGATGCGGGCGAAATGGCAGGCCTTGGTAAAAAGCTAGGCGTGTCATTGGTTGGCAGCCTAGACGAAGCCGTGAACGACTTTGACGTGCTGGTGGATTTCACCTCACCAGAGGCCACCATGAGCAACATCGAATTTTGCAAAGCTCATGGCAAGGGTATCGTCATCGGTACCACGGGCTTGACGGATGCACAAAAAGCCACGCTACAAGCCGCCGGCCAAGAAATGAAAATCGTATTTGCGCCAAATTATTCTGTGGGTGTGACGTTATGTCTTAACTTATTACGCATGGCGGCTAAAGTCATGGGCGATGAAAGTGACATTGAAGTCATAGAAATGCACCACAAACACAAAGTAGATGCACCATCCGGCACGGCACTGCGTTTAGGCGAAGTGGTTGCCGAAACCATGGGCTGGGACTTAAACGAAGTGGCCAACTACGGCCGTGAAGGCCAAACCGGCGCGCGCCCGCATAAAGAGATTGGCTTTCAAACCATTCGTGGTGGCGACGTCGTGGGCGACCACACTGTCATGTTCGCTACCGAAGGTGAGCGAGTTGAGATTACTCACAAAGCACAAAGCCGCATGACCTTTGCCAAAGGCGCTGTACGCGCCGCCGCTTGGTTAAAAGCCCAAGACAATGGCGTATATGACATGCAGGATGTATTGGGTTTTTAAGCTTTAAAACTTAATAAAATGAAAGCCGATGCTGATGATACGCATCGGCTTTTTTGTACCTGAAGGGTTTAGGATAAAAGCTGTAAGCAGAAGACCTGCGCTATATGCCTTTGTGGCAAAGGGCTGAGTCGGTTGTTATTTATAGATTGGATACGGCATAATCAGACGAGCTTAACCTTGTAAGGTTACCCTACCTTGCAAGGTAGGGAAGCTTGCAAGGTCTTATGATTAAAATGTTATGTGTGAATAAAAATGGATAAATCAGAATTTAAACACCTCGTAACTATCTTAAATTACAAAGTTAAAAAATTTGAA
>MDTG01062068.1_pt1 | contig 15515 bp, 16 predicted proteins | sample 811421 | NCBI WGS metagenome assembly MDTG01 (sample SAMN05326645, study PRJNA326480) | marine metagenome | isolation source: seawater | place: Pacific Ocean: South East | collected 2011
CTGCTAATGATGCTTTTAAATCTGTTTCTCGTTATTTTGATAGAATTACTAGACCAGAACAAATTCTTGCCTCTCTCCCTCAAGCTATTCAAGTAATGCTCGATCCCTCAGACTGTGGTCCAGCTACAATTGCATTGTCACAAGACGTCCAGGGAGAGTCCTTTGACTACCCCGAAATTTTCTTTGATGAAAATATACATGAAATAAGACGTATTCATCCAGATCCAAGTCAAGTCAAACAAGCAGTTGATAAATTAAAAAATTCAAAACAACCAATTATTATTTCCGGAGGAGGTGTTCTTTATTCAGAAGCAGAACAAGAACTCTCTCAATTTGCTAAGAAACATAATATTCCTGTGACCACAACAGTGATGGGTATCGGATGTATGACTAAAGATGATCCTTACTATATAAGTACAATCGGAGCTTTAGGTGAGGGCTCCTCTAATAATCTCTCCAAAGATACTGATTTGGCGCTCGCGGTTGGAACAAAATTAGCAGATTTTACAACAGGATCTTGGGCAAATTTTGAAAGCCCTAATTTTAAATTAGTTTCTATTAACACGGCCCGCTATGACACAACTAAGCATTTAGCTACACCTGTAATAAGTGATGCTAAAGTCGGCCTCCAACAAATTTCTGAAGCTCTAGGTGATTGGAAAGCACCTGATCCATGGTATCAAAGAGCAATTAAGGAAAGAGATGAATGGGATACCTATGTTCAAAAACAAAGTGGTCCAACTAATCAAGAAGAGCCCTCTTATGCTCACGCAGTTGGGGCTGTTTATCGAAACGCTGACCCTAGTGATATAGTAGTTACAGCTGCTGGTGGACTTGTTGGTGAAGTAGTGCAGATTTGGAAACCTAAACAACTTAATACTTTCGAGACAGAGTGGGGTTTTAGCTGTATGGGATATGAGATATCTGGAGCTTTAGGAATTAAAATGGCAAAACCCAATCAAGACGTAGTTGTTTTTGTTGGAGATGGGTCATACCTATTGAGTAACAGTGATATTTATAGCTCTATTCTGTATGATCAAAAATTAATCATTGTAGTTTGTGATAACGGTGGACATATGGTTATAAATCGTCTTCAGTTAGCCAAAGGAGGCAAAGAATATATTTGTAATCTTCGCTCCGCTAGAGCCAAGAACCTTCAATTTGTGGATTTTGAAAATCATGCTAGAAGTATGGGAGCTAACGCAGAAACAGTGAATTCTACTTCCGAACTAGAGGCAGCTTATAAAAGAGCAAAAGGATCTGACAAGACTTACGTAATTATCATTAAAACCCATGGATACCAATGGTTAGAAGGAACAGCATTTTGGGAAAGCCCAACACTTCAAGACCCAATAACTAATGAAAATAAAGAAGCTCTAACTGAATTCAAAAAGGGAAAGAATAAACAGAGAACAGGGGTATAGCTATTTTTAAAGAAATATTCCAAGGGTGAGAAAAATTTTTTTCCCTTAATTTTGAAGATATCCACAGTTTTATCCAATTAAAATTTGCTAGAATTTCATATTCTTTAGATAAATAAAATGTATTGAAAAATATGAACTTTTTTACTTCCAGATCACTTTTATGTTCGCAAAATGTGCCTTTTTTATCCACAAAAGAACTAAATAACATTTTATATTCGACGTGCCTATCTAGAGCTTTAAGCTCACTATTTTAAATTTTTAGAAAATTCCATATAAGACTGTTTGGGCGATCTAACGAAAGTATCAAAATCAACATAAACTAATCCAAAACGTTTTTCATAACCAAAAGCCCATTCGTAATTATCTAATAGAGACCATGCAAAATATCCTTTAATAGGAACTCCACTCTTAAGACATTTTAACAATTCGTTTAAATGTAAATTGAAGAATTCAATTCTATCTTGGTCAATGACTTTTCCTCTAGAGGAAATTTGATCATTATTTGCCATGCCATTTTCAGTTACATAAATTGGAATCTGTTTGCTATATTCTTCATGAATTCTATTAATAAAATAACTCAAACCTTTAGGGTAGAACTCCCAATTCATATCTGTTTTTTTTAAAGACCCCCTCGAGCATTTAAAATTAATACCATCTTTAGAATTATAATATTTAACAATGGATCTAGTATAATAGTTAACACCAATCCAATCTATAGGCTGAGAGATAATTTTAAAATCTAATTCATAGTTTCTAGGCAAGAAAGATAGTAAAGTATTGAGGGCTAATTCAGGATATTGTCCTTTAAAGATAGCATCGGCAAACCATCGATTGTAAATATCATCAAATAATTTTGCTGCATTTAAATTTTTTACTTCCTGATCAAACGGCTCAGGAAATTCATTATTTAATACAATACCAATTTGACTATCTCCATTCGATCTCAAAGCTTGTAAAGATAAACCATGAGCAAATAAAATATTATGCATAGTAGCAAGTGCTGACTTTAAGCTTTTATTACCTGGAGCATGCTCCCCTAAATAATTACTGAGCCAAGAAATACACCAAGGTTCATTTATAGTGGCAATATTATTAAATTTATCACCAAATTTTTCAGACACTAAGTATGAGAAATCTGCAAATCTTTTACAAGTATCCTTATTTTCCCATCCGCCAATTTCTGAAAAACGAAGAGGAAGATCCCAATGATAAAGTGTGGGGAATGGTTCTAGGTCGTTGCCTAATATTTCATCTAAAAGCTGATTATAAAAGTCGAGACCTTTTTTGTTAACATCGTTATCTCTTTCTGGCAATATACGAGGCCAAGAAAAAGAGAAGCGATAGGCTTTAAAACCAGCATCTTTAATAAGCTTTATATCTTTTTTAAAAAACTCAAAATGATTGCAAGCTTTTTTACCATCAATACCATTTAGTTTTTGTTTTGCAAATTCATCCCAAATAGATTTACCACAACCTCCAAAGCTACTACCTTCAATTTGATAAGAGGAAGTAGCTACTCCAAAAATAAAATCAGAGGGGAAGTCTTTAAGAATAGAAAGGTTACTCAATGATGTTGGTATTATCAGAATTAAAAATATTAGATTTTTCTAAATCAAAATTTACTTTGACCGTATCTCCTACTTTAATATCGCTATCTCCAGGAGCTTCCAAAACAATTGGTTCGTTTTGATGTTCCAAATAAATAAATGAATTGGAGCCTAATTTTTCAACTACAAAAGCTTTGCTTTCCCAGTCATAATTAGTATCTGAAGTTAAATGAATATCTTCAGGTCGAATACCAAAAGTTATTTTTTCAGGAGTTTGACTTTTTACTTTTTTTGGAATTACTAATTTGGTCCCAAATGTTTCAATCTCTGTTTTTTCATCTAAGGAAGATAAAAACTTAGCAGGGATAAAATTCATTTTTGGGGATCCTATAAATCCTGCTACAAACAAGTTATTTGGCTTGTTGTAAAGTTCAATTGGTTGTCCTAATTGAGAAATTTCACCTTGATCTAAAACAACAATTTCATCCGATAAAGTCATTGCTTCAGTCTGATCATGTGTAACATAAACCATAGTAGCGTTGAGATGCTCGTGAAGTTTTGCTAGCTCTAATCTCATTTGCACTCTTAATGAAGCATCCAAATTTGATAAAGGCTCATCAAATAAAAAAACTTTTGGCTTTCTTGTAATAGCTCGCCCTATGGCTACACGCTGACGTTGCCCTCCTGAAAGTTGTTTGGGTTTGCGTTTTAGATATTCTTCAATTTGTAAAATCTTTGCTGCTTCCATAACACGATCACTGATTTCTTCTTTAGATCTTTTCTCCAATTTTAAGCCAAAGGCCATATTATCAAAGACTGTCATGTGAGGGTAAAGGGCGTAAGATTGAAAAACCATAGCAATATTTCGGTCTTTCGGAGAAAGGTCATTTACTAATTTATTTTCAATTGATATCGTACCTGAGTTTATTCCCTCTAAACCAGCAATCATTCTCAGCAGGGTTGTCTTTCCACAACCTGAAGGGCCTACCAAAGTTGTAAATGATTGATCTTGAATTATCAGTGAAAAATCCTTAATTACATGAGTTTTTCCATAAAATTTATTCAGAGATTTGATACTAATTGAAGCCATTATTTGAGGTAACCCAAGTAGTCTTTTTGAGTTTCTATCATAGTATCAAGCAATGAGGCTGCAGCTTTAGGGTCTTCTACAACTGGATCTGCTAAAAGAGCGAAAAGGGCAGTTTGTTTAGATTTGTTTAAAACTGCTTCGGTCGTAAGTTGAATTGCACCGACTTGGGAATTAAGCAGAGCTCCAAATGACTTTGGGTAATTCTCTAATTTTTTTCCATGAATGCCACTTTTATTAACAATAGCAGGAACTTCAACGACAATATCTTCAGGGAGACAGGTAATAAAATTATTGTTAGGAATATTAACCGCATGCTCAAGAGCATTAGCATCAGTAATTATATTTTCAATAATTGGGATTATTCTTTCATGAGATTCAGATTGATTCATATCAAAAAACTGCTCATAACTATCATTAGCATAGAAAGACAAACATTTCTTTTTGTAATTTTCATAAAAATCTAAAATACCTTTATGGTCGGCTATACTATATGCCCATGACAGATACTCACCTAAATGACTATCTGATGTAATAGGCAAATATCCATACTTTTTAAAAAGTTCAAAAAATACACCTCGTTCTGCTCCAGCTTCTGAAACAAAGCCCTCGTGATCATTTATTAAATTTGAATAATAATTATCAAACTTTTCATTTATTAGGTGATACCCATTCTTTCCACTATCCTTAAATTTAACATTTAATAAAATACTGAAATGATTTAAACCACCTGCTTCAAAATCAATATTATCTATATTAGTTTCTAAAAGATTAGGTAGTTGTCGATTCATAGAGTCAATCTCATGACAAAGTCCTATAATTTTTAGATTAGGGAAACGAACAGTGAGCGCATGGCAGATACGCTGCATCGGATTAGAGTAGCTAAAAATGAATGCATCTGGGCAAATTTTTTCTATATCTTCACAAATTTCAATAATTGCTGGTATTTGGCGCATTGCATGGAACAAACCTCCAGCACCACCATTTTCTCCAAATATTTGTTTGACCCCGTATTTAAGAGGTATCCTCCAATCCTGATCCCATAGATCAAATCTTCTACCAACTTCGATTGAGATGAGACAGAAGTCAGCTCCTTGAAGTGCTTCAGATCTTGAAGTTGTTGATTCAATATGAAAATTCACATTTAATTTTTCTCTAAAAGAGTTAGCAATTTGATAAGTATTTTCAAGTGTTTCACTGTTAATATCATGAAGAACTATAGTTGACCCTTCTAAAATTTTTGATTTAAAAAAGTCTCCCACAATACCTAATCCGAAATTAGTACTACCAGCACCAATTATTACGATTCTAAAGCTCATTATTATTATCCATGTTCTAACCTTTTACTGATCCAGCTACTAATCCTCTTATAAAATATCTTTGAAGAGAAAAGAATATAAATAATGGCACAGTCATTGAGACAAAAGCACCAGTAGTTAATATCTCCCAATTCTCTCCTCTAGAACCAAGAAGCTCTTTTAATTTTGCTGTTAATATAATCTCACTTGGATGTTTATCTAAGAACACTAAACCTACAAGCAAGTCATTCCAAACCCATAGAAATTGTAAAATAAAAATAGATGCAAAAGCAGGAATAGACAAGGGCACTACAATTTTAAGAAAAGTATCATAGTGAGTAGCTCCATCTACTCTTGCTGCCTCCATCATTTCACTAGGAAGAGATTTCAAAAAATTCCACAATAAAAAAGTTGTTGATGCTAAACCAAACCCAGTATGTGCCATCCAAATTCCAGGAAAAGATTTTGCAGCAACTCCAAACAGCGCACCAAAGTCATTATATATTGTTAGTATAGGTATCAATGACATTTGTAATGGAACAACGAGTGCAGCAATAATACTAGCCAATAAAATATCTCTTCCATAAAATTTCATCCAAGTTAAGGCATATGCGAAAAAAGAGCATATGATTAGAGGAATTAATGTAGAAGGAAGTGCGACAGCAAATGTGTTTAAAAAAGCTTGTCCTAACCCTTCCTTAAATAAAACTTCTTTATAATTGTCTAATGTAAAACTAGGTGGACTTTTTGCAGAGATAAAAACTCTTTTACCTTTTTTCTTTTTAAATTCTTCTTGAGATTTCCAAATATAGTCTCCATTTTCAAAAACGGTAATTTCAGTTTTATCTTTAAATAGAGCTGTAACGCCAATTTTAAATTCATCAATATTTTTTGAAGTAATTCCAAATCGGAAAATTTCTTTTCTTTTGTTTTCACCAAAAAGGTTACCTTTTATATAATAATAATCACCCTCTTTTATTTGATACTCTTTACCTTTTGTTCGATATATTTCATTTACTTCTGTTGTTGTAAAAGAAGTCCACCAACCGCTTATTGCTAAAACATCTTTATCTCTCAAAGAACTTATAAAAAGACCAAAAGTAGGTGCAATCCATGCAATCACAAAAATCAGTAATAAAAGCTGAGAAAAAATTGATGTAAATGTAAGTTTTTTCATATTTTTTGATCTTGTTTGTGTCTATATAAGTTCCAAGCCAATATTGGAATTACACCTATTAAAATACAAAATGCCAGTACACTTCCTCTTCCAGTGTCGCCTCCACCTCTAAACATCCAATCATACATTAAGTTTGCCAAAACCTCTGTTTGCCATTGTCCATTTGTCATCGCGTAGATTATGTCGAAAACTTTTAAGACTAAGAGTGTAATTATCGTCCAAATTACTAAGATAGTTTGTTCTAAATAAGGAATTATTATTTTCCAAAAAATCTTTAGCTCACTTGCTCCATCAATTCTAGCAGCATCTAATGTCTCATTAGGAATAGTTCTAAGCGCAGCACTAAAAATTACTAGGGCAAGACCAGTTTGTATCCATATCATAATTGCCATTAAAAAAAAATTATTCCAGATAGGAATTGTTAGCCAAGCTTGAGGTTCAAAACCTAAACCAACAGCAATTGCATTTAGAAGACCTATTTGTTGATCACCAGGTCCTCTATAATCATACATGAATTTCCAAATCACACCTGCTCCCACAAATGAAATAGCCATGGGCATAAATATTATTGATTTAGCGATTGATCCCCACCAGACTTTGTCTGATAGGTTTGCAATTACTAAACCAAAAAATGTGCTAAGAGTTGGCACAACTATTAACCAACCTAAATTATTAATGATGCTCCTCTTAAAATCAGGATCTTTTATAGCCCAAGCATAATTATATAATCCTACAAAATTTTCTCCTTGTTTATCATAAAAACTGAGTCTAATAGTTTCAAACACTGGGTAAATTATAAAGACAAATAAAACTATAAAAGCAGGCGCAATAAAAATAATAACCCTAATTGAGTTTTCTAAAGCAAATTTTTTTGTAGCTCTTAATCGAAAATAATCCAGTAAAAAATTTGATAAGTGAAAAAATACAACAAAAAAAAGAACTCCAATTAGAACAGTAATTGCCAAGGAAAATATATTCATAGAATTTTAAAAGAAACCAAGGGCGAATATATACTATTCGCCCTTAGATAAAAAAAATTATTATTTTATTGTCCAGCTTCCCAGCTAGCTTGTATTTCGTCAGCAACTTCTTTAGCTGACTTACCGTTCGTGTAATCAACCATACCTGTCCAGAAAGATCCTGCACCAACCCATCCAGGCATTAGGTCCGAACCATCAAACCTGAATGTTGTAGCATTCATTAGAATTTCATGCAGCCCTCTGAAAGTGTCGCTTGAGTATTTGCTAACATCAACGCCTTTATGAGGTGTTAAAAAACCACCTTTTTCCATGAATCTTTCGTTAGCTTCAGGGTGAAGTAAGAATTTCATGAACTCCGTGGTTACTGGTCTGTCATTAGTAGCAGACATTAAAGTTCCAGCTCCTAGAACAGGTTTCCCTAAGTCTTGAGAAGCAAAAGGTGGAAAGTAGAAGAAATCATAATCTACACCAGCTTCAGATCCTTCAGGGAAGAAAGCAGGAATAAAGCTAGCTTGTCTATGCATCATACACTCCGCAGGAGAAGTAAATAACCCATTAGGAGAGTCTCTGAAGTCTGTTGTTGCAACAGCTTTAGAACCACCATTTACATAAGAGTCATTTAATGCAATTGAGCCAAAGAATTCCATTGCGTCTATCACTCTTTGATCATTAAACTTCATTTCATTAGATACCCATTGATCGTAAGTATTTGGTGAGTGAGTTCTTAACATAATGTCTTCCATCCAGTCCGTAGCTGGCCAACCTGTAGCTCCACCAGAACCTAAACCAATACAAAAAGGAGTATTGCCATCGCTGACCATTTGATCAGCTAATGTTAATAAGTCCTCCATAGTTGTAGGTATTTCATAACCGTTGTCTTCAAAGTTATCTGGTGAATACCAAACAAGGCTTTTTACATTTACTCTATAAAAAACACCATAGAATTTTTGAAAACCAGCTGGATCTGCATAAGTTGTAAGATCAACCCAAGATTGACCGGCAGCATAATTATCAAGAACCATTTGTTTGACATCATCTCCTAAAGGTGAAAGACATCCTGTAGCAGCAATGTTAGCAGCTAAACCCGGTTGAGGAAAAACTGCTATATCTGCTGGACTTCCAGCTTGGCAGTCAATATTAATAATTGATTCAAACTCATCAGATCCACCGTATTCTACAGAAGCACCAGTTGCATTTTCAAATATAGAAATAACATCTCTGAAGTCGTCATCCTGTGGTGCCAACCAAGGACCAAAGATAGTTAACTTCTCACCAGAAAGATCTGGACCAGAATATGCAGAACCAGCATTAGCATAGCCTGTGCTTAAAAATGATAAGACTAGTAATGTTGTAATTGTTTTTATTAATCTCATAAATAATCCTCCTTCAAAATTAGTTACGAAGAGTTAGAATTTACCAAAACGTTTTGGTTGTCAAATAAAAATACACGTCTATGCTATGCTTATTGTGAATATCATTAAATTAGCTAAGAAACTCAACCTTTCTCCCACGACTGTTTCTAGAGCTTTGGGTGGGTACTCTGATGTGAGTGAGCTCACTAGAAGAAGGGTTAGAGACTTTGCAGAGAAATATAATTATAGCCCCAACCCTCATGCTAGCAATTTGGCTTCAAACAAATCTAATGCTGTAGGATTTGTTATTCCTCTTTATGGACTCAACCACAATACTCTTAATCAAATATCATATTTTAAGTTTGTCGCAGGAATGTCTAATCAAATTAACAAGGAGAATATACTTTTTTATATGTTATTTGCTAGAAGTGCAAAGGAAGAAAAAGAGTCGTACGAAAAGTTAATAGAAATAAATAAAGTTAAAAATATTATTATTCATAATGTTAGAACTAAAGATGAAAGGGTTGAGTATTTAAATAAAAATAAAATTAATTTTGTTGCTTGGGGTAGATCAAATAATATTGATTATTCTTGGGTAGATTTAGACAACGAATTGTCCGCAGAAATGATAGTTGATTACATAATTTCAAAAGGACATAAAAAATTTGCTTTTATTAATGTTGAAGAAAAATATAATTTTGCATTTTTAAGAAAAAAAGGATTTAAGAAATCACTAAAGAAACATTCTCTTATTTATGACAAGTCATTATATAGAACTACAAGCTTAGAGGATCCTTCTTTTACAAAAAAAATTGCAATTGAGCTTTTTGAAAAAAATCCAAACTTAGACTGTATAATTTGTTCAACTGAATATTCTAGTGTTGGAGTTATACAAGCTTGTGCAGAATTGGGAATAAAAATTGGAATTGATATTTCATTGATTACTTATGATGGACCAATTGTCGACTCTTTAACTAATCCTCAAATAACAGCTATTTCTCATCCATTTGAAGAATTAGGTTCAAATGCTATAAGAATTTTGATGAGCAATCAAAAAGATAAGGATATTAAATCTCATCTTGTTACTCCTCATATTATTGATCGTGGGTCTGTTAAATCTTACAAAAAATAATAATATTTAACTAATGGTTAAATCTAAAAAAAGCTCATTGGTCGTATTAATTTTTGTGGCAATATTAATAAATTTATTTGGAGCTTTATATTATTATAACCATATCACAGGTCAAATTAATGAGGCACGCATTCTATATGAGAGGCAATATGGTGAAAATGTAAACTTCAACTCAGTTTTTTGGCTTTGTCAAAAAATTTTTATAGGCGGGCATTAAATGCTTTATCACTTATTAAAATGAATAAGATTATCTCTAAGTTCGATTGGAAATGTGTAAATACATGGAAGAAAAGCGCTAATAATACTAAATGGTGTTTAATTGGATGTTCTATCGGAGATTTAGGTACAATCCTTTTCTTTCAAATAAGCCAAATACCATGGACAACTATGGCAATTATGTTTTTAGCAATTTTTAATGGTTTAATTTCAAGTATCATTTTAGAAACAATTATCTTGATACGACAAAATTTCACTTATTCGCAAGCTTTTAAAACCGCACTTGGGATGAGTTTCATATCTATGATTTCTATGGAAGTAGCTATGAATTTAACTGATTATCTTCTCACTGGAGGTGCTATGCTAAATTGGTGGGTAGTTCCGATCATGTTATTTGTTGGATTTATAACCCCATGGCCTTACAATTATTGGAGATTAAAAAAATATAATATTGCTTGTCATTAAAATAATAATCATTTCTGTTTTCTTTTTTTTTACTTATTCAAAAAACTTTTATACATCTGAACTGAAAGTAATAGATGGTGATACAATAATCATAGGAGATGAAAAAATACGTTTTAGTGGCATAGATGCTCCAGAATTAGATCAAATTTGCATTTTTAAAGAAATTGAAGTTTCTTGTGGAAATATCTCTAAAAAATTAATTGTTGAGAAAGTAGCTAACCAAAAAATTAGTTGCATATATGAAGGAAAAGATAGATACCAAAGAACTTTGGGAGAATGTTTTGTTGAAGGTGAATCCCTTAGTAGTTATTTAGTCAGACAGGGCTATGCTTTTGCCTATAGAAGATACTCTCAAAAGTTTATTGAAGATGAAGAATATGCTAAAGAAAAAAAAAATGGCATGTGGGGAATGAAATTTATTTTTCCCTGGGATTATAGAAAACAAAAATAAATTACTATATGTCAAAAAAAAATATTTCAGTTATCGGTGCTGGTATCGTTGGATTAAGTACTTCTTATTATCTGCAATCTAGCGGTTATCAAGTCGATCTATATGACCAATATGACCCTGGATCAGGAACTTCACGTGGTCATGCAAGTGTCATAGCTAACTACGGAATACCAGCCCTTAATCAACCAGATGTATGGAAAAAATTATTTCAATACATGTTTTATAAGAATTCTCCTTTATCCATTAGTTGGTCCTATGTCCCCAAATTATTTCCATGGATGTTACAATTTCTTAAAAATTGTAATTTTAACTCAATGAATTTCACAGCAGAAAACATGGCGTCTCTATTAAAAAAAGCACTTCCAACTTATCAAAATTTATTAAATGAAATAGGGGCCAGAGATCTTATAGAAAATAAAGGAATGCTTTACGTCTGGATAGATGAAAAAGAAAAGCCTACAAAAAATCAAATAAGTATAAGACATCAACACAATGTGGAACAAATTGAACTTTCTAGAGAGAAAATACTTGAGTTGGAACCTAATTTAACTCCTAATATCAAAGGAGGATGGTATTTTCCCCAAGCCCACCATACTGTCAATCCAGATAAAATATTAAATAAGCTATTTAGCAAGTTTATAGAAAAAGGTGGCACCTTTATTAAAGAAAAGGTTTCTTCAATAAAACAACTAAATCCAAAATTTGAAATTAATCATCAAAATTTTGATGATGTAGTAATATGTTGTGGTGCTTTTTCAAATGATTTAGTGAAGCAATTAGAGGGAAAAGCTATACCTCTTGAAACTGAAAGGGGATATCACATAGAATTTTTAGAACAGCAAGATTTACTTTCTCGACCCATAAGTTTAGTTGAATCTGGAACATATTTAACCCCTCTAGATTATGGTATCAGAGCAGCAGGAACAGTTGAACTAGCAGGCAATGACAGCCAAATCAATCACAATCGAATAAAGTACATTGAACATTATGCAAAAAAACTAATTCCAAATCTTAAAAATTATCAAAGATCTTGGTTGGGTTTTCGACCGACTCTTCCTGATTGTCTGCCGGTTATAGGTAAGTCCAAAAAAATCAATAACCTCTATTATGCTTTTGGGCATAATCACCTAGGGTGGACACTAGGGCCAATCACAGGAAAAATTATTTCACAATTAATTAATAATAAAAATTTAGAATACCAAGAATTTAGAATTGATAGGTTCTTTAAATGAAGCTACGAATTTTATTATCGTTTATTCTAGTTTCATTTCATTCAACAGGATGGGGCTCAGATCTTAATCACAAAAAAAACTATTGTGTAGGGTATTTTGAAGAACTTTATTGGTCTCTAGATCCAATAGAAGAAGAAGAGATAAGAAAATTGATTAAAAATTTTTTTAATAAAAATCTACCTGGGTCTTCTCAGCTAGATTTTGATTTATTTTATGACTCTAAAACAAAACAATTTATCCCTGAATGGGAAAATATTGATACGAGTAAGTACATAAAAGTTAATTACCCAAACTTTGAAATTATTATTTTGGATGCGTATATCAATTTGTTTAAAGAGGGTGAAAATTATTGCCCAGCATTTTGGGATAACTGCGAGGAGGATTCTCTTAACTCCTTTTTTAAAGCAGCAGAGGAATATAGCGATATTTGGAGAGGTGAAGAAAATGTAATTTCTTTTCTAGATGATAATTTCCTTAATCATCAGTGTTCTTCTTACCTTAGAACATCTATCAATCAAAAGGAATTTATATCTGACATTAATATATTGATAAAAGAATTAACAAAGAAATAAGGAATTAATTGATAATTATTTCTGAATTTAATAAAAATTTTTAATTTGACTTACATTTTTTGCACAAAACAAAAAACTCTAGGTTATATCGAGTGATATTTAATCGATGCTTCTTAATTAGCGCTCTCACTCCTTCTGAGAGGTTATTATTTTTGATTTCTTTTGCATCTCCGCAACTCTCGCAAATTGTAAAAGCAGTATTACTAGCACAATTAGAATTATTACACATAATAAAAGAGTTCTGACTTTCAATTTTATGAATTTTGCCTAATTCTACTAGCTTATCTAAAGCCCTATAAATTTGAAGCGGTGCCTTTAATCCTTCTTTTTTTAGAATGTCTAAAATAGTGTAAGCTTTTAATGGTCCTCCCGCATTTTGTAATAGGTTAAATACAATTTTTTGATTTTTAGTTAAATTTTGTTCTAGGTTTTTTTTGTTTAATATTTGAGAATTAGCCATTTATTTATTTGATAATTCTATTTCTTTTTTTTGGATAAGCAATTTTTTCCAAGGAAAAAGAGTTAATACAAATATTCCAAGTGCAATACTTAAGACGGTCGGCCCTGTTGAAGTATTCCATGCGATTGAAGAAGATAAACCAAAGATCACAGATATAACTCCTATCACACTTGCTATGATAGCCATTTGAATGGGGTTTGAAGATAAATTTCTTGAGGCAGAGGCTGGCAAAATTAAAAGACCAGTAATCAACAATATCCCAACAATTTTTATTGAAATGGCAATAACAGCTGCAATTAATATTGTAAATACTGTATTTGCCATTTCAGGATTTAGGCCCTCTGCTTTAGCTAAATCTAAACTTACTGTTCCAGCAAATAAAGGCTTCCAAATCATTATTAATAAAATCAATACAAAACTTCCACCAATCCAAATTATCAATATATCTTTGAAGTTTACTGAAAGAATATCTCCAAAAAGAAGACCCATCAGATCAATTCTTATGAAGGTCAATAGACCTAAAAGTACAAGACCAATAGCAAGAACTGAGTGAGCTAAGAGACCTAGCAAAGCATCATTAGGTAAATAAGTTTTTTTTTGTAAATATAATAGAGATAAAGAAATAATTCCTGATATTAAAAATACTGATAAAATAATATTGAAGCTCAAAGCATAAGCGATGACAACTCCTAATAATGCTGAGTGAGCAAGAGTGTCTCCAAAATACGACAACCTTCTCCAAACAATAAAACAACCTAGTGGGCCAGTAATTATAGCTAGACCTACTCCAGTAACAAAAGCTCTAAATAAAAAATCATCAAACATTGTCATGATTAATTTAGTGGTCAACACTTCCATCTGGTAAGTGCTCATGATCATGCTCATGTTTATAAAAAGCAAGTGTGGGATCAATATTTTTGCCAAATAATTTGATGTATTCAGGTTCTTGTACAATTGACTTCGGAGCACCTGAGCAACAAACATGACCATTAAGACAAACAACATGGTCTGTTTGCGACATCACTACATGTAGATTATGTGAGATTAAAAGAATGCCACAATTTAAATTTTTTACGATTTCCTGAATTATTTTATAGAGGGCAATTTCACCTGGGTAATCAACTCCCTGAACAGGCTCATCTAAAACAAGAAAATTGGGATTCTTTGCAATCGCTCTTGCCATAAGTAATCTTTGAAATTCTCCACCTGATAAATTTCTAACATCCCTGTAAATAAGTTTTTTTATACCTACTAACGAAAGTGCCTCAGAAATATTTTTCTCTTCATATTTTTCTATTAGGTTCATAAAATCAATTACTCTTAATGGCAAAGACCAGTCAATTGAGATTTTTTGAGGAACATAAGAAACTTTAATATTATTTTTTATTGTATTCGTTCCCTCATCTGGTTTCAAAATTCCTAATGCTATTTTTGCAGTTGTTGATTTTCCTGAGCCATTAGGCCCTATTAAAGTTACTATTTGCCCCTCAGCTACATTTAAAGAAACACCGCGAACTAGCCATCTATTATTTCGTGATATTCCACAGTTGTTTAATTTGATTAAAGAATTTTGCATAATTAAATATTGACTTGATCAACTTGTTATAATATTACATTGTGTAATAATATAACAATTTAGATAGGTAATAAATATGAATTTTTTTCAAAAAGCAATATTTTTCGGACTAACCCCTTTCTTATTAAGTTTCTCAGCAAAAGCAGATATTAAAGTAGTAACAACAATCAAGCCATTACATTCATTAATCTCAAGTGTGATGGAGGGAGTTGGAGAACCCTCTCTTATAATAGAGGGTACTAGCAACCCTCATACTTTTGTGTTTAAACCATCTCATGCTCAAATGCTAGAAGAGGCAGATATAGTTTTTTGGATAGGTGAGGATTTAGAGGCATTTATGGAAAAACCGCTTAACTCTCTTGCTAATAATGCAAAAAAAATCTCTTTTTTGGAGTTAAGTTCCATTGAAAAGCTAAAATTTAGAGAAGAAAATATATTTGATGATCACGATGGCCATGAAGATGAACATGAAGGACACGATGATCACGATGATCACGATGGCCATGAAGATGAACATGAAGGACACGATGATCACGATGATCACGA
>MDTG01123301.1_pt1 | contig 15515 bp, 13 predicted proteins | sample 811421 | NCBI WGS metagenome assembly MDTG01 (sample SAMN05326645, study PRJNA326480) | marine metagenome | isolation source: seawater | place: Pacific Ocean: South East | collected 2011
TAAAAGCTTAATAAATCATTTTTTAAAAAATTTATACTTAATTAAAGTATTTAAGGCTTTAATTGCATCTAAAAATTTTATTTTTTTCCCACTTTTGTAGTCTCTACCACTATACGAAATAGGTATTTCAAGGATATTAATATTCATATTAGAAATTTTAGTTGTTACTTCTGGACAAAAACTAAAACCATTTTCTTCTAACTTTATATTTTTGAATATATCTGCTTTAAACAATTTATAACATGTATGGGCATCTGTTAAATTTTGATTATTAATTAAATTAGATATAACTGTAAGTAAATGATTAGCAAATATTCTAAAAATAGAAGTGAAGTTTTTTAGTTTATATCTATTTTTATTCAAAACTCTCGATCCATATACCACATCATATTTTCTTTCTATAATAGGTTTAAGCAAATTATAATAATCTTTTGGATCATATTCTAAATCAGCATCCTGAATGATAACATAATCACCATTTACAAAACTTTGGGCTGATCTGATCGCTGATCCTTTACCTTGATTAACTTCATGATAAATAACTTTTTTAACTTTTTTTGATAAATTATTCTTTATTAAATTTTTTGTTCCATCTGTAGAGCCGTCATCTACTAAAATTATTTCTTTAGAAATGAAATCTATTTCATCGATCTTATATAATATTTTTTCAATAGTCTTGATTTCATTATATACAGGAATAATAATTGTAAGCATTATTTAGATAGATATATTACATTTTAACAGATGATTGAAATAATTATATATTCATTGATTACAAATTTAATGTTTTATTCTTATGGTCATTTTTTAAAATATAAAAATTTTACAAATCAAATTGAAAACATAAACGATAGATCAATAATTGGTTGTATTTTTCTATCTTTTTTGGCCTTAATATTAAATTTTTTTTTACCTTTAAATAGGGAAATAAACACACTTATATTAATTGCAGGTTTAATATTTTTTTTTGTCAAAAGAAAAAATGAATTAAAAAAAAAAGAAATATATTATGTTGTTTTAACATCTTTATTTACAAGTGCTTTAATTCTTTATAGCAATGTAAATAGACCAGATGCAGGACTTTATCATCTTCCCTATGTTAGTTTTTTAAATGAAAATAAAATAATAATCGGATTATCAAATGTACATTTTAGGTTCGGAACCATTTCAATCATGCAATATCTATCAGCAATTAATAATAATTTTATTTTTAAAGATATTGGGATTGTTGTTCCTTTAGCAAGTATAGTTACATTTTTTATTATCTTTTTTTTTAATAAAGTTTTAAAAATAATTAAAGATATAGATAATATATCTAATGCAAACATATTCGCTTTATTTATAATTGTTTTTATAAGTTATAAAATAAATAGATACAGTTCATTTGGTAATGATGCAGTGGCACATCTTTCATTATTTTACTTGTTGTCAAAATTAATTGATAAAAATAAAGTTAATTTATCTTTTATTTCTTTAATTGCTGTTTTTGCGTTTGTAAATAAAACAACTTTAATAATAGTTTTTTTAATTCCATTATATTTTTTTTTAAAAGATATAAGTTTAAAAAATACAAAAATTCTTTATTCATTTTCATCATTTTTTTTATTTTGTTGGATTATTAAAAATCTTATGATTTCTGGATGTTTAATTTACCCAATTAAACAAACTTGCTTTAAAAATTTAAATTGGACTGACATTAAAGAAGTAAAAACTGAGAGTATTTCTGGTGAGGCTTGGTCAAAAGATTGGCCAAACCGAATTGATAAAAATATTTCGATGGAAGAGTATAATAAAAAATTTAATTGGTTTACTTCATGGTCTAAAAAACATGGTGTTATTATGTTTAATATAATTATTCCTTATTTTTTGATTTGTTTCATAATTATTTACTTAATTAGATCAAAAAAGACATCGCAAGATGTTATATTGATTAGGAAAAACCAGTTTTTAAATTTTTTTCTTTTTTTTAATTTAATTGGAACTTTTTTATTTTTTACAAAATTTCCTTTGTATAGATATGGTTACTCTTACTTAATTTCATTTTTTATACTATTAATAAATTTTACTTATTTTAAATTTGATAAAATAAATTTAATTAAAACAAGTAAATTTATTTTAATTATCTGTGTTATAGTTTTATCAGGTAAGCAATTACAAAGATATCTTAAAAATTCAGGATCAGATTATATCTGGCCTAGAATATATTCATATGGAACAAATGAAAAAGTTAATTCAAAAGAAAATTTTTTTGAAAATGAATTAATAATTTATCAATTTGATGGTTTATGTATGTATAGTAATTCTCCTTGTAGTACATATAGGCTTAAAAAAAATATAATTATTAATAAAGTACTTAATTATAAAATTGTTGGGTTAAAAAGATAAAAAAAACTATTTAAATTAATCTTAATATATTTAAAATTACTTCTTTACCAATTATTGAAATATATAATTATAATTATGAAAAAAAAAATATCCATAATTACACCATGTTATAATGAAGAGGATGCTTTATATAATTGTACTGAAACAATAAAAAATTTGTTTAATAATGAACTTAAGGAATATGATTATGAGCATATAATTTGTGATAATAACTCAAATGATAAAACTATTAATATACTTAGAGAAATATCACAAAATAATAAAAAAATTAAAATAATTTTAAATGCTAAAAACTATGGTTCAGTAAGATCAACATTTAACGGTATTAAAAATAGTGAAGGAGACGCTGTTCTTTTATTTTATCCTGTAGATATGCAAGACCCGCCTGAAAAGATACCTGAGTTAGTTAAGGGTTGGGAAGAAGGTTTTGATTTTGTTGTTGGATGCAGATCTCAAAGAGAAGAATTTTTTTTTATGAAGTCAATTAGAAAAATATTTTATATAATTCTTAAAAAATTTTCTAAAAATAATATTCCTTTAAATGTATCTGATTTCCAACTCGTTGATAAAAAAATTATTAGTAAAATTAAAAAACTTAAAGATAATTTTCCTTTCATAAGAACCTTGGCATTTGAGTATAGTGATAATTATAAAACGATTGATTATACCTGGAAAAAAAGAAAAATTGGTAAATCAAAAGAACATTTAAAGGATTATATAAGTTCTGCTATGAAAGGATTAATTTCTGTAAGTGATACTCCTTTTAGAATTATTTTATATGCAGGTATCTTTGTTTCAATTTTATCTATTTTTTATGGATTTTTCTCTTTTTTTTATAATATTTTCTTTCAGAATGATCTTGATAAAGGAATGCCAACTTTATTGATATCGATATTAATTTTTTCTGGATTGCAGCTTCTAGTTTTAGGTTTTATTGGAGAATATATCTCTTCAATTCATAATCAATTAAAGAAAGATATTGAGGTCAATGAGAAAGAAAAAATAAATTTTTAAACCTTTTCCCTCTTTTTATATTTAACTTAAATATCTTCTAATTACTTGACAAACTCTTTTGATATCACTTTCTTTTAAACAAACTCCACTCGGTAAATTAATTGCATTAGAAGACAAATATTTTGAGTTTTTCAATGTATTTACATTTTTTTTATCCCAATAGTGAAAGCTACTTAGTTCTGGAAATACAGGTCTACTATCAATCTTATTTTTTAATAAATATTCAATTAAACTATCTCTTTTAATTTTAGATTTAGGATTTAGAACTATGCTAGTCATCCAGTATATACTTTTTGTTTTTGGAGCCTCATAATTCAAAGTAATCATATTCAAATTTTTTAAGTATTTTTCATACCAACTAAAAATCCTTCTTTTAAGTGCAATTAACTCTTCAACTCTCTCCAATTGTCCTAACGCAAGTGCGGCTTGAATATTTGACATTTTGTATTTTACTCCCATGCAATCTATAAAAAAGGTTTTTTTATAATTTCTACCTTGATTAGAAATTTTGAGAGCATTTAAATATAGTTTTTTATTGTTGGTAACTAGCATACCTCCTTCACCTGAAACTAAAAGTTTAGCGCCTTGAAAACTAAATGCTCCAAACTCTCCGAAGGTACCACATTTTTTACCTTTAAATGTTGCTCCTATAGCAGGAGCCGCATCTTCTATAACATATAAATTATGTTTTTTAGCAATTTTATTAATTTTCTCCATATTGCAAGGTTGACCATATAAATGTACTGGCATGACTGCTTTCGTTTTTTTTGTTATATATTTTTCAATTGATGACGGATCAATACACCAATCTCTTAAATGTATATCTGCAAAAACTGGTTTTGCGCCCACATAAGTAATTGCATTTGCTGTAGCAACCCATGTTATATTTGGAACAATTACCTCATCATCTTTTTTAATTCCCAGTGCCATCAAGGCTATATGCATAGCACCTGTACAGCTTGATGTTGAAATTGCATATTTACAACCTAAATAACTAGCAAACTTTTTTTCTAACTCTTTTACATAATAGTTTGCATTATTATTCCATCCTGTTGAAACTGCATCACTAACATAAAAAATTTCTTTTTGAGAAATAGATGGACCTGCTGTTAAAATAAATTTTCTCTTATTATTAAATCCTTTAAAGGTCATTAATCTATAAGGGCTGTTTATATTTTGATTATTTTCCGTATAAAATTCAAAATTATTCTTCTTATAAAAATTAATTGCACGTATATTATTTGGCATTACCTTTAAGGTAAATTTATTTATATAAAAAGTCTGACTTGCCCAGCTCATTAATTCTTGTAAAACATCTGAAAAAATACTTTTATTTTCATCACTTTCACCTTTAACAACATTATCAATTTCAAAATTCATTTCTTTATTTAAACAGTTTGCAAAGCCAATATGCCCTATAGGATTTTTGCCATTTTTTAAAACTAAAAATAAGATTTTATCATCAACATCCAAAAGATTTTTTTTCATCCAAATTTTAGTTTTACTGATATTTGTTTTTTTATTGGGAATAAAAAATTTGGAATTTTTATTTCTCCATTCACATAATTTTTTTATTATAAAATCATTGTTTAAATGAATTTTGCTTATTGGTATCAAAATTAAATCTTTATTTTTTTTAACTCTTATAGATTTAATAAAAAGTTCATTATGATTTTTTGAATTTTTAAGAAAATTAAAAAAACTTATTATGTTTTTAGAATACTCTTTAAAGGATAAATTTTCTTGCATTTAATTTGCTTCTAATATTTTTTTATTTTGCTTACTTGTTTTTACATACATATTATTGTTAAATTCATCTCGTGGTAGCAAAGGAGATAAATCCTCAATTGGGTTTCCAAATTGTAGTTTTGGAATAATCTTTTGATTTGGTTTTAATAAAACTTCAATAAATTCTGGTTTATTGCTTTTGATTGGTTTAGAAAGAACTTTATTAAGGTTCTTTTGATTAGAAATAAGGGTATAATTAATCCCATAAGCTTTTGAAACTTTTTTAAAATTAGGATTTACAACTCCGGTTTTTGCTGTAGTTGCCTCGTACCTCTTGTTTAAATAAAGTTCTTGAAATTGCTTAATTATTCCATAACCATTATTATTCATTACAATAATCTTTACAGGTAATTTGTTAAATACCACAGTTTGTAATTCTTGAATATTAATCTGAATACTTCCGTCACCATCTATACAAATTATTCTTCCTTTATCTAAAGCAATAGACGCACCAATGGATGCTGGGAAAGCATAACCCATTGGAGAATTTCCAAAAGCAGAGAATAATTTTTGTCCACTTTTAACTTTAAATGATTGTATTGCCCATGTTAAATGACCTCCGTCATCAGCTATAACAACATCTTTTTTATTTAAAATTTTAGCTAATTTTTCCATAAATACATAAGGATTCACATATTTTTTTTGTGAATAATACTCTCTTTTAACAATTGGGTATTTTATTTTCCATTGCGCACATTTGTGCAGCCAATTTTTATTTTTGTATTCAAATTTTTTATAATTTTTATCAATATCATTGAAAAAATCTGACAAACAATTATTAACTTTTAAATAAAGTTTTAAACCTCTTTTTTTTGAAAGCTCGTGCTTATCAATATCTACAGAAATTACTTTTGCATTTCTGGCAAAAGTACTAGGAGCTCCGCCAGTTATTCTTGTATCTAATCTTGTTCCAAGGCATAAAAGAAAATCAGAGTTTTGAACTGCAAAATTAGCAGCTCGTGATCCATATACACCCACATTTCCCACATATTTATTTAAACTATGGTCAACTATATCTACACCGCTCCAAGTGGTAACAACTGGTATGTCTAATTTTTTAATTAGTTTGTTAGTGCTATTTTGTGTTCTTGAAATCTTAATACCTCCACCCAGCAATATGACTGGTCTTTTAGATTTCTTTAGTAAATAAAAAATTTTTTTTATTTTTTGTTTTAATAATATTTTATTTAATTTTTTTTTGGGATAATTAAATTTCTTTAAACGATTTTCATCAATTTTAACTTTTTGAAAATTCATTGGTATATCAATTACAACTGGTCCAGGTCTACCGTTTTGTGCTAAGAAGCAGGCTTTTTCCAAAATATATCTTATTTCGTTTGGATTTTTTAACTGATATGAAAACTTTGTAATTGGTTTAGTTATTGAAACTATATCTGTTTCCTGAAAACCAACTTGTCTTGTATTCTTAGTTCCCTTTTGTGCGCCCTGTTTTTCATAACTATTTACCTGACCAGTAATATGTAAAGCGGGTATTGAATCGAACCACGAGCAGGCTATTCCTGTAATCAGATTGGTCGCTCCAGGGCCTGATGTAACCATTGTACATGACAAGTTTGGTCCTAATCTTGAGTATGAGTCTGCCATCATTGCAGCTGCTTGTTCATGGGCTACACAGGTGTATTTTATACCTTTTGTTCTAGAAAAAGAGTCAATCATGAATGAAATTGCTCCCCCAGTAATTAAGAAAACATTTTTAACTTTTTTTTGTTTGAGAAATTTTAAAACATAATCTGATAGATTCATTTTAATTAATTTTTTTTAATTTTTTAAATCTTAATATTACTTTGTGGATATATGAAATATTCTTTTGAGATAGACCTTGATGACAGCCTATAAGCAATCCATATTTCATGATATAATCTGAGTTTATAAATTCATTTATTTTATTTTTTCTTGATATAAGAGAATTAAATGCTGGGTGTCTCAAAATATTTCCTGAAAAAATAGGTCTCGTTTGTATATTATTTTTTTCTAAATAAATTTGAAATTCTTTTCTAGTAAAATTAATATTTTTTTTCAATATTATTGGATAAGCTAAAAAATTAGTTTTTATATTGACTCCAATTTTTGGGACAATAAAAAATTTATTATATTTTTTAAAAAATTCATAGTGTAATTTAAAATTTCTATTTCTTATATTGGCAAATAATTTAAATTTTTTAAGTTGCTCTAAACCAAAAGATGCACCTATTTCTGATGGCTCAAAATTATAACCAATCTCAGAAAAAACAAATTTACGGTCATAGTCAAAACCTTTTAATTTTATACCAAGCCTTTTATTTATATTTTCAGAGTCTTTAATTAGTGTAGACATACGACCCCAGCTTCTTAAAACTTTTGCTTTGTTATAATATTCTTTATTATTGGTTAAAAATATTCCTCCATTTCCTGCACAACTGATTACATGGGATCCGTAAAAACTTGTAATTGAAATATCACTATACTTACCTGTAGAATGGTTTTTAATTTTTGCACCTAGCGTATCTGCAGAGTCCTCAATTATTTTTAAATTATGTTTATTTGCAATTTTTCTAATTTTTATCCAATCAGGAATATTTCCAATTAAATTTGGAATAAGCAAAACCTTAGTTTTTTTTGAAATTTTACTCTCAATTTTATTGGCATCTATCTGTAGTGTTTCTAAATTACAATCAACAAATATTGGTTTTAGGTCGGATAATAATATAGAAGAAACTGCAGTTCCAAAATTTAAACAAGGTGTAATCACTTCAGAGTTTTTTTTTAAGTCTAATACTTTTAAAGCTAATATAAGAGCTGACGAACCAGAGTTTACCATTAATCCATATTTCTTTGAAAAAAAATTTGATATATTTTTTTCAAATTTACTCACCGAACTTCCCATTTGGGTTCCGATCTTTAATGTATTTGAAACAGCAGTGATCTCTTTTTGATTATAGACGTTTTGCCCGTAGTTAATTTTCATTTAAATTTAGATACATAATTTTGAATTTGTTTACAAGTATATTCATAATTATCTTTTTTATTAATAAAATTTTTATACCAATCCAAAGTAAGATTAATTGACTCGTCTAAAGACAAGACTGTTTTCCATTTAAGTAATTTTTTAGCTTTATTACTATTTAACTCTAATAGAATTTTCTCGTAATATTTTGAATATTTTTTTCTAACTTTGGGTTTTTCTGAGATATTGAATTTTTTCCTAATCATTGAAACCACTTTTTCAACATTTGAAAATTTATTTTTATTTGGTCCAAAATTAATTGTTTCGTAATTATTATAATTTTTCTTGTTATATATCTTTTCAACTAATAATATATATCCATACAAACATTCCATCACATGTTGCCATGGTCTAATATGTTTTGGATTACGCATTACAAATTTTTTATTTTTAATTATTGATTTTATAAAGTCTGGGATTAATCTATCTTTGGACCAATCACCCCCGCCTATTACATTACCTGCTCTTACAGTAACAATTTTAATTTTTTTTTCATAAAAGGATATCCTATAAGAATTTACAAGCATTTCTACAGAAGCTTTCGAATAACTATAAATATCATCACCTCCTAATTCATGATTTTCATTAAAGGAAATTTTTTTATTTTGGTTTTTATATACCTTGTCAGTAGTAACAATAACTATTGTCTTTAACGACTTAATTTTTCTACATATATCGAGAAGATTTGCTGTTCCTATTATATTTGTTTGTATTGTATCAATTGGATTTAAATAAGATTGTATTACAAGAGGCTGTGCAGCTAAATGAAATAATATTTGTGGTTTAAATTTTTTAATTTCATTTTCAAATTTTTTTTTATCTCTTATATCTAAAAATGTATTTCTATTAATTTTTTTATTTATTTTACATAACTCAAATAATCCATTTTTTTCTTTTGGTGGAAGTGAAATGCCAAAAATTTTAGCTCCATATAAGTTTAACCACAGTGAAAGCCAGCTACCTTTAAATCCAGTATGACCAGTAATTAATACTTTTTTATTTTTCCAAAAAGAAGATTTCACAAAAACCTTTATTTCCAAATTTTCCAAGGAGCACTATTGGAATTCCAAAGTTTCTGTAAATAATTTCTATCTCTTAATGTATCCATTGCGTGCCAAAAATGTTTATGTTTAAAAGCACTTACCTCTTTTTTTTTTGCTATCAATGGCAAAACATCTGTCTCTAAAGTTGAATTATTATTTTTAATAAAATTCAACATTTTTTTATTAATTACAAAAAATCCTCCATTTATCCATCCACCGTCACCCACTGGTTTCTCCTCAAAATTATCAACTATATTTTTTTTTGATATTTTTACTGCACCAAACCTTCCAATAGGCTGAACAGACGTAAGGGTAACCATTTTTTTATTTTTTTTATGAGATTTTATTAATTTGTTTATATTTACATTGCTCAATCCATCACCATATGTAAGTAAAAAATTATCTTTTAAATAATTCTTAATTTGCAAGATTCTTCCAGCAGTATTTGTTTCCTCTCCTGTATCAATTAATTTTACAGTCCAGTTTTCTTTAGGTTTATTTAAAATCGAAATTTTTTTACTAGAGGTATTTACAACAATATCAGAAGAATGGAGAAGATAGTTTGCAAAGAACTCTTTCATTAAGTAACCTTTGTAACCACAACAAATTATGAATTCCTTGATACCAAAACAAGAATAATATTTCATTATATGCCAAATTATTGGCATGTTTCCAATTTCGATTAAGGGCTTAGGTCTAAAAATTGTCTCTTCAGATATCCTACTACCTTTTCCTCCAGCTAATATCACTAATTGCATATTAAGTTTATAAATTTTCTATATATATTAAGAGTATGATTTTTCAAAAAAAATTAATTTATAATACTCTAAATAAAAATATTAATAAATTAAACAAAAATAACATATTTTTTTTATACATAATCTACTTAATATTAATAATTGCTATTTCGATAATTTTTTACTCTCAATTTATTTTATTATATCCTGATATTTTAGGTATTGATGGAAATATTAACTATAAAAATATTCCTTTTGAGTATGGACCACTCACAGAAAACTTAATTAATAAACAAAAATATTTTGATCAAATTAACATTATGGGTGAACCTGTAGATTTTTATCTCAGTAGAATGCCAGTTCTCCCGTACTTATTTTTATTTTCAAGTTTTTTTTCCTCTAAATTATTTTTTTTGATCTTATTTAAAAATGTTATTTTTTTTTCAATTATATTTTTTACAATACTTAATTTTACTTATTACAAAAAATATAATCTTTTTTCATTTTTAATAATTATACTTATTTTTTTTTACAATCCATTTAATTTAAAAATTATAACAAATTTTGTTTATGCTGATTTTATTACGTCTACACTAATTCCAATATTATTTTTAATTGGTATTTCAAATTTTAAGTATAAAGATTACTATGTAGGTCTTTTAATTTTTATATTATATCTTTCAAAAACAAGTATGATGTTCATTTGCATCTTTATATCAATCTATTTCCTTTTTGTTGAAAAAAAAAAAATCCCTACTTATTTTCTTTTAATTGCAATTATATCTTGGGGTACATTTGGTTATTTAAAAACAAATAAATTTCCTTTTGCCCAAAGTATGCTGTCTACTAATTCTCATGCTTTAGCATTATCACTTAACAAAAATTTTCATAAATTTTATCCACTCTTTTCAGTAGACTACATTCCTCATTGTAATTTGAGAGGCAAAAATAAAATGGAAAATTGTGAAAATATTCCAAAAATAATTGAAAACGAGTGGGATTATTACAATTTCTATAAAATAAATAATTCCAAATATATTAAAGGAAATCTAAATATTTTTTTTAAAGATATTTTTTTAAAATTAAAAACTATATTATTTAATTTTTACGAAGATGGACAAATATTTACTAAAAATCAGCAACCTGAAAAAAAATTCCAGTTTTCAATTTTTTTAAATAAAATAATTTTGATAATCTCAATAATTATCGCAATTAGATCAATTACAACAAATTTTAAAATTTCAAAAAACAAAAATGAAATTTTATTTTTAATTATCTTAATTTCATCGATGCCAACATATTTAATTGGATGGGCTTTAAATAGACATTTGGTTTATCTCTTTTTTGTATCTCAAATTTATTTAATATTAAAATTAAAGCTTAAGTAAAATGATAAATTTATTTTTCCCTTTTATATTTTTATCAATAATAAGTTTGCTCGTTTCTATTAACTTTAAAATTAATTTAGATAGATCTTATCTTATTTCCTCTTTAGGAATTCCACTATTTATTTTTTTTATTGGAAATTTTATTAGTCTATACTGGGCTATTTATATAATTGTATTTTTAATTTTAGTTTCTTTAATATTTAAAGAAAATTATAAAAGAATTTTTACATATGAAATTTTAAAAAAAATATCATTATACTTTATAATTTATTTTTTAATAATCTTATATACAACCAATTTTTTTTTACATAAATATGATGAATTCTCAGAATATGGAATAGTAAGTAAATTAATTTTTTTTGAGGAAGAATTAGTAAATAATATTCATAATATTTATTTTAAAGCAAGCCCCCATAAAATTAATATTATGGGCTATTTAAATTATTTTTTTTTAAAGACAAGTCTGTCAGAATTTAAAGAACAAACTTTATATATTGCTCAAATTACGCTTAATGTATTTATAATTATTAATTTATTAAATTTTATATCTAATAATAAACAAAAAATAATTTACTTCTTTATTTTGTTTTTTTTATGTTACGTATTATCTACTGGATTCGATAAACTTTATTTAGATACAACAGCTGCTTTGCTAATAGGTCTAATAATCACAAATCAGTTTATAGAAAAAAGTAATTCCAAATACATAATTATTTCTCTTTCTATGATTTTTTTATTTTGTCTAAAACCCAGTGCTACAATTATTTTCTTAGGATTATCAGGCTTATTTATCTTTTACTATTTTCTAGAAAAAAATTTTAGGATTATTAGTATTTATTTTTTTCTTATTTTATTATCTGCTATAGTTGAAAAATTTTACTCGTATGATTTATATCTAAGTGAAAAAAATCAAAACTCAGAAAGTGAGTATGTTTATTTACAAAATACTTCACATAGTCATAATTATAATAAAAAAATTAGTAAATTAAAAAATCTTAGCGATATTAATTCTTCATCTAATATAAATTATATGTTTATTAGAAAGAATTTTTTGGATCTTACCGAAAAAGGTATCTACCACTCTAGTACTTTTTTAATATTTAATAAAATATTTCAAAGGCTAAACATAAATTTAAGATTACTCGAAATTCCTATAACTTTATTTTTTTGGATATTTTTACTGATTATATTAATTAAAACTATAAATTTGGAGAGAAAATCAAAATTGATTTTATTTGTAAGTTTTTATATTTTGTTCATTATTGTTTACTGGTTTATAATCTTATATTGGGGGTGGCAAAATAACCTTGTAAATGAAGATTTATCAATTGAAGTTTCTTGGCAGCGACACCTGGGAGCAATTATTTTAGGTATTTTACTTTATTTATTAATAATCTTATTTCAAAAAAATAAATTAGGTCAATTACAATTCTTTTTTATCATAATTTTTATTATTACCATATCAAAACCAAACTCTGTAAGAAATTTTTTTCCAAAAGAATTTATTATGAAAGATAACTTTTGGTCTAAAAAATATAACCAAAGAAAGGAAATTTCAAATTTATCATATTTTATTAATAGTAATACTGAAAAATATTCATCAGTAGTTTCTTTGGTACAAAATGAAAATTCATATTTCTTACCAATATTAAATTATGAATTAATAGATAGAAATTTAATAAAATCTAGTTTAAATTTTTTAATATTAAGAAATCAGGATTGGTTAATAAATAAATATCCGCTTTTGAAAATTAATAGTTATTTTTACATTTTAATCAATAATTCAAACAAAGAATATTTTTTGAAATTTCTTAACTCAAAAAATTTAAAAATTATGTTTAAGAAAGATTTTCAAAATAAATATGCAATATATAAAATTAATTATAAATGAAGCGATTAAAATATATTGTTATTCCAATAGTTTTTTTTACTTTAATCGAGCTTTGTTTGAGGTACTTAGGTTTTGGAGATCCAGTATTATATATGCATTCAGAAAATAATTATTATCCAAAATCGAACCAACAAAATATTAGGTATAAAGGTGCAAGGATCAATATTAATCAATTTGGAATGAGAACTAATTCAGACTGGTCTAATTATTTAGATAAAAAAAAAATTATTTTTTTTGGAGATAGTGTAACTTATGGTGGATCATACATTGATAATGAAAATCTATTTTCACAAAAAGTATGTGATAATTTTTTAAAAAATACAATTTGCGGTAATTACGGTGTTAATGGATATAGTATTAAAAATATTTATTTAAGAATAAAAAAAATAGATAAAAGATATTATGATCAGATTGTTATAGTTGTAAGTAGTGAGATTGAGAATAATTTATCAAAATTTAGTAATTTCCCCTTTTATGAAAAGTTTGATTATTTTTTGTTGAAAGCTTCTTTTGAAATTTTAAATCATTTTATGTTTAAATATAAAATTTATGACGCATTTCATGAAGAAGAACAAAATGACTTAATAGATCAACAAAATAAATCAATATCTTTAAGAAAATTACTTAATAGCATTGCCAATGATAAGGAGGTAATAATTTTTATATTGCCCACTCTTGAGGATATAATTAATAAGAAACAGAAAAATAATTTTTTAGAATCATCAAATTTTGAAAAAATAAAAACTATAAATTTATTTAATAAAATTTCACAATCTGATTATGAAAATTTATATTTTAATAATGCACATTTAAATAAAAAAGGTCATGAACATATAGCAAAAATAATATATGAATATATAAAATAAATGTCTTACAAAAAATTAATTAAAGTAACAGTGATTGTAGTTTTGATTATAGGGGTTTATATGCTTTCAAAATATATTAGCTCTGATATTTTTAATTATAATTTCTTATAAAATTATTGGTGGAAAATAAAAGATATTCATCTATTGATCAATTAAGATTCATCGCTGCAATGTGTGTAGCGTTATCTCATCTTATAATTTTTAAAAAAGGATATAATATTAATTTTGAAATAATCTCTTCAATAGCAGTAGAGGTTTTTTTTATTATAAGTGGTTTCGTATTAGCTCCTCAAATTATTAATCTTTTAAATCAAAACAATTATAAAAACTACAAAGTATTTATTTTAAGAAGATGGTACAGAACCATACCACTCTATATACTTAGTCTTATACTAATATCAATCTTACTAGGTGAGTTTATTAGTTTAGATTTTTTTAAATATTTATTGTTTATTCAAAATTTTTTCTCTATTTGGGTTAATACTGATTATTTTTCTATTGCATGGAGTCTTTCAGTTGAAGAATGGTTTTATATTATTTTTCCCTTATATTTAATTTTAATAAATAAGCTTAATAAAAATTTAAATACTTTTTATGCTTGTGTTGGTTTCATACTCATAATTTTTATTTTAAGAATTATTTTCTCAACTGATGTGGATTGGGGCCAAAATGTAAGGAGAGTTGTTATTTACAGGTTAGACTCAATAGTTTTTGGTATTTTGCTGTTTCTAATTAAAGATAAAATTAATCATTCTTTTTTAACAAAATTTATAGTGTTTGTCTTAATCTGTATTTTGTCCTTAACTGTTTTTAAAATATTAAAAATAAATGCCATTGAAAATATAAATTTTTATCAAATAATATTTCATTATATCGTAGCTATTTGGGGCTCTTTGCTAGTCACTTTATTTTATCTTTTTGATAAAAAAATTGAAAATAAATACTATATAAATTTCAACTTATTTTTAGGTAAGATTTCATACTCTATATATCTTTTTCACTTATTAATTATTTACATCATATCGCCTTTAAACCTTTCAAACATGGTTTCAATAATATTATTTTTAACAGTACAGGTGATTATATCTACATTATTGTACTATTATTTTGAAAAACCTATTATGAATAACAGACCAAAGTATGAAAATTTATAAATTAAATTTTTTTAAGAGAGAATATAAAACCTAAACAAAACCAAGTAAGAGTCATATGAAAAGAATTAAAAAAACTACCCGTGGGAATTAATGGAAAAAAGAAAATAATTGGATAAGAGATAATAATAGATTTTACAAAGCTATCAGTTATTTTTTTAATTCTAAAAAAAAGTAATGAGAAAAAAGAAAAAATAAAAATTGAAGCAGATAGAAAACCTCCATCACTTAAAAGCTCAATTATAAAA
>MDTG01146873.1_pt1 | contig 15515 bp, 15 predicted proteins | sample 811421 | NCBI WGS metagenome assembly MDTG01 (sample SAMN05326645, study PRJNA326480) | marine metagenome | isolation source: seawater | place: Pacific Ocean: South East | collected 2011
AATGCGTCACAAGTAATAAAAAACCATATAAGCAAAGAGGATAAATATACATTCGCATTAAATGAATTGAGTAATTATTTAAGCATAAAGGAAATTAAAAAAATTGAGGGTTACGATGTCAGTCATATTTCTGGAGATAATGCTGTAGCCTCATGTGTGGTTTTTTCAAATATCGGACCTTCAAAGAATAATTACAGATTATTTAATATACCAGATAATCTTTCCGGCAATGATATTGGTTCTCTTGAGCATGTAATAGAAAGAAGACTTAAGTATTATGATAATCCTGCTGCAAGACCTGATTTAATTCTCATTGATGGAGGCAAAGTTCAACTAAAATTTGTTGAGAAAGTTATTAGAAATTCTAAATATAAAAACATAAATGTAATTTCAATTGTAAAAGGATCTAATAGGATAAGAGCAACAGAAACTATACTGAGTAAAAACGGCATAGTTGAATTAGACAAATATTCGAAAGCTTTCCTACTCCTTCAACAAATTCGTGATGAATCACATAGATTTGCTCTTCAAGCGCAAAGGAAAAAGAAAAGAAGAAAAACAACAAAGTCAGCCTTAGATTACGTTTTAGGAGTTGGCCCAGTTCTAAAGGTTAGGCTAATGAAAAAATTTAAAAGCATTAAAAATATAAGATTAGCAAATATAAATGATTTAATGACTGTTAAAGGTATTAATGAGAAAATAGCAAGAGAAATTAAGGATATAGCACAGTGATAGTTTGTTTAATAAATGTATTAACTATTTCAAGAATTTTCTTGGCAATAGCCATATTTTTACTTTTATCAATTAATAATAATTATATTTTTGCTTTAACACTATTCATTCTTGCTGGTGTTTCTGATTATTTTGATGGGGCTTTAGCAAGAAAATATAATGCAACAACACAACTTGGCGAGGTATTAGATCCTATAGCTGATAAAATTTTGATCATTTTTTTATTTTTTGGGTTAGCTATAAATCTATCAAGCTATTTAATTGGTTTTGTTGCATCAATTATTATTGCTCGAGAAATGTGGGTAAGCGCACTAAGAGACTTGAATGCTCGTAATAATAATACTGAAGCTACTAAAGTAATTTATATAGGAAAAATTAAGACCTTTATTCAATTATTTACTATAACTATATATTTATTAGGACTTGCATTTAGCAAGATGCTTTTAATAATTATTGCTGACATTCTTTTAATTATCGCTTTAATAGTTACCCTCTATTCTGGTTACATATATACAATAAATACCTTCAAGAATTAGAATGAAAGTTGCAATAATAGGTTATGGTTTTGTTGGTAAAGCATTGCATAATGGTTTTAAAGGATCGGTAGAAACTTTTTTGGTTGATCCTAAACTGAATACCACAGTAACCGACCTAAAATCTTTTTCGCCTGATATTGTATTTATTTGTGTTCCTTCTCCTATGAACAATGATGGATCTCAAGATTTAACTATAATTAATTCTGTTGTTATTGAAATTCAAGCAAGTTTAATAAAATCCCAAATAGTTATAAAAAGTACTATTTTGCCAGATGCCATCCTTGGCATATCAAAAGAAATCCCAGACGTCGTATATAATCCAGAATTTTTAAGAGAAATGCATGCAGATGAGGATTTCATTAATTCTGAGATTATTGTTTTTGGTGGAGAGGATCATTCTGCAAAAAAAATAGCCAAATTTTATGAACACCATACAAATTGCATAAATAAAAACTATCATCTTACTGATCTTATAACCGCCTCAATGATCAAATATACAATAAATTCATTTCTTGCAACAAAAGTAATCTTTTTTAACGAAATTTTTAATATATTTCAAAATTTATCAAAAGAAGGCAACTGGTTAAAATTTATTGAAATAATTGCTAGTGATAAAAGAATCGGTAATTCACATATGTCAGTCCCTGGCCATGATAATAGGTTTGGATTTGGAGGGGCATGCTTGCCAAAAGATTGTTTAGCTCTAATAAATTACGCAAATGAATTAGGTTCCCCGGTTGCTATTATTGAGAAATCAGTAGAAATAAATAATACGATTAGAGCTAAATATAAAAATAAAACTAAAAGGGAGCTAGATCAAAATATTAAATTTAATGCTCAAGAAAAAGAATAGTTTCATCTTTTTAATTAAGAGATATACAATAGCTGTGTTAATGGCTGGATGGCAGAGTGGTTATGCAGCGGCCTGCAAAGCCGTTTACGCCGGTTCGATTCCGGCTTCAGCCTCCATTTATTTTATAGATTAGATTAATATGAAATCAAAAAAAAATTTATATATTGTTGCCGGTTCATCAGGACTAATTGGTTCTAATATTTGTGATATTTTTTTAGAGACAAAGGAGAATTATATTGGTCTTGATTCTAAAATTGGAAGACATTCTACTATTATTGATTTATCGGACCAAAAAGAGTTCATGGATACGGTTAGTAATGCAATTGATAAGGGTATAACAGATATATCACTAATATATTCAGCTGGAAAAAATGGATCTGTTGAGAATGGTGGTCTTGATAGGTATGGAGAGTACTCTGAAAAAGACTTAAACGAGTATCTATACCAAAATACAATTGTTCCATATTCATGCTCAATGTCATTGATCAGTTTGGCGAGTGAAAGAAATTTGAATTTAAGAATAATGATATTATGCTCACACTACAGCTTCGTAGCAGGGACCGACTCATTGTATTCTCCAAATAACCTTGGTGAAAAACAAATTAAACCTCATGGATATATTATTTCAAAACATGCAGCAATTGGTGTTGTAAAATCACTTGCCTCAACTTATGGGTCTGAGCAGATTTTAATTAATGGCTTTGCGCCTGGAGGCATTCTAAACAATCAAGACGAGAGTTTTGTTAAAAAATTTGAAGCTTACTCATCATTAAAAAGACTTGCAAATCCGTCAGAGATAGCCAAATGGGTTGTGACTCTAGCAAATCCTGAACTGACATATGCAAATGGCTCAATATTCAGTGTTGATGGCGGCGTACTAATTAGATAATTTTATAATATGAAGAACATATACGTATTTATAACGGTTCGCGAGCGGTCATCCAGACTAAACCAAAAATGCTTGATGCCTCTTGGAAATAAAAATAGCGTTTTAGATTGGGTTTATTCAAGATTATGTTCTTTGAATTCCTTGAGTCCTATTATATGTACAGGAGAAGCAAAAAAGAATAAAAATATAGTTAAATTTGCAACTGATAATAATATTAATTATTTTTGTGGGCCAGAAAACAACAAGGTCAAGAGGTGGTTTGAATGCGCTCAATCTTATAGTGTTGAAGAGTTTCATACCTTGGATTGTGATGACCCCTTTTTTGATCCTCATAGAATTAAAGAATCTATGCATATGCTGAATGATAGAAACGCAGAAATAATACTCCCATCGGATTATTCTGATAGTGGAGGAGCTACTGAAGGCTTTTCTATTAAAACCGATTCTCTTAATTTTTCTTCATATCTTGACGATTTAGCTGATACCGAAATGTGTTATTCATATTTCAAGGATAAATTAAATTCAATAACCCTTCCCAACCCTCCATATAAAATTGAGAATATTAGACTTACACTTGACTATGAAGAGGACTATAAGTTCTTAAATGATCTGGCAAATTTATTCGAAATAGATGTTAGTAGAAGCTTGATTGAGCAATATATAAATAGTAATTTTGAAGAGACGCCAAATTATAGTTGCAATGCTTTGTGGAAAAAAAATCAAAATAATATTACAAAGGAGACCTATGAAAACTTTTCAAGAACCAAGTAAATATTGTGAAGTCGAAAGAGAATATTTAAATAAATTCATAAATAGTGAAAAGCCCGATCTCGGATGGGTTGCTGAATTTGAACAAAAATTTGCTATTTTAACTGGAAGGCAATACGCGATTGCGGTTAATTCAGCAACTGGGGGTCTTCATGCCGCAATGTATGCAAGCGATGTTAAGACTGGAGATGAGGTCATTTCACCAGCTTTAACTGTTGTGATGGATTCATATGTTACTGTTCTTGAAAATGCTACCCCAATATATGCAGATTTAGATATTAAGAATCACAATATTGATCCTAATGATGTAAAGGCAAAGATTTCATCCAGAACCAAGGCAATAATTGGAGTCTCTTGGCAGGGGCTGCCGTGCGATATAAATAAACTATTAGCTATAGCTAAAGACAAAGGGATAATTGTTATAGATGATTCTGCGCAAACTTTATTTTCTTCTCCTGAAATGAATTCACAAAATGGCAAAGCAGATATTTCAGTTTATAGCTTTGAAGAAAAAAAACATATCACCACTGGAAGCGAGGGTGGAATGGTAGTTACAGACTGTGAAGATTTAGCAATAAAAATAAGAAAATTTGCTGGTATTGGATATAAACACCTTACTGCTTCAGCCGGAAGAACAAGCTTAGCTAAATCAACATCACAAAGACCAAGCTACATAAGATTCGATACAATCGGCTTAAATTATAGAATGAATGAAGTCTCAGCATGCTTGGGTATTGCACAACTGTCCAGAATTGAAGAAATACTTAATTATAGAAAAGTTAATGCAAATCTTTTTATCAATGTATTAAAAGATTATCCTGATATTTTTGACTTACAAGAGTGCTGTGTAGAAAATTCTTACTATACTGTAGGTGCAGTTTACAAAGGAAATATCCCATGGGAAGATTTTTATAATGCTTTCACTCAGAAAGGAGCAGAGCCTTTTTATGCTGCGGTTGCAAATCCTTATATGGAGAAATCAATGGATAAATTTTCTAAGTTACATGGATGGAAAAAAGGGATGTGCCCAAATGCAGAATATATACAAAGTAATTTAATGGCCTTCAAAACTAATTATAGGAACCATAATCAATGTGTGAATGATTCTATGCTGCTAAGAGAGACAATTGAGGAGTTGTTTTAATAAGAAATGATTTCATCAAGAATTAACAAAGACTTCATAATCAACAAAGATGCATCATTGCAGGACGCATTAGAAAAGATTGAAAATAATAAAGAAAAAATTATTTTTATTATTCAATCTAATAATTCTTTAGTTGGATCGCTTTCTGATGGTGATATAAGAAGATATCTTCTTAAGAATCCAAAAAATATCGTATCAAATATTCCCTGCAAAGATGTAATGAATAAAAACTTTAAATCCTTTAATAGATTGAGTAGTAATTCTAAGTTAGCAGATTTATTTAGCGACGGTATTAATTGTGTGCCTATACTTGACAATAAAAAAAGAATAGTCCAAATAGCTTTAAAAAATCTCAATGGCTTTTATATTGGTCAAAATGAAATATCAACCTCATCAAGAGTTTTTACAATAGCTGAGATTGGCAACAATCATCAGGGGAGTATTAAAATTGCGAAAAAACTAGTTGATATAGTAAAAGATTCTGGAGCAGACTGTGCTAAATTTCAAATGCGAAATGTTGAACAGCTATATAAGAATAAAGGCTCAAATAAAGATGAGTCTGCAGATCTTGGAGCACAATACACGTTGGACCTTTTATCAAAATTTCAATTATCAAATAAAGACTTATTTAATATCTTTGATTATTGTTATTCAAAGGATATCAAACCTTTGTGCACTCCTTGGGATGAGGCTTCTTTAAAGCTGCTTGAAGATTATGGAATGGAGGCTTATAAAGTTGCTTCAGCTGATTTTACAAATTTTCCATTACTGGATGAGCTTGCAAAAACAGGAAAGCCATTAATATGCTCTACAGGCATGTCAACTGAGTCTGAAATAATTGCATCTTCTAAATATTTAGAGGATAAGGGAGTAAATTTTGCTCTTCTCCATTGTAATTCTACTTATCCAACCCCTTTTAAGGATATTAACTTGCTTTATCTAAATAGATTAAAAGAGATCGCTAATAATAACTTTGTTGGATATTCTGGGCATGAAAAAGGCATCTCAGTTGTTCTTGGTGCTGTTGCAATGGGAGTAAAAATTGTTGAAAAGCATATTACACTTGATAAGAATTTAGAAGGAACGGACCACAAAGTTAGCTTACTTCCTAATGAGCTTAAAAATATGGTGAAACAAATCCATAATTTAGAAGAGGCACTTGGTGTTCTTACCGGACCAAGAGAAATTACTCAAGGAGAGATGATAAATAGAGAGAATTTAGCAAAAAGCCTAGTTTCAAACACGAATATAAAAAAAGGAGAAAAAATATCAAGGTCAATGATAATTATTAAATCTCCTGGACTAGGATTGCAGCCTAATCGCATGGATGATTTAATTGGAAAAAAATCTCCAAGAAATATCAAAAAAAATGACTATTTTTTTAATTCAGATATTGATGGAATAACTAAAAAAAAGAAATCTTATTCATTTAAGAGGCCTTTTGGTGTTCCGGTTAGATATCATGATTTTAAAAAGATATCTTCGAACACAAATCTAGACTTCGTTGAATTTCATCTTTCATATAAGGATATGGAGCTATCTGCTAAGGATTTTTTGAGAGGTAAATATAAGATAGACTTTTGCGTTCATTCACCAGAACTTTTTGCTAATGATCATATTTTAGACTTATGCTCACTAGACGAAAGTTATAGAAAAAAATCTATTGAATTATTTCAACAAGTTATTGATACAACCAGAGAATTGAATATTTTTTTTCCAAAAACTAACAAGCCAATAATTGTTCTTAATGCAGGAGGCTGGGATCCAGATGGGTTTTCTTCAAAAACAACAATTAAAAAGAAATATAAAATTTTATCTAATTCATTAGAGCAACTCGATATGGAGAATATCCAGGTTGCCATTCAGACTATGCCTCCTTTTCCTTGGCACTTTGGAGGTCAAAGTTATCATAATATGTTTATCCATGGAGATGAGATGGTCAGTTTTTGTGAAAAACACGACAATATCAAAATATGTCTAGATGTTTCTCATACAATGATGGCAGCAAATTATTATGGATTTGATATTTATAATACTATATCTGATATCAGTTCATATGTTGTGCACATGCATATAGTTGATGCTAAGGGGGCAGATGGCGAAGGGGTTGAGATTGGAGAGGGCGATGTTGATTTCACCAAATTGGCACTAGTTCTAGATAAAGAATTGCCTGGCGTTCAATTTTTACCAGAAGTTTGGCAAGGACATAAAAATGAAGGAGAAGGTTTTTGGAAGGCCTTGAATTATTTAGAAAAAATTATATGAGCATATTTCTATATTAATATTAAGGAGTAATGGATGGGTAAAATATTTGAGGTTTTAGAATCATTAAATCTAGCATCAAAAGAAACAAAAGAGATATTCTCAGAATCGACTAGGGACGTTAAAAATTTAAAAGTTTTCAAAGACTCCATATCTGAAATTATTTACATTGACGATTTTTTTGTTGGTGATAGTGTTTATAATAAAGGTACCTATAGAGCAAAAGAATCAACAGCCTCATCAGCTTCATACGAAGACTCTATTGATTGCAAAAGAAGGTCAGCTGACTTTTTAAACCATTATAAAGATAAGATTATTTGTGATTTTGGGTGTGGAAAAGGATCTTTTTTATTGAATACTATAGATCATACTTCTAAATCTTTTGGTGTAGAACTTCAAGAAAATTATTCAATAGAGCTTAATAAGAAAAATATTGAATGCACCAATAGCATTAATAATATTGATGACAACTTCCTTGACTCTTGTTTCATGTTTCATGTCCTAGAGCATCTCGAAGATCCAATTTATCATTTAAAAAAAATTAAATCTAAACTAGCTCAAGGAGGCCAAGTTATTATTGAGGTACCTCACTCTAGAGATTTCTTATTAAAAAATCTCAGAATTCAAGAGTTCATAAATTTTACTTTATGGTCTCAGCACTTAATACTTCACACAAGAGAGTCTTTAAAAAAATTCTTATCAGTAGCTGGATATAAAAAAATAAGAATTCATGGAGTACAAAGATTTTCTATTGCCAATCATATTCAATGGGCTAAAGATAAAACTCCCGGAGGTCACAGAAGCGATCTCGCAATTTTAGAGGAGCCAGAATTAGTAGAGGCTTATCAAAAAATACTAGATAAAATTGATGCAACAGATACTCTAATAGCTATAGCTGAGAAACAATAATTTAAAGATATTTATTTTAGACTATGAATCATGCGCTTTTTTTAGATAGAGACGGAGTAATTAATAAAGATTTTGGTTATATTTATAAAAAACAAGACATTATTTTTAACAAAGGTATTTTTGAATTAGTAAGAAAGGCAAAAAAGTTAGAATATTATGTAATTGTTGTTACAAACCAGTCAGGAATTGCTAGAGGCTATTTTACAGAAGAAGATTTTAATAATTTGATGAACTGGATGAAAAAAAAGTTTGAAGATAATAGCGGAAAAATTGATAAAGTTTATTATTGTCCATACCATCAAGATGGTAAAATCAGAAAATACGCAAAAATTCATCCAGATAGAAAGCCTAATCCTGGAATGATTATAAAAGCTTGCAAAGATTTTAATATAGACCCAAAAAAGTCACTGCTTGTTGGCGATAAAAAAACTGATATAGAGGCTGGGATAAATGCATCTTTATCAAAATCAATATTTCTAGGCAATCATGAGATGGATATAGCTTATAAATCAATTGATAACTTGACTGATGTTATAAAAGAACTCAGAAGTTAGATAAAATGCTATTTATACTAAAAATAAAATATAATATACTAAGTCTTTTTGCCCGGGTGGTGGAATTGGTAGACACAAGGGACTTAAAATCCCTCGCCAGCAATGGCGTGCCGGTTCAAGTCCGGCTCCGGGTACCACTCTTCAAATACTGATTATGTTCACAATAGAAACTGAAGCAGTCATTATTGGTGCTGGCGTTATTGGAACTTCAATAGCCAGGACTCTTTCAAAAAATGGTTTGGAAACAATCCTAATAGATAAAAATGATTTTATTGGAGAAGAGGTTTCAGCTAGAAATTCTGGAGTTATTCATGCCGGATTTTATTATCCTCAAAAATCTCTTAAAGCAAAATTCTGTAACAAAGGTAATAAATTAATATATAAGTATTGTAGAGAAAGACAGATTTACGCAAAAAAAACTGGAAAAATATTAGTATCTTCAGATGAAAAGGCTAAAGGGGTATTTAACAAATATAGTGATAACGCTAAAATGGCTGGTGGAGATGAACTTATTTCAATTAATCAAGAGCGTCTTAAAGATCTAGAACCAAATATATATGCCAAGTATGCATTATTATCACCCGAATCAGGAGTTTTGGATGTTCATAATTACATTAAGTCTCTTGAATCAGACTTCCTAGATTCAAAAGGAACTGTTTCATTGAGAACAGAATTCATTAATTTTAAAAATAAAGATAATCTCTTCATATCATTATGCAAAACTAATGATGAGAAATTTGAAATTAAAAGTAGAATTCTTATAATGGCAACAGGCCTATACTCTGACCAATTCTTTAAAAATCATATAATTAATGATAAGAACATTATAAGAACTGTAAATTATTCAAAAGGTCATTATTTTAAATTGTCAGGTAAGTCTCCTTTTAACCATCTCATATATCCGTTACCAACAAAATACGGATTAGGCATTCATGCAGGTTTTGACATTGATGGGTCGGTTCGATTTGGACCAGATACTGAATGGACTAATGAGATAGATTACAAATTTAATTCAGAATTAAAAGATAAATTTATTAAGGCAATAAAAGATTATTGGCCTGACTTAGATCAAGAAAAGCTTAATGAAGATTATGTTGGAATCAGGCCTAAAATTCAGAAACCTGATGAATCCTTTGCAGATTTTTCAATTCTAAGTAACAAAGATCATGAAATAGGAAATTTTATTTTTCTTCAAGGAATTGAAAGTCCAGGACTTACATGCTCTCTACCAATTGCTGATTATGTATATGATCTGCTAGATATATAGTTTTCTTTACTTCTCAGATATAATGCCTCTTTTCAATGAGCATATTTATGAATATATTTGTTACAGGAGCCTGTGGCTATAAAGGTACAGTTTTAATACCTAAACTTTTAAATGAAGGTCATAAAGTGACAGCTTTCGATATTATGTGGTTTGGAAATAATCTTAAAGAGCATGATAATCTTAACGTTATAGAGGGCGATGTTAGAAAAATTAATGAGTTTGATTTAAATGGATTCGACACAGTTATCCATCTATCTTCAGTAGCAAATGACCCTTGCGGTGATCTAAATCCTAAATTAACTTGGGAAGTGAGCTGTCTTGCAACTATGCTTCTTGCAGAAAATGCCGCCAAGAGTAATGTTGATCAGTTTATTTATGCCTCTTCTGGAAGTGTTTATGGTGTCAAAGATGAAGATGACGTCACTGAGGAGCTTGAATTAGATCCAATTTCTGAATATAACAAAACTAAAATGGTTTCTGAAAGAGTTTTATTAAGTTACAAAGATAAAATGAAAATACAGATCATAAGACCCGCTACGGTATGTGGCTATTCTGATAGAATGAGGTTAGATGTTGCGGTTAATTTGCTCACTATGCAAGCTTTAAATAAAGGTAAAATTACTGTTCTTGGTGGTGATCAGACTAGACCTAATATTCATATTGATGATGTAACCGATGTTTATATACATTTTATAAATAATCCTAATTTTGAGGGTATCTATAATGCTGGATTTGAAAATATTTCAATACTCGATATAGCTAATATGGTTTCATTAAAAACTAATGCAGAAATAGAGATTAAACCTTCAAATGATCCAAGATCATATAGAATAAATTCAGATAAGCTTCTCAATACCGGTTTTAAACCTTCGAAAACAGTTGAGAATGCAATTCAAGAAATGATTGATTTATATCGTAATGGCATTCTTGAAGACCTTGAAGAAAATTATAATTTGAAATGGATGGAAAAAAATAAGCTATATAATCAAGATTAATGACAGATTTTAATTACAAGACGTATTTCAGCAAGTACAAAGAGTTAGCTTTTAATGAAGAGATATATCCTCTTCTAAATGAGTTTAAATCTATTGCATTAAAAGTGAAAAATGAAAATGCCAAATTAATATTTGCTGGTAATGGTGCAAGCGCAGCAATATCTGCTCATGCTGCAGTAGATTTTACAAAACAAGCAAAGGTAAGAGGCATAACGTTCAATGAGGCAGATTTGATCACATGCTATAGCAATGATTTTGGTTATGAGAACTGGATGTCAGAAGCAATAAAATCTTACTACAATAAAAATGATGCTGTTGTTTTAACTAGTGTCAGTGGAGAATCTCCAAGTACTGTTAATGCAGCAAAAACTGCAAAAGATTTAGGACTAAAGGTGGTAACTTTTTCAGGTAAAAGCGTTGAAAATAGTCTTAAATCTATTGGCGATATAAATTTCTGGGTTGATAGTCGTGCTTATAATATTGTTGAGTGCATTCACATGATTTGGGTTACAACAGTTATCGATTCAATTGTTGGTAAAGCTGAGTACGAAGTTTAACTTTGAATAAATACTTAATATTAGGTTCCAATTCGTTTGCAGGCGCAGCATTTGTAAATTACTGCGTTGATCAAAAGAATGACGTTGTTGGAGTTAACAGATCAAATGAATCTTCAGCACTATTTCTGCCTGTATTGGATAATATTAACAAAGAAAAATATACTTTTTATCAACTTGATCTTAATAAAGATTCAAATGAAATATTGGAGCTTATTGATACTTTTAGCCCTGATTTTATAATCGATTTTGCCGGACAAGGAATGGTTGCAGAAAGTTGGGATAGTCCAGATCAATGGTATCAAACAAATATTGTTTCTAAGTCAAAAATTCACAGATTTTTAATAGGAAAAGATTATCTAAAAAAATACGTGAGAATTTCTACTCCAGAGGTTTATGGAAGTAATGAAGATCTAATTGATGAATCTTTTCCAATGAATCCAAGTACACCATATGCTATTTCTCATATGGCTACAGACTTAAGTATTTTTTCTTTGTATAAAAATTTTTCATTTCCGGCTTCTGTAGGTAGGTTTGCAAATTTTTATGGACCACACCAACAACTTTACAGAATAGTTCCAAAGACAATTATCTCAATTTTAAATGATGACATTTTAGATCTTCATGGTGGTGGAAAGTCAGTTAGAGCCTTTATTCACTCTGATGATGTCTCAAGAGGTATAATGAAAATAATTGATGATGGTAAGAATGGTGAAGCATATCATTTCTCACCAAGTGATTTTTATACAATTAAAGAACTAGTAATGCTAATTTGTGATGAACTAGATGCTGATTTCGAAAAACATACAAGGATAACTCCTGACAGAGCCGGAAAAGATTTTGCATATTTAATGAGTTCAAAAAAATCTCTTTCTGCATTAAAATGGCAATGCGAAGTCTCTATAAAAGATGGGATTAAACAAACAATAGATTGGGTAAAAAATAACTTAGAAGAGATTAACAGTCGAAGTCATGAATATAATCATAAGGAATAACAATGTCGAAAAAAATTAAAGAATTTGCTGGTAATTTCTATCCAGATCAATATAAAAAAGATTCAAAGCTTGATATAAATCATAATTATCTTTTAGAACAATTCGCAGATCACGATGAAATTCTAAATAAAATTAAACAAGTTGTGATACGAGGTGATTTTACTCTTGGTAGTATAGTTGATGAGGTTGAAGAAGAATACGCAAAACTATGTGGAACAAAACATGCAATCGGAGTTGGAAGTGGAACAGATGCTTTATTTCTCTCCTTAAAATCAATCGGAGTTGATAAGGGGGATGAAGTTATTACGACACCATTTACTTTTTTTGCAACTGTTGGAGCTATTGTTACATCAGGAGCTACTCCAGTTTTTGTTGACTGTGGCGACGACTTGAATATTAATGCTGATTTGATTGAATCTGCTATAACACCAAGAACAAAAGCAATAATGCCTGTTCATTGGTCTGGAAGGCCATGTGAAATGGATTCAATAAATGCTATCGCAGAAAAACATGGAATATACGTGATTGAGGATGCATGTCATGCTATTCAAGCTACATATAAAAATAGACCAGCTGGAAGCTTAGGAGACTTTGGTTGTTTTAGTTTTCATCCCTTGAAGAATCTTAATGTATGGGGCGATGGTGGAATAATTACAACTGATTCTGATGAGCATGCAAAAAGACTTAAACTAATAAGAAATCACGGATTAATAGGAAGAAATGAATGTGTTGAATTTGCCTACAACTCACGGCTTGATTCTGTTCAAGCAGTAGTTGTAAAGCATATGCTTGGAAAAATTGACAATATAACAAAGTCAAGAATTTCTAATGCTTTATATTTAGACGATAAATTAAATGGTATTTCTGAGATAGACATTCCCAAAAGAAATAATGATTTAAAAGAAGTTTTCCATTTATATATGTTTAGGGCAAATAAAAGGGACGAGCTTCAGCAATATTTAATTTCTAAAAAAATTGATGCAAAAGTTCATTATCCAATTCCTATGCACCTTCAAGAAGCTGCAAAGAAATATGGTTATACTGAGGGAGACTTTCCAGTATGCGAAATGGCTGGCAAATCAGTAATTTCTTTTCCTGTCCATGAGTTTGTTACGAAAAATGATTTAGATAAAACTGTAGATTATGTTAAATCTTTTTACGGAGTGTAAGTTTTGAATATACCATTTGTTTCTATTGGAAAACAATTCGAACCTTTAAAAGAAGAATTTATTCAGGTCTTTAGAGAAATCGGTGCTTCAGGTCAGTATATTATGGGAGAAGCATTAGAAGATTTTGAAAATGAGATAGCAAATTATTGTGAAACAAAATATGCATTAGGGCTTGCTAATGGTTCTGACGCACTCTTTTTAGCACTCAAAGCTATGAATATTGGAGAGGGTGATGAGGTAATAACTTGCCCAAATTCATTCATTGCTTCCGCGTGGGTTATAGAATCAACAAAAGCTAAAACTGTTTTTGTCGATTGCTCTGAAGATTACAACATTGATGTAAATAAAATCGAGGATGCTATCACATCGAGAACAAAAGCTATAATACCAGTTCATCTTACAGGAAGGCCTGCTCATATGGATGAAATTAATCGGATTGCCGAAAGAAATGGATTAAAAGTTGTTGAGGATTCTGCGCAAGCAATCGGTGCAAAATATAAAGGTAAGAGAGTAGGAGGATTGGGTGATGCCGCTGGATTTAGTCTTCATCCATTAAAAAATCTGGGCGTTATTGGGGATGGAGGTGTTTTTACAACTAACGATGAGTATCTATACAACACAGTTAAGAAGCTAAGAAATCATGGCTTAAAAAATAGAGATGAATGTGAGTTGTGGGGTTTTAACTCTAGATTAGACGCACTTCAAGCAAGAATTGCTAGCATTAAACTAAAACATCTTGATGCTTGGAATGATAGGTTTAGAGAAATAGCAGACATATATAGAAAAAATTTATCTGACCTAGTAATTACTCCAGTTGATTTAAGCCATGAAGAGCCTGTTTATCATAATTTCGTCATACGAGTGGAAGCTGGAATAAGAGATAAATTAATGGAATTTATGCTCAGTAAAGGCGTTGAAACTAAAATTCACTATCCTATACCAATTCATTTGCAAGAATGCTCAAAGAATTTAAATTATAAAGCTGGTGATTTTCCCAAAACTGAATCATATGCAAAGGAGATGATAAGTTTACCAATTTATCCAGAGTTAAAAGACTCTGAAATAGAAATAGTTATCAATACATTAAAAGATTTTTTTGATTAAATTTGAGGAAAGATATGGGAAAAGAAATAGATTTATTAATAAATTATCCAAAACCAAAGAGAGATATTAGTGGCAGGGCTGAATCTAAAAGTGAAGACGATAGAGCCCTTGCAAGAAAGTTTGGAAAAGAATTTTTCGATGGAGATCGATCTCACGGATATGGAGGTTTTTCATATAATACAAGATTTTGGGAACCGGTCGTTCCAACTTTCCAAAGTCATTGGGATATTGCGTCTGGCAATTCTTTATTAGATATTGGATGCGCTAAAGGATTCATGATGTATGATTTTCATAGATTAATTTCTGGCATTAGGGTTGAAGGCATTGATATTTCAGAATATGCAATTGAGAATGGAATGGAAGATATGAAACCTTTCATGAGAGTCGCTAGTGCAGATGATCTTCCTTATGAAGATAACTCTTTTGACTATGCCATCTCAATAACAACATTACACAATTTTGATGATCATAATCTCATTAAGGCTTTAAAAGAAATAGAAAGGGTATCGAAAAAAGGTTCTTTCATAACTGTTGATGCATACAGAAATGATGAAGAAAAAGAAAGAATGCACGCATGGAACCTTACAGCAAAAACTATTTTGCATGTTGAGGAATGGAAGCTTCTATTTGAAGAAGCAGGCTATACTGGTGACTATTATTGGTTTATGCCATAGAAAAATTTTGTTAAAAGATAATTAATTTTACACAATGAATAAATTAGACCTAAATCTTTATAAAAATATGCTATTAATTAGGTTAGCTGAAGAAGGTATTGCTAAAAAAT
>MDTG01171473.1_pt1 | contig 15515 bp, 13 predicted proteins | sample 811421 | NCBI WGS metagenome assembly MDTG01 (sample SAMN05326645, study PRJNA326480) | marine metagenome | isolation source: seawater | place: Pacific Ocean: South East | collected 2011
GATTTTCACTTACCCACTCATGATCATCGGAAAACAAAAGAACTGGAAAGTCTCCAAATTTATTTCTAATATATTTAACTGAATTTATAAAATAATTATCCTTTAAATTACCATGATATCTTGCAGTTTTTTTTGAATTTACATAATCACCTCTTCTTACATGCAATGCTATAAATTCTTGCGTAAAGTTAAAATCACTTGGAAGTTTAAAATTTTCTTTAAAGATTAAAATCTTTCTTTTTTTCAAGAATTTATAATTATTTATTAAATAATGCCAAGTACCAAAAAAAACTTCGAATCCATTATTATTAGAATAATTTAGTAGGTTTAATGATTTATCTAAATAAAAATTAGATATTAATTTAAAACCAAAAAATTTAAAAAATGATTTATTTAATTTTAGAAATAAGGGCGATAATAAGATAAAAGAAAATAAAAAATTTCTTAACTCAGGTGTAAATTTTTGTAATTTTAGTTCAAAAAGATTTTCAATATAAGAATCATGAAAGGTCCTATATGATTTTCTTAAATCATAAAAAACCACATTTCTACCATAATAAATACTTAATTCTTGTCCTAAAAGATATTGAAAAATTTGATTACCGATCCCTCCATGTAAAATAATAATTGATGTATTTCTTTTTAAATTAAATATATTTTCAAAGATTTTTCCAAATACCATAAAAAGTTTTTCTTAATTTTAATTAGCTTTGCCTTAAATTCCTAGCAATATATCTTGAAACTTTTGCTATGAAATTCATTGTTGAGGTAATTGAAACATAAAAAATTGAAGTAATTCTAGGGTAATATTGCTTGGACATAATAAAGTCTTGATGTTTTTGATTACTATTTAAAGGCTCACACTTATAATCCTTAGTTACAAAGTTTGGTTTTCCATCATAATCTTTTTGTGCAATTAATATCGAATCTGCATTATTTAAACTAAACCACTTATGAAGATAAGGAGAAGGTGCACAATTTGTGTGAGCATGGAGAACTGTAAGATTTGTCCATCTTGCAAGAGAGACCATTCCATCAGAAAAAAATCTCCAACAATCGACTGGATATCTATGTTCTTTTAAGTTACTTGGGGCTATGATACAAATTAATCCACCTTTTTTTAGAACCCTAGCAATTTCATACATTGTTAACCAAAAGAACTCAATATGTTCAAAAGCCTGTCCCGAAATAACAATATCAAAATGATTATCAGGTATTTCTAACCATGAATATATATTTTTAGGAACTAAATCTACATTTGGACCATCTACAATATCTAAACCTGTATAAGTGAAATTATTTCCAAAGAAGATTTCTTTATAGGTTCCATTAACTCCATAGCTACCTACATCTAATACAGTATATTTATTCTTTTTATCTAGAAAATTATCCCTAAACCATTTCATCCTTAACATTGAACCCTCATGCATATTAAAATTTTCTTACTTGTTATATTAATAATATCATAATGATATTTTCATAAAGTAAATTATGATTATTTTTACTGTCTTATAAGATAATAATTCAGTACTAATATGCATGGATTATTAATATTTAAAAGAATATTAACCTTACGATATCTAATGAAATAAAAGTATTCAAAATTAAAGTTAAAAGCCTTTTTGGATATATTAGACTTCTATAAATTATTAACTTAAAAAATAATAATTGTATAACTCTATAAATCAGATTATAGTCTAATGAATTAACATTTAAGAAAATACTAGAGATGAAAACTGTAGGCAAGAAAACCAATAGTCCATTAAGGCTTAAAGCACCAAATAATAAACTTACTTCATTAAATATAGTTTTCTTTAATGAAACTGAATTCATTCGTAGTTCTTCAATATATATAGCAAAAAATAATATGAGATAACTAAACCAATAGAATATTTTGTATAAATTAATTTCTATAAAATGAGAATCTAAATATTCTTCAATATTAATTCCATGAGATTGTAATATGTTTATATTACCATTTATATAAAATCTAAATTGAGAATTTACTGTAATTAAGGCGATTAAAAAAAAGAATGTATAAATTAAAGGTCGTTTATAAATTAGTACATTTTTCTTAATAATAAAAATGATAGAAGGTATCCAAATTAATATAAGACCTGGGTGAATTAAAATACCTGTTAAACTTAAAAGAATATTTTTTATAGAAAATATTTTTTTATCTTTTAAGCTTAATAAAGTTAGAAAATATATTGATAAGGCAGTACCTTCCCTAATCTGGACATGAATCTTTAAAATTAAAAAAGCTATTATTGGAAGACAAATGAATATATTTAGGTTTGAAATTTTATAATTTGATTTTTTGAAAATAAAATATAAAATAAATAAATTAATAATCGTTAAAAAAAACCTAAAATATTTATAACTTAAGTAATCATTCAAAAAGGAGAATAAACTTATAAAGAAATAATTACTTTTTGCATATGGAAGGATAGTATCAGCATCATTGTATAACTCCTTATAGGCGCCCCAGTCTACATTATAAGAGTCTGGGTAAAAAATTATTAAAGTTAAGGCAAGATAAATTGATATAATCCCAACTAATTTTAATAAATTATCGAATAATTCTTTTTTATTTTTTACCAACATAAGATCTATATATTTCACCTAATTGGATCAGAACCCTTTTTCCAAAAAATAATTTTAATTGTTTTAAAGAGAATCAAAAAGTCCAGCCATATAGAATAATTATTCAAATAATAAATATCATAACTAAATTTTATTTTGGAATCCTCTATTGAAGAACCATATGGAAAATTAACTTGAGCCCAACCACTTAAACCTGGCCTTATTAAATATCGCGAATTATATTGGGGAATATGTATAGATAATTCACTATCAAAAATCTCTCGTTCTGGTCTTGGTCCTATTAAGCTCATGTCTCCAAGTATTACATTGATTAATTGTGGCAATTCATCGAGCCTAGTCTTTCTTAAAAATTTACCAATTTTTGTTATCCTATAATCATATTTTCTAGACCACTGAGGTTTTCCTTTTTCAGCATTATTTTTCATAGTACGAAGTTTATAAAGTGTAAAATTTTCTTGGTTCTTCCCAACTCTTTCTTGCTTGTAAATAAAGTTATGCCTATCTTCAAGAAAAATCAATGCACTTGCAATAATTAATATTGGAAAAGTAATAGTCAAAAGAATAAGGCTTAATAATAAATCACCTACTCTTTTTAATCTTAATTGGATTGAATATTCCGAAAAACTATTCGTCAAATATTCAAAGGTTAAAATCTCGCAAGGCAATCTTTGTAAATAATACTCGCACCATTTAACAATATTATAAACTTTTAAACCTGATTTTTTTTGTTCTAATAATTCCTTATATTGAACATTATTTAAACTTTTAGTATCGTAGATAATTAAACCTTTTATTTTAGGTTCAATTGTCGAAAACATAATTGACTTATCTTGACTTTTCAAAATTATTAATTTCTTTTTAGAGTAAATTGATTCATTTTTTAATATTTTAAAAATCCTTGATGGTCCATAAAAGATCCATATTTCCTCCATATGAGCATTATTAACAAAACTTGTAATGAGAGGAATTTGAATGATATTTATAAAAATTGATAATAAAAAAGAATACTTAAAAATCATTTTGTCAAAATGATTATAATTATTCAGATTAATATTGATTGAGATAATTAAAACAAATATTATTGATAGATTCGATATTAAAAAGCTCTTAAGAAATAATTTAAAGGCTAAAAAAACATTTTTAGTCCTATAAAATTCTTCATCAAATGAATATCTGCCAAATAAATAACTAAACAGAATCCAAAAAGGAGTAAAAACAACATTAAAGAAGTATTGACTTTCAGCAAAAAGTAAATAATTAGAAAGAATATATTTATTTAATAAACTTATTAGGATGATCTCAGTAAAACAACTGATTATCATTTTTCTTCTTGAAATTAACCATGGAAATTTTAAGTTCATGAATCTTATAAGTTAAAACTAAATATTTATTTTTTAGCTCTCATTAATCCAATTATCCAGATTTTATGAAACCATCTTTGATCAATTAGTGTAAAAGCCCCATTGAATCCATAACCTAAATTTTTAGCCCAGTTTTTGTGTTCACAGAAATAATATGGAAAAGTATTTTCAGTTATAAAATTGACATGTGTTGGATCTTGAAATGATTCATTTGAGGGATATGAGGGTGTTTTATGAAGAAAAATACCATTAGGTTTTAAAACTCGAAATATCTCATTCATTAGATTTATAAAAGGATTATATATTTGCCCATCTAAATAATAATTTCTTGGAATATGCTCTATGAAATCAAAGGCAGTTACATATTCAAAAAAGTTATCAGGAAATGGTATTTTTTCAACAGCTAAATTTGCTTTTTTTATTTCAAATTCTCTACTCAAGTCATTTCTGATGTCAATACCAAATAAATGAGCTGCATCAAAAGGATTTCTTGGATATTCTCCACATCCAAGATCTAAACTCCTTGTTAAAGATCTATTTTTTTTAATTTTATAGTTATTAGTTATTTCATCTAAAAATAATACATTTTTATACCTTGGTTTTTTGGCCCAGATATATATTTTAGTTTTTAAATATTCAAATAACTTTATTATTTTTTTCATCTATTTTTTAAATTTATACTATTTTACATATCGATTGCATTAAATAAAATAATATGACAATTCTTTTTGTGGTAAATTTAGTTTTTAATCATTTATATCAACTTTATAATAAATAAAAATTCAACCAATAAATGATAAATAATAAGACTTATATAAATAAACCTTATAGATTTTATATTTTTAAACATATATATACACTTTGTAAAATGGGTAGTAAGGATAATCAAATAAAGCTTATATATTTATCTATATTGCTTTTCATAACAGGTGTATCTGAGTCACTTCCAATACTTTTGGTATTGCCTTTTATAACACTGATAAGTGATCCTGAAAAAATTTGGGAAATCAAAAAAATAAAAGAAATTAGCCTGGCAAATAACATAAATAGTCCAAGTGAACTACTATTTCCATTTTTATTAATTTTTATAACATCCGTTTTGATTAATGGTTTGTTAAGAATTTATAGTATCAAATTCAGAAATAATGTTAAAGCTTCAGTTGGGCATCAACTTGGCAGATTAGCCTTTAAAAAAATTTTAAATAGTACTTATGAATTTCAAATAACCACTACAAGCAGTAAAATTCTTGCAGATTTTAATGACTCTTTAAGAATGTGCAGAGAGTCATTAGAATTATTTCTAGATGGAAGCAGCTCAATATTAACTATTGTATTTATAGTTTCTTCATTATTTTTTATAAATAAATCATTAACGTTATCACTATTCATAATTATTGGAATAGTCTATTATTCTCTAGGATTACTTAAGAATAAAAAACTAGAAAATGAGGGGAAAATTATTTCAAAATTAAGTACAGATCAAACTGCTATTATTCAAGAAACTTTAGGAGCTAAGAAAGAAATCATACTTAACAATGAACATAGCTTTTATTTAGAAAAATTTTCAAAAGTAAATTTTAAAACAGAATTTTCTTACTCTAAGATTTTCACAACAATAACAACTACAAAATATTTTGTAGAGGCATTTTTTATAATTGGAATTGTTTCTTTGGCATACGTTTTAAAAATTAATTATGATACTAATCCAATTGCAATAATGGGTAGCATAGCTTTAGCACTTCAAAAACTTTTACCCGCTGGATTCAGTATATTTGGAAGTTATACGGGTTTAGTATCAAGATATGAATTATCAAATAGATTATTAGAAATAATTAAAAATACTCCTCAGGATATTAAAGCCGTTAAGTTATTAAATAAATCTAAGATTGAATTTTTAAATTTAACTCTTCAAAACGTTTCTTATTCTTATCCAGAATCAAATATTAAAGTTATTAAAAATATTAATTTAACTATTAATAAAGGAGAATCATTAGGAATTATTGGATCAACTGGATCAGGTAAATCAACCCTGATCGACATGATAATGGGTTTCATTAAACCTATAGAAGGAAGAGTATTGATAAATGGAATTAACATTAGTAATCCCAAAAATATTGAACAAACTATTAGTTGGAGAAAAAGTATTGCTCATGTGCCACAAAATATCTTCTTAAAAGATTCGACAATTATCGAAAATATTGCCTTTGGATTTAAATTAAGTGAAATAGATTTTGATAAAGCAGTTTATTGTGCCAAGATTTCAAAAATATACGATTTTATTAATAATACTAATAACGGATTTTACTCAAAAGTTGGTGAAAGAGGAATAAATCTAAGCGGAGGACAAATCCAAAGAATTGCTATAGCAAGATCGCTTTATAAAAATTCTGATGTTCTTATTTTTGATGAGGCTACGAGTGCGTTAGATAGCAAAACCGAAGTCGCAGTTATGGAATCCCTCAAAAGTCACTTTAAAAAGCTTACAATAATTTCTATAGCACATAGGACTAATACATTAATTGGATACGATAGAATAGTAAAAATTAATAATGGAGAAATTTATGAAGCTTAAATTTTTTTAATTTTCATATATATAACTTCTTTCGCCATAAAAAATGATAAGGATAAAATTTGAAAAAGGTCAAGGTCTAGGAAATCAATTATGGCTTTTTGCTTCTGCAAAGAGCATATCTGAAAAATTAAATTATGAAATGAGAATTGAAAATTTTCATAATTTCAAAGGTATAGATTTTTTAGACTTAGAATATAAAAATTTTTCTGAAAAAGAAAAGAATAAAGGAAAAATCAAAATATCAGAATTTTATGAGAGACTTTTTTACGATAGTAATTTAAAATATATAGCCTCTGGATTCGATGAAAATGTTTTAAATATAAAAGAAAATACAATTTTAAGAGGTTTATTTCAATCTGAAAAATACTTCTTTGGGGATATAAAAAAAATTAATAGATATATAAGCTTAAAAAAAAATAAACTAAATTATACTAAACAAAAAGATACTTGTATCTTAAATATAAGAGGAGGAGAATATAAAAGGCATAGACAATTTATTCTTCCAAAAAGTTATTGGCTTAATGGAATAAATAATTTTAAAAAAAGATTTTCTATAAATAATTTTAAAATTGTAACTGACGATTATAGATATGCTCGAGCATTATTTCCTGATCTAGAAATAATTCATGGAAGTATAGAAGAATGTTATACAACAATTTATAGTTGCTCAAATATAATCGTTTCAAATTCAACATTTTCTTACTTCCCATGTAAAACTGGACTTAAAAAGAATGTAATAGCTCCTATGTATTGGGCAAGACCAAAAAATAAGGATAGTAAATGGATTTCTCCTGCAAATATTTATGAAGAGTGGTTATGGCAAGATAGTCAAGGAAAATTAAAAAATTATAAACAATGTCTTCCTATTGCTGAGAAAACTGAATTTTATTACAAAAATAAATTTATTTATCTTATTCCTCAAAAAGATATTCCGAAAACTGGTATTTTATTATTTATTCCAAAAAACATAAAAAAAATGCTTAGAAAAATTCTTAGTTATCTATTCCCAAAATTAATTGGTTAGTTTAACATTTATATTAAAATTTTAAAATATTTTAGGTTTAAAAAAATGAAACAAAATTGGGAATTTGAATTAGTTACAAAGAATAATCTTTATAATATTAATGAACAATTAATTAATTTTATTGATTCAGAAAATATTCTTTCATTAGACAAAAGTTGTTACTACGAAACAATAATAAAAGGTAAGAAAATAGATAAAAAATCATTTCTTAGGATATCAAATAACATAAATAAAAACTGGAAGCCAATATCAATTAAACTTTTTACTCCTTTTCAATTATATTTGGGTGAGATAGAAAAAAGATGTACTTTCATAAATATTGTTTATTTTTTTAATGCAGAATTGAATAATTTTTATGAAAAATTAATGAAAGATCAATTAAAGGATTTAATAAAATCTAATATTCTTGACAACCAAAGAGTAAAATTACATGCAATAATAATATGTTCAAATTTATATAAGAAAACAAAAATTAAAAATTTATTTCATTGTCTTGAGAAATATGGATATTATAATTACCAAATTATCTATTCAGAAAATAAATATAAAGAATATGAGGGTATTAAAAGAGTGTGGGAAATATCAAGAATTAATAATTCAAAAGAAAGTTTAATTATTTATTTTCATGGGAAAGGTATGAGCTACTACACCAATAAATATTTTTATATTAGGCAGCCAATAGAAAGATTTATATTTAAAAAATTATTTTCTAAATGGGAAAAAAATATTGAATTACTTATTAGATTTAAATCAGTAAATAAATTAGGCATTTTATCTGGAGGTAATGGTTGGTTATGGTTTAATTTCTGGATAGCAAAATCATCATATATAAAAAATCTTGAAAAACCTTTGGAAAGAAATAGAGCTTGTTATTATGAAGAATGGTTAGGAAGATATGAAATAAAAAATTGTAGTGATAAAGTAGAAGAATATAAAAACGAATTTAATGATATTTATCATAATACTTTAAACGAAACATTAAGTATATTAAGCAAGCCAAGAAAATTAAAATTCAATATTGGTACTTCTTGTGAGGTTGGCAAAGGAGGATTTGTAGGTCTTGGGATAATAAAATTAAAATATAGAATTTGGTATTATTTCTATTTCATATTGTCAAAAATTTCCTTTATCAAGAATGCGGAAGATAGATTTATCTTTTTTTAATAACTGTTTATTGCTTAAATTAAAAGTCAATATAAAACTATAATTATTTATATTTATTTTAAGATAAATGCAAATAACAAAAATAAAATTTTATTAAAAATAGCCCTCAAACCTATTTTCTTAAATTAAATAAATTTAATAATATAAGATTTACATAAAGATTATTTAATTAAACTTTATATCTCCTTTGTAAGCTTCTAATAGGCGAAATTAGTATAGATAGAATTAAAAAATAACAGTAATAACATGTTAAAATATAGTTTGTAAATAAATAGCGAAAATTAAGTTTCTATTGTATTTTTCAAAGAATGAATACTTTTAAAAATACCAAATGAATTTCTTTTAAATTATTTGAATTAAATAGTTAAATGTCAGAAATTATTTTAAAAAAAGATGATCTAAATGATTATGGTTACAATGTTTATTCACAAAATGGTGAAGATGGGATTATCGAAGAAATAATTAGAAGACTAAGAATTGATAAAAATAAAAATAAATTTTGTGTTGAGTTTGGAGCTTGGGATGGTATGTATTTAAGCAATACATTTAACCTTATAAATAAAGGTTGGAAAGGAATTTATATTGAAGGGGATGAAAAAAAGTATCAAGATCTTTTAAAAACAAGTAAAATATATCCAAATATAACTCCCGTTAATAAATTTGTATCTATCAATCCTAAATCAAAAAATAGTTTAGATTTAATATTAAAGAATTATAAAATTCCAAGGGATTTTGAAATCTTATCTATTGATATAGATTCGTTTGATTTAGAAGTCTGGCTGTCTTTATATGAATACAAGCCAAAAATTATAATAATTGAGATAAATAGTACATATCCTCCTGGAATAATTAAATGGCATTCAGGTAAATATAATAATTCTCGTGGTAATAGTTTTTCTGCAACACTTAAAGTAGGGATAGATAAAGGTTATAGTCTAATATGTCATTGTGGTAATATGATTTTTTTAAGGAATGACTTGACCGATCAAGTTAATATTAATGAGAAATTTCTTAATTATCCAGAACTACTTTTCAACGATCTCTGGTACTCCATCGAAAAAAATACACTATTAAATATTTATATCCATACTAAAGCTTTTTTAATGAATAAAATTATTCTTAGAATGAAAAGAGTATTTATTAAATAAAAAAATCAATCTTTTACTAATTCAATTATTTTTTTTTTCAAAATTCTTAAAAAGTAAAATTAATTTTTTAAAGGATTCAAAATTTAAAAAATAAATCCATTAAACTCTTCCTATTTTAAATTTCTTTAATAATTTTTTCGATATTAAATAATAAAACGTTTTTAATATTTTAATTCTAGTCCTTTTTTATCTTGTAGTTCTTTTCACAAATTATAAATGGAATAAGATTTTATATTTTTTTATATTTGCTTATGAGACAGTAATTACTAAAGCCATTTTCATATTCAAAGGAAATTAAGATATACTTCCAAAAAGTGCTTTAGAAATATTTACTAATTTATCTTTACTTAGTTTATAAATTATATTTTAAAAGTGGAAGATAGATGAATCTTTATCTAAAATAACTTTCTGAACTATTTCTTAAAAATTTAAGATAAAAAGCTTTCTTAATTCTAGCTGGAAGAATAAATATTAAAGATCGTGATAAAAAAAGGAAAAAACCTAAAAAAATATTTGTTAATCCATAACTTAATAAATATTTTTGCAAAAGAAATTCAGAATAAATATATTGTAAACCTCCTCGATCATTTATCATTCTTCTTCCTGTAATCGCTTTAACTAATGATTTATCTATATTTTTAATATTTTTTTTATGAAATATAAATTTTATCCAAAGACCGTAATCTTCTTTAAGAAATAGACTTGGATATCCGCCTAATTCCAAAACAACCTTTTTTTTAAATCCTACAGTCATATGATTAAAAGGATTTCTAAAAGGTAAGTATTTAATAATCTTTTGCAATGATAAAGGGACTTTTTTTGTAGCAATAAAGTTATCATCTTCATCATATTCATCAATATTAGAACCTACCAAGTCAAAGCCATTTAACAAAAAAGGTAATTGTATCTCAAAACGATTTTTATGATTAATATCATCACCATCTGCTCTAAAAATTAGATCATTTTTACAATTAGGTAATCCTATATTCAAAGCATTTTCGAGACCAACTTTTTTATCAGTCCAAATAATATCAAGTAAATATTTACTTTTAAGAGATAATATTAATTTTCTAAACTTAGGAGTTACTTTTCCATCAACCACCACTAAAACCTGATTGGGAACTAATGTATTTGAAAAAATACTTTTTAATGCATTTGGTAATCCATTTACTATATCTTCTCTTTCTAAGATTGGTAAAAGTACACTAAATTTTTTATTTGATAAATTCATTAGATGATTTGTAACTTTAAATTACAATAATATATTAGAAAATTTAACATATGACTAAAAAATATACTAATAAATTAAATTATTTTATTTTTACCCAATTAGATTTAAAATAAAAGAAAAATTAAAATTGTCTGTCAAACTTACTAACGGAAAACTTAAAGTATTAATTACAGGAGGAGCAGGATTTATTGGAGGGTGTCTAATAAGAAGATTATTAGATGAAACTAATTCAATAATTTTTAATCTTGATAAAGTAAGTTACTCTAGTGATATATCATGGTTGAAAGATATACAAAATAAAAATAGACATCAACTTTTAAAGGTAGATTTAGCAAATAATGAAGAAACAAAAAAATCAATAAAGGATGTAGATCCAGATTTAATTATTCATTTAGCAGCAGAGAGTCATGTTGATAGATCTATAGATAATGCTAGACCATTTATTGATAGTAATATATTAGGAACATTTAATCTTCTAGAAAGTGCTAAAGATCATTGGTTAAAATTAGATAAGATTCGAAAGTCAAATTTTAGATTTTTACATGTAAGTACTGATGAAGTATACGGCTCTCTTGGAGAGGAAGGATTCTTTAATGAAGATTCGAAATATGATCCCCGATCACCTTACTCAGCGAGTAAAGCTGCTAGTGATCATTTAGTAAATGCATGGTTTCATACTTTTAAATTTCCTATTATTAAAACAAACTGTTCTAATAACTTTGGTCCTTACCAGTTCATTGAAAAATTAATTCCATTAGTTATTCTTAAAGCTATTAATAATGAAAAAATACCAATTTATGGAGATGGTAAAAATGTCCGAGATTGGCTTTTTGTAGAGGATCATATAGATGCAATAATTATAGCTATTTGTAAAGGTGAGATTGGTAAAACATATTGTATAGGAGGAAATAATCAAAAAAGAAATATAGAAATAGTTAATGAAATTTGTAAAATAATAGATAAGAAATTAAATAAAAAAGATTCTACAAAAGATAAAATAATTTTTGTAAATGACCGACCAGGGCATGATAAAAGATATGCTATAGATTCAACTTTAATCAAGTCTGAATTAGGATGGGAGCCAAATCATACTTTTGAAGATGCTTTAGAAAAAACTGTTTCTTGGTATATCAATAATTTAGATTGGTGTAAAGAAGTTGAATTAAAATCAAACTATAATGGTGAAAGATTAGGACTAAATATTAATAAATTTTCAAATTAAGAGCAAAAACAGATGGTAAAAGATATTGTAATTTTTGGTAAAAATTCAATTCTCGCCAAAAATTTTGTTGAAAATAAATATAGTAAATTTAATAAATATATATTTATAACTAGAGAAAATAATAGTAATAATGAAGATATATTTTGTGATCTTGGAAGATCAATAAAAAGAGATGAAATCAATAATATTTGTCAAAAGATAGAAAACCTTTGCCTTAATAAGGAAAAGGTTTTTATATTATTTGCTTGGTCTGGTGGACCAAGAAATTACCTTATAGATTCTGAGAATTGGCAAATTAATAATAATATAATTAAAAACTTTTTACTAATATCCAAAAGACTTCTTCCAGAAAAGATAATTTTTATTTCTAGTTCAGGTGCAATATATCCTCAAAATCAAAAAAAGGAATTTACTGAAGCAGATAAAACAATACCTTTGACCGCTTATGGTAAACAGAAATTAATTTCTGAAAATATCATTAAAAGTTTTGGACAAGAAAATAATTTAAACTTTACAATTCTTAGAGTTGCTACAGCATATGGATTTGACCCAAGATTTTCTGATCAGGGCGTAATTAATAAATGGATATATGCAGCAATAAATAATAAACAGCTAAAACTTCTTAATTCAAAAAAATCATTAATTAATTTTATTTCCTTTTCTCAAATTTCTGAGGCTATTAATTTATCTATTTCAAAACATATTTATGGTACATATAATATAGGTTGTTCAAAAAGTATAAGCCTTGAAGATTTAATTAAAGAAATCGAATTAGTTTGTAATAAGAAATTATCTTTTTATATAGAGAATAATGAAACTCGTTATTGTAATATAAACGTTAATAAATTTGAAGAAATTACTGGTAAGGTATTTAAAAATCAATACAAAATAGATTTAAAAAATATTTTTCATTCGATTAAGGAATTCAAAAAGTAATTGATTTTTAATTTAAATATTACGATAATATAAAAAGTTAAAAATAAGAAAAAGATAAATGTCATCATTAAAAGATATCCTAAGAGAATATAATTTAAATATATCCACTAATAAATTTGGAACCGATAAAGGTGACTTCAAATCATATATAGATAAGTTTTATGAATTATTTTTTAAGAAATTCAGGAATAAAAAAATTAATTTGTTAGAAATTGGATTTAGACATGGAGCTTCATTATTTCTTTGGTCAAGATATTTTAAAAAAGGAAATATTTTAGGATTAGATAACAACTCTGATTTTTCATTAAAAGATAATAAGTATGTTGAAGATTGGATAAATAATGAAAATATTGAAATAATAATCTGCGATGCTTATGACAAAAAAGTTTCAAAGAAAATACAAAAAACTTTTGATTTTATTATAGATGATGGTCCTCATACAATTTCTTCCCAAATTCTCTCAATAAAAAGATATTTCGCTAAATTAAATAAGAACGGTTTTTTAATAATAGAAGATTTAATCTACGGCTATTTTACATGCATAGTATTGTTAATTTTTACTCCTTTAAATGGAGAAATTACTATCTTTAATTTTAGAAAAGATAAACCTGGCAGAGATAATATGATTTTTTTAATTAAAAATAAAAAATACAGTTTTCATACAATATTTAAAAGAATAGTTCTTTTTATAAACTGTATTTTTAAAATACCCAATGAATTATTATACAAATACTATAAATTAAAATCAGACTAAATTAATTGCTTAAAATCAAATAAAAAAATTTGGATTATTGATGAGTTAAATAAAAAATAAAATTTTATTTTTTTAATTATTTAATATTTCTCAAAAAAGGATTTAGCCTTAAATTTTGCATCTGCAAAATAGTTTAATAAAAAATTATAGAAAAATTTTGCTAATGGAACACTTTTCAAAGGTTTTAACATATAGGCAAACTTTATCAAAAAATTTATTGAGTTATTATCTTGATGTCGAAAATCTATTGCTCTACTATCAGAAGTTCCATCGTTAGAAATCACTTTAGATATTTGTTTTGATGCTACTTTATTAATCTTAAATGCAACAATTGATTCTGTTATTTCAATACTCCAAAACCTTCTTTCTTCTCTCTTATTATTATTCTCAAAGCAAAATCTATAATTAATTTGATCAATTTTATTTTTAACATAATTCAAGAATGAATATTGCTTAGGACCATAACCATCCATATAAGATGTATGAGTATCTTCAACTACAATAATGCCACCATCATTAATATTATCTAATAAACTTTCTGTAGTAATAATTTGTTGTTCATAAGTATGGCCTCCATCATCTAAAACTATATCAACAGGACCGACTTCTTTTTTAAAGTGATCCCAGAATTTTTTATCTGTTTGATTACCAATAAATATCTCAAATCCATATTTTTCCCATTTTTTTGCATTTGGATTAAGGTCTATACCAATAATCCTTGCCTTAGGCCCAAAATAATCTCTCCACATAAAAAGTGAACCGCCATTTAATATTCCAATTTCAACAAATATTATTTCATTATTTATATATCTTGAAAAAAGACTTTCGTAAATTGCAAAATATGATGAAACTTTCAATGACTTATATGGGCTTTTCATGAAGCAGGTAAATATATCTTTATTCATAGCTCTAAAAATTTCTCCTTAATTAAGTAATTAAATAATTTAGGTATTTTATAATTATTTCAAATTAATTATTAAAATGCAACTTTGCAAATATTTAAATTTAAAGAAGACAAATTAAAGTTTTTTTAATAATATCTTCTTATCTTTCTTTAAATACATCAAAGTTTTAACATTGATTAATAAGATAATTTTATTTGAAATATTGAAATTTTTCAAAAGGATGAGATTTTAAATATAAGTAAGTCTCATGTAATTTTCTCGTACTACAAATTTATAATTAATCTAAAAATTAGAACTGAACCAACATATTTTGAATATTGTTTTGATGTTAAAGGCAAACATTCAAGAGATAAATATTTTTTTCTAAAACTATCCAATTTTAAAAAGATCTTAAATCTCCAATTTCTCTTTTTCTACCAACTTCACCTTTAAGAATAGTTTTATTGAAAAATAATTGTGCATAATTTTTGAATAATTGTTCTGGATTTCTTGGTAGTGGTTTTGTATTTAAAGCTCTAATAGTTCTATTCATTCTTAATATCAAACCTGATTTTGTAGTTCCTCTTCTATTACCTCTTTCATCATTTATAA
>MDTG01435055.1_pt1 | contig 15515 bp, 12 predicted proteins | sample 811421 | NCBI WGS metagenome assembly MDTG01 (sample SAMN05326645, study PRJNA326480) | marine metagenome | isolation source: seawater | place: Pacific Ocean: South East | collected 2011
TCAGGCTGCATTAGGATGCAGTCAAATAAGTAGATTGGATGCAAACATAAAAGTAAGGGATAAAATTGCGAAAAAATACGATAATGACCTTAAAAATTTACCACTTAAAACTCCAATCTGTATAAGTGATTGTATAACATCACATCATCTATACATAATTAGAATATTAGAAAATGCCGCAATGAGTCATGCAGATGTTTTCAAAAGATTGAGAAATAATGGAATTGGCGTAAATTTACATTATATACCAATTTATAGACATCCTTTCTTCCAAAAGTTAGGGTTTAAAAATTTTAAGTTACCTAATGCTGAGGAATATTATAAATCTGCAATTAGTATTCCGATATTTCCAAAACTTAATATTCAACAACAAAACTTCGTAATAGAAGAAATTAAGAAATGCGTATTGTAGATGTACGTGTAATTTGTTAGGCCAAATGACTAATCGTATAATATTAGGATCAGCGCAGTTTGGTGAAGATTATGGAATATCAAATTTAAATGGGAAGCTAAACGCTATCGAAGTAAACAAAATATTGGAATACTCTAACTCTGTTGGAATAGATACCATTGATACAGCAATATCTTATAAATCCAGTGGAAATATTTTATCAAAATTTAAACTTGATGCATGGAATGTTTGCACAAAGATACCTAGAGTTCCAGAAAATGTAGATGACATATACTCTTGGTTAGAGTCTCAAATAGAATATTCAATGAAACAAATAAAAATTGAGAAATTTTCTAATTTGCTTTTTCATGAACCCACGCAATTAATGGAAAAAAAAGGAAATTTGATTTGGGAGTCAGTTCAAAAACTAAAAATTAAAATGAAAATTGAAAAAGTTGGTTTTTCTATTTATTCTACAAAAGAGTTGGATCGACTTTTAAATAGCTACACACCAGAAATAGTACAAGTTCCATATAATATTTTAGACCAAAGAATTGTGACTTCAGGTTGGCTTGAAGAATTAATTAAATTAAAAGTTGAAGTTCATGCAAGATCAATTTTTCTTCAAGGACTTTTATTAATGACTAAAAATGATAGGCCAAAAAAATTTTCAAAATGGTCAAATATTTGGAATCAGTGGGAAAAATATTTGAGCAGTAATAATTTGTCTGCGTTACAAGCTTCCCTGGCATTTGTATTAAAAAATAAAAAGTTTGATAAAATAATTATTGGCGTACAATCTGTTAAGCAATTAAAAGAAATTATAGAAAATACTTCTTGTCAAATTCCTTCATTTCCAGAATTTGAAGTTCATGATATTAGTCTTTTAGATCCATCAAAATGGAGTCAGATATGAAAAATGCAGTTATAGTTCAGGCAAGAATGAGCTCATCTAGATTACCTAAAAAAGTAATGAAAAAGATAAATAAAGTTCCATTAATTGAATTATTGCTAAAAAGATTATCTAAAGCAAAGCTAATAGATAATATTATTGTTGCAATACCAAGTACTAAAGATAACCAAAAACTCGAAAGTCATATAAAACTTCTTGGTTTCAAGGTTTTTAAAGGTAGTGAAAAAGACGTTTTATCAAGATACTACAAATGTGCAAAAAAATTTGGTATCAAAAATATTATCAGAATTACAGCCGACTGCCCTCTATCAGATCCAGATCTAATTGATCATCTTATAAAAGAATTTAATTCATCAAATTTAGACTACGCTTCAAATACAATGCCACCTAGTTTTCCGGATGGATTAGATGTGGAAATATTTACTTTCAAATCTCTCGAGCGTTCGTTTATTGAAACAAAAAAAACTTTTGATAGGGAACATGTCACATCTTATATAAGAAATAATCATAGTTTCAGGAAACAAAATATTAGTTCCTCTAAAAATTATTCATTTATGCGTTGGACTATTGATGAAAAGGACGACCTTAAAGTTATTAAAAATATTTTTAATAATTTTTATCCAAGGACTGATTTTTCCTGGAAAGATGTTATTAAGTTATGGCAAAAGAAACCATATTTATTTAGCGCCAATAAGGCATTTGACAGAGATAGTGGATTAAAAAAAAGCCAGGAACAAGAACTTTGGGAAAAAGCTCAAAAAATTATTCCTGGAGGGAATATGCTTCTTTCAAAAAACCCAAATTTATTTTTACCTGGTAAATGGCCAACTTATTTTAAGAAAGCCAAAGGTTGTTATGTTTGGGGGATTGATGGAAAAAAATATATAGATATGTCAGTTATGGGAGTAGGAACTAATATATTAGGTTACGCAAATAAAAAAGTTGACGATGCAGTAAAACTAGCTGTTGCTCAAGGAAATATGTCGACACTAAACTGTACAGAAGAAGTAGATCTTGCGGAAAAACTAATCAAATTACATCCATGGTCTGATATGGTAAAGTTTGCAAGAACTGGAGGGGAAGCAAATGCAATAGCTATTAGAATTGCTAGATCTGCCGCTAAAAATCATAAAATTGCTATTTGCGGATATCATGGTTGGCATGACTGGTACTTAAGTGCAAATTTACAAAACCAAAATAATTTAAATGAACATCTACTTACTGGTTTAGATACGGCAGGTGTGCCAAAAAATTTAAAGGGAACGGTTTTTCCATTTCAGTATAATAATATTAATGAGTTAAAAAAAATTATTTCTCAAAATAATGTAGGCATTATTAAAATGGAAGTTTCAAGAAATGAGGATCCCAAAAATGATTTTTTAAACAAAGTCAGAAAGCTTGCAACTAAAAATAATATCGTATTAGTGTTTGATGAATGTACCTCAGGTTTTAGGGAAACACTTGGTGGGCTTCATAAAAAATACAAAGTTGAACCAGATATAGCAATTTTTGGAAAAGCTCTTGGCAATGGTTATGCGATTACGGCAGTTGTAGGTAGGGAAGAGGTTATGAAAGAGTCGGTTTCAAGTTTCATAAGTAGTACTTTCTGGACTGAACGAATAGGTCCAGTTGCAGCGTTAAAGACTTTAGAAATTATGGAGGAGATGAAATCTTGGAATTTAATAACAACAAAAGGAAAAAAAATACGAAATAAATGGCAGGCACTGGCTAATAAGTATCAATTAGAAATAAAACATTTCGGGTTACCATCTCTTGCAGGTTTCTCTTTTCTAAGTAAAAATTCTCAAGCTTATAAGACTTTCATAACTCAAGAAATGCTAAAAAAAGGATTTTTGGCATTAACAAGTGTTTTTTCATGCATCGAACACTCAGATGACATTATCGAGGAATATTTTCACCATCTTGATCCAATATTTGAAATTATAAAAGAATGTGAAGAAGGTAGGGACGTTTCAAGTATACTAAATGGACAAATCGCTTTAAGCACATTTAAAAGATTAAATTAAAATGTATGTTGCATTCAGAGTAGATAGTTCACACGAGATTGGTTTTGGACATATTTCTAGATGTTTGAATTTAGCAAATCAATTAAAGGAGTATGGCTATAAGTCAATTTTTATAATCAGCGACAATGGCAATTCAGTCGCGGATGTAATAAAAAAAAATAATCACCTTGTTAAGAAACTGAAAATAAAAAAAAATAAAAGTCATCAAAATAGTAATAATTTTGAATCTTGGTTAAAACACTCTTGGCAAGAAGACGCAATTTTAACTATCAAAAAAATAAAAAAATTCTCTATACAGGCACTAATTGTAGATCATTATGCATTAGATTATAAATGGGAAAGAAAAATTCGATCTTTGACCGATCAAATTATAGTAATTGATGATTTAGATAATAGGAAACACGATTGTAATATCTTGGTAGATCATAACTATAGACCTTATAATAATAATCCTTATCAGCAAAATCTTTTGCGTAAAAGTATAAAATTAATTGGTTTGAAGTATGCATTAATTGATCCAATTTATTCAAAATATAAAAAGAAATCTCATAATAAAAAAATAAAAAATATTTTAGTGTCATTTGGTGGCGCAGACAAATACTCACTAACTGAAATAATACTAGATAAATTTTCTGATGAATACTTTAATAATTTTAAAATAAAAATAGTTATTGGAATAAATAATGTGAATGAAGTAAATATAAGAAAAAAGAGTAGAAAGTTAAATAATATTGAAATTTATAAAGCACCTAAAAATTTAGCAAATTTGTTATTTAATTCGGATCTAGTCGTTGGAGCGTTGGGGACGAGTTTATGGGAACGAATGTGTGTAGGCCTTCCATCAATTGTCATTGCAAGTGGAGAGGATCAGAAATTATTCGCAAAATCTCTAAATAAAAAAGGTTTTATAAAATTACTAGGATTTGCTGATGAAATTGATGGGTTAGATATTAAGGCAAGTATAAAGAAACTATTCTCAAAAAAATACAATACTAACGATTTAGTTAAATTTCAAAAACACGTAGATGGCAATGGAGTAAAAAGAGTAGCTAGTGAAATCGACAAAATTCTTAAATTTAATTTGAAGTCAAAATTAAAACTTAGACATGCGGATCAAAAAGATAATGATTTATTGCTACATTGGGCAAATGAACCGTTTGTTAGAGCTAATGCATTTATGCCTGAGCCTATTGAAAAGAAAATTCACAAAAAATGGTTTAATAGCCGATTAGAAAATCCAAATTCACACAAACTTTACGTAGCTAGTATTGAGAATAACCCGATAGGTCAAGTAAGGTTAGATTTAGTTGATACTAAATGGCATATTGATTTTTCTGTAGATATGGATTTTAGAAATCAAGGACTTGGCACTGAAATGCTAAATCTAGCAATACAAAAAAATTCAAATATTAGTAGTGACGAATGTTTTATAGGTCAGGTTAAAAACACTAACAAATCGTCATATAATGTTTTTAAAAAACTAAATTTTAATTTAGTAGAGTCAAAGAAAGACTTCTCTACTTTCAAAATTAATTCTAGAAACGCAAGAAAAACAAGAAAAAAAGATTTTTTAGTTATTAAAAATTCTTTATTAGTACAAAATATCGTTCCGTGTGAATTTGAAAACTATGAAGGAAATTTATTTCAATATAAATGGATTATAGACCACAGTTCTAATGAAATACTTGAATGCAGAAACGCTAAACATGTACTTAATGAATTTCCAGAAAACATTAAAATAAATAAAAAAACCCATAAATCGTTCATTGATGATTATAACAATTTGGCTCGTCTAGATTTTATTATTTCTCCTAAGTATGGTAATGAAATAATTGGAGCGTTATATGTTATTGTTAATAATGGAGAACTAGAAATGGGGAAATATATTGGAAATCAAAAATATTTATCAAAGGGAGTAGCATCTGCGGCAACATCAAGTTTTATTAATTTCATAAAAAAATATTTCCCTTTTCATGATTTGGTAGCTGTTACTAAAAAAACTAATGTGAATAATATTAAATTAAATACGAAAAAAAATTTTTTCATAGAAAAGGATCTAAACAATGGATTTATAAAAATGAGATTAAAACTAAGATAATACTATGTGTGGATTTTTATGCATTATTAGAAAAGAAAAAGTAAATAAAACACCTAAGAACAATTCAATTCCAGAGAACTTACTTTATCATCGAGGTCCTGATTTCACCTACGAAGTTCAATATGAAAATATCCAGGTTAGGCATTGGCGATTATCTATAGTTGATCTATCCGATGCGTCTAATCAGCCAATAAATGATAAAAAATATATTTTTGTATATAATGGTGAAATCTATGATTACAAAAAAATTGTAAATCATCTTGGTTTAGATGTTAATAGCGATACCTGGGCAGTTAGATCCTTGTTAGACTCTTCAGATGGCTTGAATAAATTATATTCGTTACCAGGTTTTTTTTCTTATTTATTAATATCTAAAGAAGAAAAAACTGTTTTAGGTTCTAGAGACATTTTCGGTAAGAAACCACTTTATTATTTTATAGATGATAATTTAGCAATCTTTTCCTCTGAGGAAAAAGCAATCTTGCCATTTATTAGCAGTAGAAATATAAATCAAGAATCACTTAAAGAGTACTTTCTTTACAAAGATGTATTCTTTGGAAAATCTTTTTACAAAGGAATTAATGAAATTCCTCCAGGGTCAAACTTTCTATTTGATGAAAAAAAGTGGGCAATGACTATTTCTAAAAGTTGGGATAATTATTATGATTGTGATTTTAGTGAGAACTTTCCTAATACTTATAAAGAACAAAATGCTGAAGAAAGAAAAAATAATTGGCTAAAAAAAGAAATAAATAACGCAGTTGCTAGAAGATTAACCTCTGATGTGCCAGTGCAAATTGGATTATCTGGTGGCTTAGACTCAACACTAATAACCGCATTGGCAGCTGACTCAAATTTTTCTCATGTTATAAATAGAGCTATAAATATTTCATTCACACAAGGTGTAGATGAGTCAGAAGATGCCAGAACTACTTCTAAATCTTTGGGTATAAATTTTACCAAGGTTGATTTTAAAACTGATTATTTTATTGAATTGATGAAGACCTCAGTTAAGAATTTTGATGGTCCATTATCACATCCACACAGTTTGGCTGTTTATGAGATCTGCAGAGAGGCTGGCAATTCTGGTAAAGTACTAATCACAGGAGAGGGAGCTGATGAGTTATTTTATGGATATGATCACTATATTAAATTTAATAATAATTCCTTCGCATTTAGAGAATACCTTACTGCCTATGAAGAGCGTTTATATTATCATGATAGATCTGACTCAAATCGCCCATTTGATGATTTAAGAAAAAATTATATTAAAAACTTAAGAAAAAAAGCTATTCAATCCGCGTATCAGTCCCGTGATTTAGAAATAAAAACACATTTACTATCTCTCTTAAAAAGAAATGATAGAATGGGTATGGCAAACTCCATAGAAATTAGGTGTCCGTATTTAGATCATAATCTATTCCAATATATGTATAGTCAAGACCAGTCAGACCTAGCTTCTAATCGAAAATCTTATCTTGAGGAAATATTAAAGATTTTAAATCCAGAATTATCAAAAACTAGAAAAAAGAATGGCTTTATAATTCCGTTTGATGAAAATTTTATTGAGATATTAAAAAACAAAGAAACTAAAAAATGGATAGATATTGCGAGCGATTATATTAATGAAAATTTTAGACTTATACTTAAAGACAAAGAAAAACTAACTCCTCGATTAGGTTGGACATTAATGAACATCGGCTGTTTTCTTGAAAGTTTTTGAAAAATATATATTAATTAAAGTATATTTTATATGAAAGTAATTGATGCGAATATTCATCTTCCTGAAGCGCCTAATGATGTGCATGAATTAGACTTTAGTACTTTTGATGTTTTAAGTTCAATAAAAAGTTTAGACACCCCTTTGAAAAAAAATAATGTTAAAGGTGGGTGCGTAAGTATTTTAGATACTAATTTTGTCAGAGGTGAAAATAAATATATCTTAGAATCATTGAGAACCCGAGGATTTAAAGCGGTCGTAATGATTGATCCATTAGACAAAGATTGGAAAAATAATGTATTACGAGCCAATGAATTGGGGTTTATAGGTATTAAATTTCATTCTTATATTCAGAGAATTGATAGTAGTTTAGATAAAAAAATTTCAGATATTTGTAAATTTGCAAGTGATCTTGGTTTACTAATTTCAATTTGTTGTAGCTACGGAACTAAAGATCTCTATAAGTATAATGGAGTAAGGATTATTTCTGAATTATTAAACGAAATAAGTACACCCATTCTTGCTTTACATGCTGGTGGAAAAAAAATTTTAGATCTAATGTTAATTGCTGAACAGTCAAGTAATGTATATATTGATCTTTCATTTTCTCTCTCTTATTATTTAGGTAGCTCAGTTGAAAATGATATTGCTTTTTCAATTAATAAATTAGGGTCAGAAAGATGGCTATATGGATCTGATCATCCCTATGAAGACATGAGTCTATCAATTAAAAATATAATGAAGTTTTTTAGTAGACACAAGTTCAGCAAAAGTGATATTCAGAATATAATGTATAGAAATGGATCTAAATTTTTTGATATCTAGATTTGAAATTTAGTATGATTGGTAAAAAGAAAATTTTAGTTAACATACTGGCTCGTTCAGGCTCAACAAGCATTAAACACAAAAATATTGCTGACTTAGGTGGTAAGCCAGTATTATGGTATTCAATTAGTGAGGCGCTTAAAAGTAAATACGCGGATGCTGTGTGCGTATCAACAGACTCAAGAAAGTATGCAAAGATTGCTGAAAAATCAGGGATAAAGGTACCATTTTTGAGGCCTGCAAAACACTCACATAAAAAAGCTACAGCTGCAGCGGCCTCCAGATGGACCACGCTCGAATATGAAAAATATTCTGGAGAAAAGTATGATTATATTGTTGATTTTATGAACTCAAATCCTTTTAAGATCGTTGATGATCTTGATAATTGTATAGAATTATTACACAAAAAAAGAAAGGTAGATACAGTTGTTGCTGTTAACAGAGTATGGGATGGTCACCCAGATAGAATTAAAAGGATAGTTCGTGGTCAATTACAGGATTGGCCAGGCACAAAAGAAAAACTTGAGTCTATGAGACAGGATCTAAAGCCACCAGCCTATATAAGAAGTGGATCAGTATATGCTATGAAAAGACATGTATTAATAGATGAGGTTAACAGACGTGGTAAAATTAGTATTCCTTATATTCTTCCAGATGAAAGAGTTTGTAATTTAGATGAGATGAAAGATCTTTTTACTGCAAGAGCCATGATTGCTTTAAAGAAAAGAAAGTAGTTTTTTATCCATAGTGTCAATTAAAAAACTCATTTATAAAAAAAGGGCTTGCGATCATTGTAAATCAAAATCATCTGAAAGCCTATGGAATTACAAACATTTCAGCCCTACTACCAATGGTACTTATGTATGGAAAATAAATAATGTCAGATGCAACAAATGTGGTTTCATCTTTGTTTCTCCTGCGCCAATATCTCGTAGTTTGAATGCATATTATAAAAGCTTGCACAGTATTTTTACTAATCAAAAAGTTGATTACTCAATTAGCAAAAGATTAGAAGTAATAAAAAAATTTTCAATAAACAAAAATTCCTATCTAGAAATTGGAGGAAACAAAACAAATGCATTTCATAAACAAGTAAAAAAAATTTTTAAAAAAACTTTTTTAGTTGAAATTAATAATGATCATACTGAACCTTACAAATCAATTAGTGATATTGTAGATATTAAATTTAATGTAATAGCCGCTTATTTTGTTCTTGAGCACTTAAATAAACCCATTAAATTTCTTTACGATTGCTCAAAAAGATTAGATTCAAATGGTATTTTAATTATTGAAGTTCCAAATGTAAGAGAGTATGGCAATAAGAGTGATGGACTAATGTTCGAACATCTAAGCCACTTCTCACCAAAATCGCTGGAATTACTTGGTATTAGTGCTGGTCTAAAAAAAATTTATGTGGGAACAAGAAGTTGTAGTCGAAGTTTTGGTTTTGTAATTGTATTTAAAAAAGATGATAATAAAAGATTACTTAAAAATAGAGAACCAATATTAGTTAAAGAGACTAAAAGTGATGTAGTTATGTTTAAGAATGGAGTTAAAAATATGATAAGTTTCCATAAAAAAATGGATGAAATTTTCAATAAAATAAAATCTTATAAATCAAAAGAAACCCTAATTTGGGGAGCTAATATTAATACATCTATTTTATTATCAAAATATAAGATGAAAAATAAAATTGTTGTTGTAGACTCTGACCATAGAAAAGAAAATTATTTATACGATATTTCAAAAATTAAGGTCTTAACGCCGTTTGATATTAGAAACAAAATTAATAGTTTTAAATTTATAATTATAATGACAAAAAGACACTCAAAGGAAATCATAAAAAATATCAGACAAAATTTAGGAAAAAATTTAGTAAAAGATAAAATTGTAATTTTAGATATTTGATGATTATTTAGAAATGAAAAAAAATAATAACATTAGTCTCGGCAATAGACTAATTGGCAGAGGAAATCCAACCTATATTATTGCAGAAATTGGGTCTAATCATAATCAAGATCTTGATACCGCATTGTTAATGATTAAGAAAGCTGCAGAGGCTGGATGTGATGCCGTAAAATTTCAAAGTATTAAATTTGATGAATTGTATGTTAAAAATTATGAAACTAAAGAATTCAGAAATTGGTTTAGACAAATCGAATTAAATGAGAAATGGTATAAGAGGCTATATGCTCAAAGTGTAAAATATGGATTAGATTTTATTTCCGCGCCAACTTATCTCAAGTCGATTGATATTTTAAAGGACTTAAAAGTTAAATCTTATAAACTCGCATCGCCACAAGTACAGGCCGACCCTAGGATTGTAAAAAAAATTGCTAAACTAAATAAGCCGGTATTTTTATCACTCGGATATTGTGATATTAAAGAAATTAAAGTTATTTTCGATTTCTTTAAGCATATTAAAAATAAAAAATTCATTCCTTTGCATTGTATCTCTCATTATCCGTCGGTAGCAGAAGATGCAAACTTAAAATTTATTAAAAAACTTGAGTTATTAAGTGGCCAACCTGTTGGTTTTTCAGATCATTCTACCGGATCACACCTAGCATTAGCTGCAGTTACTCTTGGAGCGTGTGTTTTGGAAAAACACGTTACTTTAAACAAAAAATCTATTGGACCTGATCACAATTTTGCAATGAATTTTAAAGAATTTAAAAAGATGGTAACGGAAATAAGAGACATCGAAAAGGCAACGAGAAAATATGAAAATCCAAAGATAAGTACTGAAGTTATTAATTACAGAAAAAATGTAAGTTTAAAGATCTTTACAAAAAGAAAAATTAAGAAAAATACTAGATTAAAATTAAATGATTTAATGTTTTACAGGTCGAGTAAGCAAGGTATTTTACATTCTGAATTAAATAAGGTAATCAAAATGAAAACAAAAATAAACATAAATAAATCCACTTTACTTACTTATGATAGTTTAATTTGAGAATGACAAACAAACAAAAAAAATTAATGATTATCGGGTCTTCTTGGGAGCAAATACCTTTAATTAAGAAAGCCAAAGAATTGGGATGTCATGTATTAGGAACTGATCCCGATGAATATGCAGAAGGGTTCAAATTTGTTGATCAATTCGAAGTAGTGTCTCCTCGTGATCTTGAGAGACTGCACAGAATAGCATTAAACTATAATCCTGATGGAATTACTGCAGATGAATGTGATTATAGTCACTTTGCAACAGTTTACATTAGTGAGCGATTAGGTAAGAATAATGATGGAATTGAAGCTGCTCAAAATACAACAAATAAGCATATAATGAGAAGGCAAGCTCTTGAGGGGCGAATATTTCAACCGAGATTTTTTTCTTGTTATACTTACGAGCAAGCCTTAAAGGCAGTAAATTCTATTGGTTGGCCAGTTGTAATAAAACCACATGATAATCGGGGCGCTTATGGTGTTAATATTGCCAATAATGAGGATGAATTAAGATCAGCTTTTTATGAGGCTATTATGCATTCTCATTCAAGATTTGTAATCGTTGAATCTTTTATTAGTGGAACACATATAACAGTTGACGGTTGCCTAGACCAAAAAGGAAAACATCATAATTTAGCAATTGCATCAAAAAAAATCTATGAAGGTTCAAGACCCATTATTAATGAAGTAGTTTATCCTGCCGAAATTGATAATAAAAATAAGGATCACATATTAGAAGTAAATCAAAATGTTATTAAAGCTCTTAATATAAAATCAGGTTTAACACACTCTGAATATATAATGGACAATCAAAATAGATGTTTTTTAGTCGAAACCGCTAATCGAGGGGGAGGTGTTTGGACTTCAGGAGTTATGGTTCCTATTTTAAGTGGCATTGATTTATCTGAGTTATTGATTAAAAATGCTTTGGGAGAAGTTTTTGATGTAAAACCAAAATTGTGGCATGGTAACGTATTTCTCAAGTTTTTAACTTTTAAACCTGGAACCATCAAAAAAATAAGTGGTATAGATGATGCTAAACAAATAGATGGAGTAAAAGCTCTCAGATTAAATGTTAAAGCTAATGATAAAATAGAAGCTCCTAAGTCTGGTGGAGAGAGACATGGGTTTTCAATCATCAAGTCTGAAAATCAAGAAGATGGAAATTTAATATATGAAAATTTAATTAATACAATTTCGATAGAATATGAATGATTTTAAAAATACAGAGTTAGAAATTATTGAAAGATACAATAAAAGGTTTGCACAACATGGAGAAAGTCCTTTATCACTCAACTGGCAAGACAAAAAAAGCCAAAAATCAAGGTTTAAAAATTTTCTAGAACTTGTAGAAATAAAAAATCAAGATATTCTTGATATAGGTTGTGGATTTGGAGATTTTTATGAATATTTAAAAGAATGTAATATTCAACCTCGTAATTATACCGGCATAGATATTAATCCAACATTTATAGAATGTTGTAAAAAAAAGTATCCTTCAATAAACTTTCATGTCAATAACACTGTAGATGATGAATTACCTGATGGTAATTTTGATATAATCTTTATGGTAGGAATATTTAGTTATAACTTCAAGGAATTTGATAATGAAAATTTTATTAAACAAGTCGTAACTAAGGCATTCAATAAAGCCAAACACACTCTAATCTTTGATATGCAAAGCATCATAATAAATAAAGATTATGAAACTGCCAATCATATACATTATCAAAAACCAAGCGATATTCTTGATTTTGCCCTAAGCTTGACACCCCATGTTATATTAAAACATGACTATTTGCCAAATCCAGCAAGAGAATTTATTGTTTTAATGAAACATATTGCATAATAATTAAATTTATTATTAAAGATAAAACATGATAAAACCTGAAATTTTAGACTGTACATTAAGAGACGGGAGTTATGTTACTAATTTTCAATTTTCCAAACGTGATGTTACGCACATTGTAGCTGGATTAGCAAAAGCGGGTATTGACTTAATTGAAGTGGGACATGGACTTGGATTAGGGGCATCCTCACCAAAGCTAGGAATTTCTTATGAGGGTGATTTTGAATATATTCGAGTTGCAAAGGAGGCTGCTCCAGATGCAAAAATTGGTTCCTTTTTTATTCCTGGAATTGGCTGTGAAGAAGATATTGTTAATGCAAAAAAATCAGGATTAGACTTTATTAGAATTGGAACTAATGTTGATGAAATTACAAAAGCTGAAAAGTATATAAAAATTGCAAACAAAAATGATTTAGAAATTCATTTAAATCTTATGAAAACTTATGCAGTAGATTTATCAACTTTAAGTAAAAATACAAAAGCCGCTCAAGACTGGCCTTTAAGGAGTATATATGTTGTTGACTCTGCGGGCTGTATGCTTCCAGATAATGTTTCAAGTTATGTTAGTTTACTTATAGAGGAAACTCCATTTCAAGTAGGATTCCATGGACATAATAATTTAGGCCTTGCAAATGCAAACTGTATATCAGCAGTCAATGCAGGGGCAGTTTTAGTAGATGGTACTTTATTGGGAATGGGTAGAAGCGCTGGCAATGCTCAATTAGAAATCATTGCTTGGCTCCTAGAAAAAAGTGGTCACGACTGTAGTATAGATTACATTGAGCTTTTTAACATTGCCGAAAAATGGGTAGCTCCTTTAATGCCAAAGTCTCAAGGGCTGCAGCCACTTGATGTCACAATAGGTATGTCTCGTTTTCATACTGCGTTTATGCCTAAAATTAAAAGAGCATTGGATAAATATGATGTAGATTTAAAAAAATTGATAGTAGAAGTGTCAAAAAGAGACTTCATAAACCCTTCTCAAGAACTTATAGAGGAGGTAGCAAAAGATCTGAGTAGATCTTTGTACTAATTGTATTTGATGAAAAGAAAAGTCATAATTTTTGCAGCTCATCCTGATGATGAAATTCTTGGATGCGGGGGAACAATCATTAAACATACAACTGAGGGAGATAGTGTTTCTATTGTATTTACTTGTGACGGTGAAAGTTCAAGAGTTGATGACAAAAATAAAATTATTTCAAGGTGCAATTCAGCAATTTCTGTATCTAAGCTTTTAGGTTGTAATAAACCTATTTTTTTAAATTTAAAAGACAATAGACTTGATGACTATAATTTATTGGATGTAGTTAAAAAAATTGAAAAAATAATAAATAAATTGAAGCCAAATATTATATATACTCACTATAAGAATGATTTGAACATTGATCATCAATTAACATTTAAATCTGTGTTAACTGCATGTAGGCCATTACCAGGAAGTACAATTGACTCTATTTTTTCTTTTGAAATTCCATCAAGCACAGAGTGGAGTGCTACAAAAGAGTCTTTTACTCCTCAAAAGTACATTGATATATCTAGGTATGTTAAAAAAAAGAAAGCAGCATTAAAGATGTATGAAAAAGAGATGCGAAAATTTCCTCACCCAAGATCATATAGTGTAGTTGAAGCTATACAAAATTTTAGAGGTGCTTCCTCAGGATGTGATGCTGCAGAGGCATTTGTTATAATTAGAGAAGTTATTAGATAGAAATTTCAAAATATATAATGAAATCTATAGAACTATTAATAAAAATAATTACTGGCAATTATTCTGAATTATGGAGCTTATCAATTTTACGTTATAAGTCATTAAGGTATCGGATTTTTAACAATTTTCATATAGATAATCTTTTCTGGTTTGTAATTTCCCCTTTATTTTGGTTTCTTCTTCTTCCAAAATCGAATTTTTCGATAAAAAAAAAAATTAAGGCCCCTACAAAAATTGTATTTCAAGTAAATGATAAAAAAATTTATGAGTCTTTTTTTTCTAATATTATAAATAAGTTTGAAGGACAGGATTATTTAATTGAAGGAGACGGATTTAATATACCAAGTATCAAAAATAACTTAACAATAGCCCAGATTATCTATCTAACAATTGTTTTCACAATTATTTGGCCTTTGATAACGTTAATTTCAATATTTTATTTTACAAATTATCATCGAGTATTAGTTAGAAGTACTTTCGTTTATTTTAAAACATTAAATCATTTCACAAGGTATCCTTGTGATAATTATTTTACTTATCAAGATAATTCTTGTTCAGCTCCATTTTATTTGGCTTTTAAAAAGATGGGAGGCAAAAATTTAATTGCTTTTCAAAATGGTATTAGAAATAGGAAAGAAGGCATAGATGGTAGCTGTTTTGATTATCTCTTTGCAATGAGTCAGTTTTCAGTCGATTTGTATAAAGAATGTCAAAGTATGATAAAAAATTATGAAATTATCGGTAGTATGAATATTTATAACAATCCTAAATTAATTGAAAAAAAACCAATATTAACAGATGTACTTTTTATTGACCAAGGTTTTCCCAGTAATGATATAGAAAAATATCTAGAGCTAACAACTTTTACTTTTAACGATTTAAAAAGATACTTGGAAGATATAAAAAAATTTAGTAACAAATTTCCTGATCTTAAGATTGGCTATCAACTTCGTCCCTATCCAGAGAAATTCTCACATATTCTAGATGATGCAGTTAATTGGTTTGAAAGAACTTCGGTAAAAATTTTTTATAAAA
>MDTG01005365.1_pt1 | contig 15514 bp, 14 predicted proteins | sample 811421 | NCBI WGS metagenome assembly MDTG01 (sample SAMN05326645, study PRJNA326480) | marine metagenome | isolation source: seawater | place: Pacific Ocean: South East | collected 2011
ATGACAAACCTATAATGTCATTATACAATGATACTGGTAAATTAAATTACTTAGTAGCTTAATGAATAAAAAAAATAGTCCTGCTACAGGACATAATAAAAAATCCTTTCTTAATAAACCCATTGAGCATATAGATATTACAAAATTTGACGCTCGAAACATAATTGAGTCAATGGATAAAATGTCATTTACCTCAAGAGATACGGCTAAAGCTTCAAAAATATTTAATGAGATGATTGAAGACAAATCTTGTTCAATTTTTTTAACTCTGGCGGGTTCTACTTCAGCTGGTGGCTGTATGAAGTTGTATTCAGATTTAGTTAAATACAATATGGTTGACGCTATCGTAGCTACAGGGGCTTCAATCGTAGATATGGATTTTTTTGAAGCCTTAGGCTTTAAACACTATCAAGGTTCTCAATTTGAGAGTGATACGAAATTAAGAGAGAATTACGTAGATAGGATATACGATACGTATATTGATGAAGAAGAATTACAGGCCTGTGACCAAAAAATATGTGATATAGCAAACTCTTTGGAACCTAAAACTTACACCTCAAGAGAATTTATAATTGAAATGGGAAGATACTTAAAAAAAAACTCTAAAAAGAAAGACTCATTAATTGAAACTGCCTACGATAATAATGTTCCTATTTTTTGCCCAGCATTTACTGACAGTTCAGCTGGTTTTGGATTAGTGATGCATCAGGAACAAAATCCTAAAAAACATATTACTATAGACTCTATAAGAGAATTTAGAGAATTAACCGAAATTAAACTAAGATCGAAACAATCTGGTTTGTTAATGATTGGGGGCGGAGTACCTAAAAACTTTATACAAGACACCGTCGTATGCGCAGAGCTATTAGGTAAAAAGGTTGATATGCATAAATACGCTGTTCAAATTACAGTGGCTGATACTCGGGATGGCGCTTGTAGTAGTTCAACACTTAAAGAGGCAAGTTCTTGGGGCAAGGTAGACATAACCAAAGAGCAAATGGTTTTTGCTGAAGCAACCAGTGTCTTACCACTAATTGCGAGTGATGCTTTTCATAGGCAGAATTGGAAAAAAAGAGACAAAAGAGAATTTTCTAAAATTTTCAAATAAAATGAAATTTCTTAATCAAAAAGATGGCTTCTTAGGATATGATGCTAATACAAACATTAAAAATAAAGTTGTTGTTGTGCCATTTGGACTTGAAAAAACTGTCTCATACGGAAGCGGGACAAAAAATGGCCCTCAAGAAATTATTAAAGCTTCCCATCAGGTTGAATTATTTGATGAAGAGTTAAATAAAGAAACTTTTAAGCATATAGGTATTAAAACTCTAAAACCTTTTAAAATAAAAAAACAAATTAAATCTGCTATGTGTCAAATTGCAGATATAAATAATAAAATTCTCTCAAAAAAATTATTTCCCTTAGTTTTAGGTGGAGAACACTCTATAACTAGTGGATCACTAAGACCGTTTGTAAATAAATATAAAGATTTATACATACTTCACTTTGATGCCCATGCAGACTTGAGAGAACAGTATGATGGGGAAAGATATTCTCATGCAACTGCAATGAGGAGATGCTTAGATTTTAAAAATGTGAGAGTAATATCTTTCGGAATAAGAAATTTATCTAAAGAAGAGATGTCCTTTTATAATAAAAACAAAAAAAGAATTAAGATTTTTTGGTGCAATAAAAAAAATAAATGGAAAATGTCCGAAATTCGTAAAATATTTAAAAAAAAGAATGTATATATCACATTTGATGTTGATGGTTTCGACTCTAGTATTATGCCAGCCACAGGTACACCGGAGCCAGGAGGAATGTTTTGGGACGATGTTTTACCAATAATAAAAAATGTGTGCTCGGTTTCTAATGTTGTGGGTGCAGATATAAATGAACTTGCACCAATAAAAGATTTTCACTCATGTAATTTTTTAGTGGCTAAATTAGCTTATAAAATAATATCGTATGTCTTCGAGTTTAAGTCGAAATACTTAGATCATTAATTCTCCACTTAATTTTAACTTTAGCACCTTTTAAAGAACTATTATTTTCAAAAGAGATAACTGCTGATTTGCGCTCTAAGAGAGTTTTACCTAGAAATGTTCCTAAACCCAATCCTGCATTGTTTTTATAAAGTTTAGACTTAGATTTTATATATGGCTCACCTAAAGCTTTAACTATATCTTCTGGAAAACCTGGCCCATCATCCTCTATTACGACAAATAAATTTATGTTATCGCTTATTATTGATACAAGAACATTCTGACTTGAAAATTTAACGGCATTTCCAATAAAATTTCTTAAACCATATACTGTTTCAGGATTTTTTTTTATATCAATTTTATTAATATCTTTATCAGCATTTAAAGTAATATTCTTTTCTGATGATTCTCTGAAAGATTTAATTATTTCTTCCAGTAAGTTTTCAAAACTCATTGAGCTTAAAAACTCATCATTTATAATTTTTTTTTGTGATATATCTTTTAAAATTTCGCTGCATCTTTTTGTTTGACTGATCAATAGATCTATATCTTTTGTTAGTTTTGAGTTATCTCCTACCTCTTTTCTCATCTCTTTGGATACTACTGATATTGTTGCTAGAGGTGTGCCAAGCGAATGGGCGGCTGCGGCTGCTTGGCCACCTAATGACTCTAACTCATATTCTTTAGCTAAGATTTGTTGCAACTTATTAAGTGCGTCAGATCTTTTTTTTGTTTCACCTGCAAATCTTATTCCAAAATAACTTAAAAATATAAGACCAATAATTAAAGAAATTAAAATTCCTGTTACATAATAGTTTGGAAATGATAAAACATATTCTTCCATTCCTGGTAGCGGTAATTTAAAAAAAGTTATGACAAATAGTACTATAATTGTTAAAGAGCCAAGAATTATAGTGCTGCCCATACTTAAAAAAGTCGATGAAACAATTGTAGGGACAATTAAAAGAATGGCGAATGGATTGAATATTCCCCCGGTTAAAAATAAGAGAATACTAAGTTGAATAATGTCATACACCAGAAATGAACAAGAGTATGAATCTTTTAACAAAGTAGCTTTTAGGCCAAATTGAAGATAAAAATTTGTTATTAAACCCACCAATATCACCAAATGGCATAGTAATACTGGAAAATTTAAGTCCAATACGAAAAAGACTAAATTGACGGAAAAGAGTTGGCCAAAAATAGCGATCCATCTTAAAAAGACTAACGTTTTTTTATCTAAATTAAGGTTTTCTTCTAACCTGAAAATAGTCGCGAAATCCATGAGATCTAAATATCTAAATTAGCCACATCCAATGCGTTGCTAGTAATAAATTCTCTTCTTGGAGCAACTTCGTCACCCATTAAAATGCTTATTATTTTTTGATCCTCTTTTGATTTTTCTTTTGTACCGTTTGAGTATTGCACTTTAAGTAAGTTTCTGTTGTCTGGATTTAAGGTCGTTTGCCATAATTCTTCAGGGTTCATTTCTCCTAATCCCTTAAATCTTTGTATTGAAAGTTTTGCTTTCTCTTGTTCAATGATCTTGGCTAGGTCTTTTGAACTTAATTTACCTTTTTTTTCTTTAGTGTTAGAATTCTGCAAAATAAATTTCTCTAAGTCCTTTTCATCTTTCATATAGTGACTTTTATTATTTTTTGTAATTTTAAACAAAGGTGGTTGCGCTAGATATAAGTTTCCGTTTTCAATAAGTTGATTGAAAGGAAAATTGTTAAAAAAAGTTAATAGCAAAGTTCTTATATGCGAACCATCAACGTCAGCATCGGTCATTATTACAATCTTTTCATATCTTAAGTTTTCAATATCAAAATCTTTCGAGCCTGTGCCAAGAGCATTGATCAGAGTAACTATTTCGCTAGAGGACATCATTTTAGCAAGTGCTTTAGTCTCATAATCAGTCTTTTTCCCAGCATTTCTGCCGTTAGTATTTACATAAGTGTTTAAAATTTTACCTCTTAAGGGCAAGACTGCTTGGAACTCTCTATTTCTTCCTTGTTTGGCTGATCCACCCGCTGAGTCACCCTCTACAATATAAAGTTCTGTGCCCTCTTTTTTTGAGATTTGACAGTCGGCGAGTTTACCGGGTAGCCCTGTTATTTCAAAACTTCCTTTTCTTCTGATATTGTCTCTTGCTTTTCTTGCAACATCACGAGCAACTGCGGCTTGGGTAATTTTTTCAAGGACGTTTCTGATAGTTGAAGGATTTTGATCAAACCACATCGAAATTTTATCATTAATAATACTTTCAACAATAAGACGTATTTCTGATGAAACTAATTTATCTTTTGTTTGAGACGAAAATTTTGGATCAGGCATTTTAATTGAAAGAATAACGGTCAATCCTTCTTTAATGTCTTCTCCTGTAAGAGATAGTTTGTTTTTTTTATTGTATTCATTAGAATATTTATTTATTACCCTGGTTAACGCACTACGAAAACCAAGTAAATGCGTACCTCCGTCTTTCTGATGTATATTATTTGTAAAAGCTAATACTTCTTCTGAGTATCCAGCATTCCATTCTAAAGAACATTCCACATGAACATCATTTTTCGTTGAGGAAATATAAATTGGCTTTTTAAATACTTGCTTATCATTTTTATTGGATAAAATTGGTTTTTTTTGATTAATAAACTGAACAAATTCTAAAATGCCTCCATCAAATTTATTCTCGTACTTTTTAATTTTTGATTGTGTTTTATCTACAAGAGTTAAACTTATCCCTTTATTTAAAAAAGCTAGTTCCCTCATTCGTTTCTGTAAAACAGTTGAACTAAACTTTGTGGAAGAAAATATTTCTTTCGAAGGCAAAAATGTTATCTGAGTACCTCTTTTAGAAGTTTTGCCAATTTTTTTAAGCGGTTTTAATGACTTGCCATTTTCAAACTCTATAAAATACTCTACTCCATCTCTAAATATCCTTAGCTCAAGTTTTTCAGATAATGCATTAACTACTGATACTCCAACACCATGTAGTCCTCCCGATACTTTGTAAGAGTCATGGTCAAATTTTCCTCCTGCATGTAATTGCGTCATAATTACTTCAGCAGCAGACATTTTCTCACTTTTATGCATATCTATAGGTATTCCTCTACCATCATCCTCAACTGTAATTGTATTTTGTGGATTTATTGAAACTGAAATATTTTTACAGTGCCCCCCAAGGGCTTCATCGATTGAGTTGTCTAAAACTTCAAAAACCATATGGTGTAAACCAGTGCCATCATCAGTATCACCGATATACATTCCGGGTCTTTTTCTTACCGCATCTAAACCTTTTAATACTTTTATTGATGATGCGCTGTACTCATTTTTTTTGTTTGGCTGAGATTGTTTTGACATTTGATTTTTTTATATCATTTTTTGTTAGTAATATACAATCGACTGCCTTCGTAACCTTCTATAAGTATTAATTACCAACGGTTTTAGATGATTTTTTAAAAAAAAAGGTTAAAACCAGGACTTTTAAATTTTCATCGGCATTATGACGTAAAAACTGTTTTTATTTGAGTTATCAAATACTAAAACGGGTGACGTTGAATCTTTTAGACTAAAGGTCAAATTTTTATCTTCAATTTCTGATGCTATATCAATTAAATATTTTGAGTTAAAACCTATAGTTAGCTCCTCGCCATCATATTTTGCAGCGACTACCTCATTTCCATCTCCAGAATTAGTGCTGTTGACAGATAATCTCAGTTTATCACGACTTAATTCTAATTTTACACCTTCTTTTCTATCAATAGACACTGAGGCCACTCTCTCTACTGAGCTTATAAAGTCTGATGAAGCTACAGTTAAAGTTTTAGTATTTTCTTTTGGGACTACTTTTCGATAATCTGGGAATTTACCATCAATTACTTTTGAAATTAGATTTATTTTTCCAATTGAAAACTTTATTTTATTATTGCTTGATTGTATTACTAATTTTTCATCGACATTGTCTAACAATGAGCATAATTGAAAAACAGTTTTTCTAGGTATTATGATTGAAGCAAAACTTTTAATATTATCTGCTAGTATACTGCTCGAAGAAAGCCTGTGACTATCGGTTGCCACACCGGTTAGAAACGTATTTTTATTCGACTCAGTAGCATGTAAATATATTCCATTTAAATAATGTCTTGTATCGTCATTTGAAATTGATATTTTTGTTTTATTAAGCATTGATAAAAAATTTTTTTTGTCTAACTCTATTTTTTCACCTTCAAATTTATCATCAAAAGTGGGAAAGTTGCTGGATGGTAAACATAATAAATTGAAGTCTGAGTTATTTGTTTTTAAACTTAGTTTATTTTCACTTTTTAATGTAAAATTTATTTCTGTACCTGATGGAATTTTTCTTAAAATATCAAATAGAACGTTGGCTGAGGTAGTCGTATTACCTTCCTCAACAATTTTTAACTGTGTAATTTCGTCATAAAAAACTATATCTAAATCTGTAGCAATAATTTCAAGTTTATTATTTTTTAAATTAAGAAGAACATTAGATAAAATTGGCAGTGTATTTTTTTTTTCAACTACCCCCTGCACAAAATTTAACGATTTGAGTAACAGGTCTCTATTAATATCAAATTGCATTAGTATTAATTCTCTAATAATAGGCTTTTAATCTGAATAAGATTTTTTTTCATTTCTTCATCTTTTTCTGACAGTTTTGTAATAGTTTTAACAGCGTGTATTACTGTCGTATGGTCTCTGTTAGCAAATCTCCTTCCAATTTCTGGTAGAGACCTTGTTGTTAATCTTTTAGCCAAAAACATTGCGATTTGTCTTGGCCTTGCCAATGGTCTAGATCTTCTTTGAGACAACATATCATTTAGAGAAATATTAAAATAGTTCGAGACTGTGTTTTGAATCTTATCTACCGTAACTATTTTTGCCTGATTAAAAACATCTTTTAAAATATTTTTACAGTCACTAATATTTAGTATTTTTTTATGAAGTCGACTAAATGCTATTACTCTATTTAATACCCCAATCAATTCTCTAATATTGGTTTTTGCCTCAGTAGCTATAAAATTTGTTACATCTTCAGATATATTGATGTGCTCTTTAAATTGGTTTTGTATGTGATTAATTCTGTTGATGATTATATTCCTTTTTAGCTCTAAATCAGGAACATCGATGTCAATGATTAAACCTCCGGAAAGTCTTGATTTAATTCTTTCTTGCACTCGATCAAGTTTCAAAGGAGGGCGATCAGCAGAAATTATAATTTGAGACCCTTTTTCTAGAAGGCTATTAAATGTATGGAAGAATTCTTCTTGTAGACTTTCTTTGCCTCTAATAAATTGAATATCATCGATTATAAAAACTGACGACTTTCTAAAAAAATCTTTAAAATTTACCATATCATTTTTTTTTATAGACTTAATAAAATGATACATAAATCTTTCAGCTGAAATAAACATTACTTCTTTGCTTGATTGTAGTTCTAATCCTATGGCATTGAGTAAGTGAGTTTTTCCTAAACCTACCCCCCCATAAATATATAAGGGATTGTATCTTGAGGTATGCTCGCATACTTTTTTTGAGTAAGATAACGCTACTTCGTTACTAGTTCCTTTGATGAAATTTTCAAAATTTAAATTAGGATTAAGTCTATTGTAATTTAATATTGAGTCTTTAATTTCAGTAACTTTGTTGAAATCATCAATTTTAAAATCTTCTGCTCTATTGTTTTTTGGGTCTTCTATAATTTTAAACTCAATTCTACTAAGACTTAATTTAAAGCTTTTAACAAGTTCTAAAATTTTATCCAGGTACCTAGAAACTATCCAGTCCCTAAAAAATCTTGTAGGTACACCCAGGATTAAATAATCGTTATATTCTTTAACTAAAGTAATATTTTTCAGCCAACTACTATATATTTCATCACCAAAATTTTTTCTGAATTCTAATTGTAAATCGGACCAGTTGATTGTCTTTTCTTCTTCTGTAACAAATATATTTTCTTGCTTAGATGATTTATTTTTCATGATTATATTTAACTTGAAAGTCTAAAAACCTTATTTTAAAAAAACTTTCAAGAATTATTTTGAATTTTAAAAAAATAAATCAGTTTTGGTTGTAGACTTAGCGTACGAATAGAAAAAAAAAAATTACAACCCTTAACAGAAATTTAAATCTATATTTAGTTTTTTTAAACTAGATAAGCTTAAAATTAACAACTTTAAATTGTTTAGCTTAAGAGATTCTTTTTGATACTTTTGAAATTTTTCTGGCTGCTGTTTTTTTATTTACGACACCTTTTTTAGCAACCTGCATTAGAATCGACTGAAATTTTGGAAAATATTCTTTAATAACCTTTTTATCACCTTTTTTTATCAATGATTCCATGTATTTAACAGCAGACTTGTATTTGCTTTTTCTTACTCTATTTACTTTGGTCTGTTTCTTTACTCGTCTTACCCTTCTTATAGCTGATTTTGTATTTGGCATGATTTGTAAGTTATATATATGTCAAGTAAATCCCGGTCAACTTATTATTTTTGACATTTACCACAAAAAAAAGTTGATCTATTTGATATTTTTATTCTTCTAATAGTTCCTATACAATTTGACCGAGTGCAGGGTTCGTCTTGCCTTGCGTAAACATTAAAAAATTGTTGAAAGTTGCCCTTTTTACCTTTTGTGTTATTAAAATCCTTGATAGATGATCCGCCCTCTTTTACAGCTTTTTTTAATACCTTTTTAATATTAGAAACTAATGAGATAATTTCTTTATTAGTCAAATTATTTACTTTTAATCTAGGATTGATTTTACTCAAAAAAATAGCCTCGTTGACATAAATATTTCCTAATCCGGCTAAAAATTTTTGATCCATAAGTAAATCCTTTAGAAAAATTCTTCTTTTTCTTGTTTTTTCTTTAAAATAATTAAAATCAAATCTTTTGGACAAAGGTTCAGGGCCAAGTTTTTTTAAGTGAGGACTTAAGTATAGCTGTTTTGTCTTATAAATTTTTATAAAACCAAACTTTCTAACGTCGTTATAAATAAGCTTAATATTTTTATTAAATTCAAAAATTAAATGATCGTGAATTGTATTATTGTTTTTAAGGCTATAATAAAAACTGGTCGGACACTTTTTCTTTTTAGAATTAATTAATATAATCTTTCCTGTCATCCCTAAATGAACTAAAATTGAATAACTATTACTTAAATTAATAATTATGTATTTTGACCTTCGAATAACGGATAAAACTTTCGATTTAACCATTTTACTTATTATTTTTTCTTCAATTTTATATCTTAAAAATTTATTGCGTATATCTATATTTTTTATAGTTAAATCGCATATATTCCTTTTTAGTGACTTTTTAACAACTTCAACTTCAGGTAATTCTGGCATATAATTAAATATGAATTTTCAATATGAGGATAAGTCTAAACTAGTAAATAAAGTTTTCAATAAGGTCTATGACAAATATGATTTGATGAATGATATTATGTCATTTGGCACCCACAGAATGTGGAAAAAAAATCTAGTTCATTGGATAAACCCATCGAAATATGAAAAAATTATTGATGTAGCTTCTGGGACAGGTGATATAGCAAAACTATGCTCTATAAGTACGAATAATAATTGTGAAATAATTTGTGTGGAGCCCAATGAAAAAATGCTTTTGGAGGGGAAAAAAAAACTTAAAAATCTCAATAATCTTGAATGGGTTCTGTCGCCCGCAGAAAAATTACCATTTAAAAATGACTTATTCGATTGTTATATTATTAGCTTTGGAATAAGAAACGTCACAGATTTAAGTAAGTCTTTGAATGAAGCTTATAGAGTGTTGAAAAATGGTGGAAGATTTTTTTGCCTAGAATTTTCAAAAGTTGAAAATGAAATACTAAAAAATATTTATAAAGAATATTCTAAAATTATCCCGTCTATAGGTAAGTTTATTGCTGGAAGTGAAATGCCTTACGATTATTTGGTTCGTAGTATTGAAAAATTTTATAATCAAGACGAGTTTTCACAAATACTTAAAAAAAAAGGTTTTGTTAATGTAAAATATAGAAATCTTTCTAATGGCGTGGCAGCCATACATTCTGGCTGGAAAATAGAATAATGATCAAAAGGCTTTTGCAATTAATAAAAATAGCTAGAAAATTAGCCTCCTCAGGAGCGTTAGATACAATTAACCAATTATATAGTTTACCTCTCGTACTCAAAATATTTTTTGATCTAATATCAATTGGATCACAAAAAAAAATTCTAAGTCATTCTAAATCCTCAGGTGAAAAATTATGTGATGCATTAGAAGGTATGGGCACTACATTTATCAAATTAGGTCAATTTCTAGCTACACGTCCAGATATTATTGGAAGTGAATTAGCTAATGATTTGGAAAAATTACAAGACAAACTTCCTCCTTTTAATTTTGAAGAAGCTAAGAAAATACTAAAAAGCGAAGTTGGGAGTGAACAATTTAATAAAATCACAGATATTTCAAAACCAATAGCTGCTGCATCTATTGCCCAAGTTCATTTGGCAAAAATAAAAATAGATGACAGTGAGCGCGAGGTAGCTATAAAAATTTTAAGACCCAATATTGAAAAGGTTTTTAATGAAGAATTAGATGCTTTAATGTTATTCGCTTATTTAGTGGAAAGTACTAATAGAAAGTCAAGAAGATTAAAATTAGTTGAAGTTGTTCACCTTTTGAGAGAAATAACCAATATTGAAATGGATCTAAGATTTGAAGCTGCCGCTGCCAATGAACTTTATGAAAATACTAAAAATGATAATGGTTTTAAGGTTCCGCAGATTTATTGGGAGTTTACTTCTAAAAAGGTTTTAACACTTGATAAAGTTGATGGTGTTTCAATTAGAGATCATAACGCTCTGGAAAATAAGAACGTAAATTTAAAAAATGTTGCTGAAAATTTAATTCAACATTTTTTAAGACAAGCAGTTAGAGATGGTTTTTTTCATGCAGATATGCACGAGGGAAATTTGTTTGTTGATAGTAGCGGAAATATTGTGCCTGTTGATTTTGGAATAATGGGTAGGCTAGACAAGTATAATAAAAAATATTTAGCCGAAATACTTTATGGATTTATAAAAAGAGATTATGTTAAAGTGGCTGAGGTTCATTTTCAAGCTGGGCTCGTTCCTAATACTGCATCAAAGGAAGAGTTTGCACAAGCTTTGAGGTCGGTTGGAGAACCTATATTTGGTCAAAATATTAAAGATATTTCAGGGGGTAGTTTGCTTTCACAGTTGTTTGAAATAACTGAGAAATTTAATATGACAACTCAAACTCAGCTTTTACTTCTTCAAAAAACTATGGTCGTTGTAGAGGGTGTAGCAAGAAAACTTTATCCTGAAACAAATATTTGGAATGTCTCAAAACCTATTTTAGAAAATTGGCTAGAAAGTTTAAAAGGTCCTAAAGCTACCATTTCTAGTGCGATAGATACTTCAAGTGAGATTATTAAAAGGATACCTGATCTACCAAATTTTATGGATAAAGCTAATCATGCTCTACAATTAATTGCAGAGGGTAAATTAAACCTGGCCAATTCTAGCAATACATCTCTCGAAATAGAAAAGTTAAGATTAAAAAGTTTCAGAAACAATATTTTGATTTCAATATTAGGTGTTGTAATTGTATCATATGTAGTATTTTAATAATTAAATGAAAATTAAAAATAAAAAAATTCTAATAGTGATAGGTGGTGGTATATCAGCCTATAAGTCGCTTGATCTTATAAGATTTTTAAAAAAGGATGGCTTCGAAATTAAAACTGTTCTTACGAGAAGTGGTAGGCAGTTTGTAACACCATTATCTCTAGTCTCATTATCGGGGGGGAAAGTTTACGAAAACTTATTTGATAAAGAAAACGAAGCTGAGATAGATCATATAGCTCTATCAAGATGGGCGGATTTAATTTTGGTTGTCCCGGCTACAGCAAATTTAATAAGTAAGTTAAGTCAAGGAAAAGCCGATGATTTAGCCTCAACAATAATTTTAGCTTCAAATAAAGATATAATTTTAGTACCAGCAATGAATGTAAGAATGTGGAGTCATAAAGCTACTCAAGAGAACTGCAAACAATTACTTACATACGGCTACAAGTTTTTAGGACCTACAGAAGGGCAGATGGCATGCGGAGAATTTGGAAAAGGAAAAATGCTTAGCCCAAAAAAAATATTTAAGGAAATTAAGAACTATTTCTTTAAAAGAGACATTGTAAAAAATAAAAAGTTTAAAGCTTTAGTCACTGCAGGTCCAACCAGAGAATACTTAGATCCAGTGCGCTTTATTTCTAATGAGTCAAGTGGAAAACAAGGGTATGAGATAGCTTTAGCTTTGAAAAGAATGGGTGTTAAAACAACATTGATAGTAGGGCCATCAAATATTCAAGTCGAAAAAGGTCTAAAAATTATAAAAGTTAAAACTTCAAATGAAATGTTTAATGCAGTTAAAAAAAGTTTACCCGTTGATGTAGCGGTGTGTGCTGCAGCTGTTTCTGATTTTAAACCATCAACATTTCAAAAAAATAAAATTAAAAAAAATAGAGCAAAAGATCGTATAGACTTAGATGGTACTGTAGACATCTTAAATTATATTGGTAAAAATAATCAACACCGTCCAAAAATAGTTGTAGGATTTTCAGCTGAAACAGAAAAACTTTTATATAATTCGAAGATAAAATTAAAGAATAAAAATGCTGATTGGATTATAGCAAATGATATATCTAAAAAAGATATAGGTTTTAATAAGGATTATAATGCAGTAACGATTATTCGTTCCGATGGTAAAATTTCTCAGATAAAAAAAAACAAAAAGAGTTTTATTGCTTCAATAATATCTGGAGAGATTATAAAGAAATTATTAATTAGTGACAAAAGTCTTAATTAAGATATGAATATTTCCAGTAAAGAGTACCAAAGGTTTTCAAGACAAATAATTTTAAAAAAAGTTGGGGTTATTGGACAAAAAAAGTTGAAGTCCTCAAAAGTACTCGTATTAGGTATGGGTGGCCTAGGATGTCCTTTGTCAATTTATTTAGCAAGTCTAGGCGTAGGTACAATTGGAATAGTTGATAACGATAAAGTTGAGCTTTCTAATTTAAATCGTCAAATTATTTATAATGTAAACGATATAGGAAAATATAAAGTTGATGTGGCCAAAAATAAAATTAAATTAATTAACAGTAAAACAATTATAAAATTATATAAGGTCAGAATTAACAGAACTAACATCAAAAAACTTATAAGAAATTTCGATATAATATGTGATGGCACAGACAATTTTAAAACTAGATTATTAGTAAATGACCAAGCGCTAAAACAAAAAAAAGTCTTGATATCTGCTGCTGTAAGTGGGTTTGATGGTCATATTTTTAAATTTAATTTTAAAAAAAAAACTCCTTGCTACAGATGTTTTTTGCCAGAGCCTCCAGAGCAAAAGAATAATTGTGAATCAGAAGGGGTCATACCAACCATAACTGGTATCATGGGTACTTTGCAGGCAAACGAAGTTGTAAATTCTATACTAAACTTAAATTCAAATACGGAAAAAAAAATGATTATTTTTAATTCAATTAAAATGAATTTTAGAACTATAAGATTAAGTAGAAATAAAAAGTGTGCTAATAAATGTTAAAATTAATTCTTATTTTTTATTTTATTTTCAGTAGTCTAGCAAGTGAGGAATATTTAACATTAAGAAACGATAAAGTAAATTTAAGATTGGGCCCATCCTTTGATTACCCTATTAAAATAATTTACAAAAAAAAATACTTACCAGTTTTAATAAAAGATAAGTCAGAAAATTTTCGAAAAATACAAGATCATGAAAATAATTCTGGATGGATACATATTTCCCAACTTTCAAAAAAGAAAGCTGGTATTACTACTGAAGACACCGTTTTATATAAAAATCCAACAATATATTCTAGACCGTTAGCTAATATAAAATCGGGTCGTTTACTTATTATTTCAAAGTGTAAGAAAAGCTGGTGTAAAATTAAAAGTGAAAAATTCTCTGGATGGGTAAAAGAAAAATCTATTTGGGGAAGAATTTAAAATTATTTAGAGACAGCTTTAGAGGCCCAAAATTTATCCAATAAAAAATACCAAACAGTGTTTGCTAAAGGCTCAACAATAGCATCTGTTAAAGCGACGGCGAATGAAACATCGGCAACTAACATTAAGACAGTTATAGCTATTAAGAAGTGACCGATAGTATAAACAAGAGTTCTAAGAAGAGACCCTTTATTATTATCGTAAATTCTTTTTGCAGCTCCATGAATGCCTTGTGTAAATTCAGTCATATTAATTTAATTTCTTTAAATTTGGTCTATCTGCGTTCATAATTTTTGTCCATACGGCAACAAAATCTTTAACAAATTTTTCTTTATTGTCATCCTGGGCATACACTTCAGAATAAGATCGTAGTATTGCGTTAGAGCCAAAAACTAAATCTGCTCTAGATGCGGAAAACTTAACTTTATTAGTTTTACGATCGATAATATCGTAAGAGTTTTTACCAGTCGGTTTCCAAGTATATTTCATATCTACCAAATTTATGAAGAAATCATTCGTTAAAGTTCCAACTTTATCTGTAAATACACCTTTATTTTTAGCAGTCTCATGGTTTGTTCCCAATACTCTCATGCCACCAATTAAACAAGTCATCTCTTTAGCAGTAAGTCCCATCAAAGAAGCACGCTCTAATAAGAGCTCCTCTGGCATAACAGAATAGTCTGATTTTACATAATTTCTAAATCCATCGTGCAAAGGTTCTAGCCACTTAAAGTTTTTGATCTCGGTATCTTCTTGTGAAGAGTCTCCTCTACCCGGATTAAATGGGACTTTCACCTTAGAACCGCCTTTTTTAATTGCTTTTTCTAACCCCACATTTCCTGCAAGAATAATTGTATCAGCAAGCGTTGCTCCAGTTTTTTTTGCTATACCTTCTAAAACTTTAAGTATTTTTGAAAGTTTTTTTGGCTCGTTAGCTTCCCAATCTTTCATGGGTGCTAAGCGAATTCTTGCGCCATTAGCACCTCCTCTTTTATCAGTCACTCTATAAGTTCTGGCACTATCCCAAGCAGTTGAAATTAAATCACTAACGCTTATTTTACAAGCTGCAATCATTTTTTTTACTTTATTTATGTTGTATTTCCTTTTTGGAGAAGAAACATTACCTTGCCAAAGAAGATCCTCTTTGGGGGCCCAAGGACCAATATAATTTTCTTTATTACCCATAGTTCTGTGCGTTAGTTTAAACCAAGCACGAGCAAATGTGTCTTCAAAAAACTTAGGATCTTTGTAAAACCTTTCTGTAATTTTCCTGTATGCTGGATCCATAGCCATAGCCATATCTGCGTCAGTAAACATTAATCTAGCTTTCTTTTTTGGATCACCTAAATCAACTGGTTTTTTTTCTTCTTCGAGGTTTATCGGTTCCCACTGCCAAGCACCAGCTGGACTTTTTTTGCTCTCCCATTCATAGTTTAGTAAAAGATCTAAATATTGATGATCCCATTTATC
>MDTG01366432.1_pt1 | contig 15513 bp, 17 predicted proteins | sample 811421 | NCBI WGS metagenome assembly MDTG01 (sample SAMN05326645, study PRJNA326480) | marine metagenome | isolation source: seawater | place: Pacific Ocean: South East | collected 2011
AGGTTATGGAGGCCAAGCATTAATCTTAGATACATTATTTAACATTAATAAAATAACTCTTTTTGATCTATTTCCTGTAACAAAGTTAGTATCGAAATACCTTGAACATTTTGTTTTTCAGGGCTCTTATGAAGTCTCTTCGCTAAATCAAGCAGAAAAAAAAGATTTCGACCTAGTAATCAGTAATTATGCTTTTTCTGAAGTTCCAAAGAATGTTCAACTAAAGTATATAGAAAAAGTGCTGGCCAATTCTAAAAGAGGTTATTTGATTATGAATTCTGGAGGAGAGGGTGATCATTCTGTCAAAGGATTAAATAAAAATAGGTTAAGACTCAGCGAACTAGAGGCCTTATTACCAAAATTTGAAATTAAAGATGAAAATCCACTTACATCACCACATAACTATTTGATTGTATGGGGGCATGATATAAATTCAAACAATATGAATCCTTAGAATTTTTACAAAGGTTGAAATGGCTATAGATTTTAATATAAAAACTTCTTTAAAATTAAAAGACATCAAAATAATAAAACCTACTGTTTTTAGAGAGGATAGAGGTTTTATTTGGACTTCTTATTCAAACAAAGTAGTAAATTCTTTGTTACCTGAAGATTTAGATTTTATTCATGATAAATTTTCAAAATCTAATAAAAAGGTTTTAAGAGGCATTCATGGAGATAATAAAACTTGGAAACTTATTTCCTGTATTTATGGAGAAATAATGCAGGTTGTAGTTGATTTTAGATAGAACTCTGATACATATTTGCAGCATGAAATTTATAATCTAGATTATGAGAGTCCTAAAATGATTTTAATACCTCCTGGGTTCGGAAATGCATTTTATGTAAAAAGTGAGTACGCTGTTTATCACTATAAATTAGCATATTTTGGCACTTACGCAGATGTAAATGATCAATTTACTATCCCTTGGAATGATCCAAGATTAAGTATAGACTGGCCAGATTTAGATCCAATTACTTCCGAAAGAGACAAGAGGCTTTAAAATGCAAAGAATTGAACACAATGGAAAAATCATTTCAATCATATACAGAGATAAAGATTGGGTCAAAGGACTAAACTTTATCACACCCAATGATATGTTTGTTCAAGTTGGATCTTGGTGGTACGACCAAGGAAAAGTCCTAGCTAAGCATGTGCATAAAGACTTTGATCGTGTAGCTAAGAGAACGCAAGAATGTGTTTATGTCAGAAAGGGAAGCATGCGAGTTACTTTATACACTGAGGAATTATCCGTTTTAGATACATTCGATCTTTTCGAAGGAGAGTTGGCAATTTTTGCTTATGGTGGACATGGTTACGAAATACTTGAAGACGGGACACAAATAATTGAAAGTAAGAATGGACCATTTGTTGATGTTGATACAGATAAAACTAAGTTTTAACACTTAGTAGTCAAAAAAATTCGTGAAAAAGAAAATATAAAATGGACTTTATTATGCAAATGAGACCTCTTTTTGGTGAAGAAGAAAAGAGGGCTATAGCCGAGTACATGGATGAAGATGGCTTTATCACTGAATACAAAAGAACTGAGCGTTTTGAAAGTATGATTGCAGAGTTCACCGGCGCTAAACATTGTATTGTGGTTAACAACGGCACTATTAGTCTGACTCTATCCGCGCTTGCCTCAGGAATTGAGCAGGGGGACGAAGTTATTGTCCCAAACTATACTATGGTTGCAACGCCAAATTCAGTAAAGATGTTTGGTGCATCGCCAATATTTGTTGATGTAGAGTTAGATACTCTTTGTCTTGATGTAAATTTAGTCAAACAGGCAATTACATCAAGGACTAAAGCAATAATGTTGGTGGCTGCTAATGGTAGATACCCTAAGTCAGGAATAGAGGCTTTTGAGATACTAGCAAAAGAAAAAGGTTTAATTCTCTTAGAAGATGCTGCTCAAGGATTAGGTTCATATTATCCAGACGGCAGGCACATCGGTCGAGCTGGCCTTATTGGGAGTTTTTCTTTCTCAGCTCCAAAAATAATATCTACTGGACAGGGAGGCGCCTTAATAACAGATTGTGACAATACAGCAGAAAAATTACGTAGACTGAAGGACTTCGGCCGTTCAGAAGGTGGTAATGATTTCCACGATAGCATTGGGTTTAATTTCAAATTCACTGAATTACAGGCTTGTATTGGCATTGAACAAATGAAAAAGCTCGGTGACAGGATCGTTCGAAAAAAAGAAATTTATGAACTATACAAAGAACTATTAAAAGACGTTGAAGAGATAAAATTATTTGAAAACAATAGTATTAATACAGCTCCTTGGTTTATAGATTGTTTAGTGAGCGACCGAGATAATCTTCAAAAGTACCTTAAAGAAAATAATATCGGTACCCGCATTATGTATCCTCCAGTAAACAAACAGAAAGCATATAATAAATCTGAATTTCATAAAGTCTCAGAATTGATAGGCAAAAGCGGCTTATGGTTGCCGTCAGCAGTTCAACTAAGCGATGAACAAATTGAATATATATGTTCAAAGATTCGAAGCTTCTATGAGAAATAAAGAGCTAGCAATAGTAATCTTGAGCTGTGATAAATTTTCATCTTTATGGCCTCTTTTTTTTAAAAGACTCAATCAATACTTCCCAAAAAGTAATAATAGGTTTTATTTATTATCAAATAATTTGAAATATGAGGTTGATACTCATCATTTAGTTAAAGTTATTTGTGTAGGCAACGACACTTCTTGGTCGGATAATTTAAGTAAATTATTAGTCCAAATAAATGAAGAAAATGTTCTTCTTTTAATGGAAGATGGTCCATTAGCAAAAAATGTGAATTTAGAAAAATTGAATTTTTATCACGATGTTTTCATCAAAAATAATATGAATTACCTTAATCTTAAGGCTAGCCCAAAACCTGATAAAAATATTAATCCAGATTTTGGAGAAATTTCCCCTTTTAAGGGTTATCGAACGGCTTTGGTTCCATCACTATGGAAAAAAAGTATATTACTTAGCCTCTTAAAAAAAGGTGAAAGTGCCTGGGAGTTTGAGGTGCTAGGTAGTGAAAGATCTTCATCGTATGAGAATTTTTTCTCGTTAAATAAGCCTTTATTTACTCTAGATCATATTATCGTTAAAGGAAAAATAGAGCGAAAAATTTTTAAAAAATTAAAATTTAAAAATGAACACTTGGATATTGAATTTCCTGTAATGTCAAAATGGGAGTCTTTGAAAGACTATTTCTTAGGGTGGAGATCTCTTTTATTATCGTTTTTAATCCCTGATTTTATTTTGTTATATTTAAGAAAAATTAGGTATAGTAAAAAAAAATGAAAGAATAGAAAATATTAGAAGTTCGTTTCTCCATATCTATTTTTATTTCAGATACTAATTTCACAATTTTTTAAATAACTAATAAATTTATTTTACCTGAACAAAAAATTATGAATTTTTTAACCAATCCTTATCTTATTCTTTTCGCTCAGGTAGTATTTATTATTGGATACGTAGTTGCTTTTTTCATAGATCATTTCCCTTGGTCTCTTCGAGTGGTGGGAAAAAAACTGAATAAGTTTCCATTAAGCACATTAAGGTCCACTCAAATATTGATGGTGAATAGGTTTGGTGCTGCATTTTGTTTTACTTCGGCGGGTTTTTTAGTTGATGCAGGAACTACAATCAATGAATTTTATTTATATTTTGCAATTACTTGGGGATTACTAGGAACGGCTAGCTTTGTTTACATAACAAATTGGAAGATTGTATTTAAATTTCTTGCCAACAATATGCTACGAGTCACCATAGTCAACCCAGATGTTAAGAATTTAAAGTTCTCTTTAAAATATACTTTGCTAAATTATCCATTCATTTTTAATACTTTGGGAGCTTCAATCCCAATATTAAGCGCGTCTTTTTTTCCTGAGTATCGAGGACTTCTTCTTCAGCTTGGTTTTGTTTTTAATAGTATTTCTAGCATTTTATTGGTTTTTGTTCTGGAACCAATTTTTATGAATCATATTGGTAATGATGAACTAGAAGAGGCCGATTTTTATCATCAAAAATTTATAATATCTAAAACGATATTATTATTTATGTTCAGTGGCTTAGGATTTTTTTGTTACTTATTAACATAACTTATCGGTTATGACTGTTCATAAAGCTTCAACATTTAATTTTAAGTTCAGTTCGATGTTTTTAGTGGCTCTTCTAGTTTGTATGCCATATTTAATGGTTTTACCTTTAGATGCCGAAGCACAGCCACTATATATATTTCCGATGCTGCTTATTCTTTTGAGAAAATTGTTGGTTCCAAGATGGTTTGTAATATTTTGTTCTCTTTTACTAATTTTCACTATTTTAGGAATTATTCATTACGAGCCGAGCGATGTTTTAGATTCATTCATTGCAATTTTATGCCCAATTATAATTTATTATTTTGTAAGAAATTCAGATGTAATTAAGCTAGCCAAGAATATATTAGTTTTTCTTTATTTTTATCTTACAGTTGCTCTAATTCAACAATATGTACCACTAGGAATTTCTGAAACACTATTGGGATGGCTGAGCTACTTTATACCGAGAATAACTTTATCTCCATTAAGCGAATTTGACAGGGGTATATCTATAGTCGCATCAGAGCCATCTTCAATGGCGCCTTTAATTTTTATGATGATTGCGGTAGCATTTTTCCTGTATAAAAATAAAGAAATTTCGCGAAGATACTTAATTATCTCATTATTTATATCTATTTATCTTGGCTTTTTAACACAATCTATAACTTTTTATGTCATAACATTTTACATGGTAGTTGGTTTTGCATCTTTTTACTTTTTGCAACTTTCTGCAAGAACTATAGCAACAGTTTTATTAGTACCACTGATATTCTATGCAGTTTTAGCTTCAAATATCTTACCTGAGCGCTTAATGGATTTTGCATCCATCGCAACTATTGATACTAACGACACCTTGATTGCTTTAAATGAGTTAAGTGGGAGTAGGCTTGGCATTACTTTTGGCCCATATTGCAACTTATTTAACTTTGGAGAATATTACTTTGGATTGGGTGCATGGAGCCAAAATTTTTTGCAGGCAACTTCATGTCTCCCAATTGACTTAACTCAAACATCTTATTTTATTACACACGATCTTCAAAATGTAAAGCCAGGTTCTTTGCCATCGCTCCTAATTGTAGATGTTGGCATTTTCGCATTAATTATTTTTTTTATATTGATAATTTTTTTAAATAGATCGTTCAAGGAGAGCAAGAGAGATAGAAATCCAATAACATTTGGACTAGTTTCTGCCTCAATAATTTCGATAATTTTAGGGGGATTCCCTCTTACTGTTCCATCATTTTGGTTGACTGTAAGTATATTTTTAAGCAAAAAATCTTAAATAATATAAGACAACTTAACTAATTGTTTATAATGCTGAATTAATTCTCTGGAGTTCGGCATGAAAACATTGGTAACAGGCTCAGCAGGCTTTATTGGAAGTCATTTGGTTGATGCGTTGCTAAGCAGAAATTATGAGGTCATTGGTTTAGATAACTTATCAACTGGGATAATAAAATATCTTGAAGATGCAAATAAAAATAGTTCTTATAAGCATTATGATGGCGATATTTTAGATTTAAAATTTCTTACCTCAATAATGAAAGATGTTGATATCGTTTATCATATGGCGGCTAATGCAGATATTAGAGGCGGAACAAAAAATCCTTACTTAGATTTAGAACAAAATACTATAGGAACCTTCAACGTGCTTGAAGCAATGCGTTTAAATAAGAATGTAAAAAGAATTTGCTTCGCTTCTTCAGCAGCAGCACTTGGAGAGCCAGAAATTTTTCCAACACCTGAGGACCTACCGAACCCTTTACAAACTTCCTTATATGGAGCTTCAAAAATGGCAGGAGAAGGACTAATTTCTTCATATTGTAATGCATTTGATATTGAAGGCTATTGCTTTAGATTTGTTTCTTTGTTGGGCCCAAGATATCCTCATGGACATGTATTTGATTTTGTAAAAAAATTAAAATCAAATCCGAAAGAGCTTCAGATTTTAGGTGATGGAACTGCTGAAAAAAGCTACTTACACATTGATGATTGCATTAAAGCCTTAATGATGGTTTGTGAGGATTTAAGACCTGCAAAAGATTTAAGGAATAAATTTGAAATATATAATTTAGGAATGGAAGAGTATATAAGAGTTTCCGAGAGCGCGAAATTAATCTCTGAAGAACTTGGTTTGAAACCAGAATTTATTTTTGGTACTGGAAGAAGAGGCTGGATAGGTGACAATCCTTTTGTTTTCTTAGATATAAGCAAAATTAAAAAAATAGGATGGAAGCCTACACATACAATTGAAGATTCCATAAAAGAAACAACAAAATGGTTATCAGAAAATCAGTGGATCTTTGAATATAGAAATTAATGAAAGATAGTCCATTAATCTCAGTTATTGTCCCTTCCTACTTTTCAGAAAATTATATTGGCGAATGTATAGAGTCTGTTCAAAAACAAACTTATACAAACTGGGAACTAATAATTGTTGATGGATTATCTAAAGACTCAACTATTGAAATTATCCAAAATTATCAAAATAGAGACAATCGATTAAAACTACTAATGAATCCCGAGGATAATGGTCCTGCTCAAGCAAGAAGCGAAGGCATTAAAATTTCGAATGGTGAATATATTGCGTTCATAGATTCTGATGATATTTGGCTTCCTGAAAAGCTAGAAATACAATTGAAATTTATGTTGTGTAATGATTATAAATTTAGTTTTACAAGATATAAAAAAATTTATCAGGACGGAACTTTGAGTAAAAGTTCTCTTGGTGGTCACAAAGAAAACACCTATAAACAGTACTTAAGAAGAAGGGGCATAGCAAATAGCACTGTAATGATAAATAAGATTTGTATTGACAATGAAATACTAACTACCAGCAGCAAAAGCCATGGTGAAGATACTTTATGGTGGCTTCTCATAATGAAAAAAGGTTTTAATGCATATGCTCTTCAAGAAATATTGACTCTTTATAGGGTTGTTGATGGTTCATTGTCATCCAAAGTTATGAATAATCAGTTAACTGTTTGGCACTCTTATAGAAACGAACTTAAATTATCTTTTTTTGACTCTATTTTTTATTATGCTGGATATTTAATAGATGTTTTTTTTAGAAGAACAATTTTTACTATTTTAAATTCAATTAAAAAATGAATATTTCAAGCGCTGTTATTTTAGCTGGCGGTTTTGGCACTAGGATGACAAAAAAATTTCCTAACACACCAAAGCCTCTCATACCTGTAAATGATGTACCGATTTTGGAACACGTGATAAACGAGTGCAAAAGAAATGATATCAAAGAAATTTTATGTCTTTTGCATTATGAGCCTGAAAAAATAATAGATTATTTTGGTGATGGAAGTAAATTTGGCCTTTCAATTTCATATCATATTGAAAAGGAGCCAAAAGGAACAGCAGGTGCGCTTTTAGAGGTAAAATCTTTATTAAAAGAATCATTTCTTGTTTTGTATGCTGACGTCTATTCAGAATTAAATTTAAAAAATTTTTTAGATTTTCATAAAAATAATGACAGTGAAGTTTCTATAATCGTTCATCCTAATGATCATCCCTTTGATAGCGATATAGTAATTATTGATAAACATAAAAATGTTAAAGATTTTAGTTGCCATCCTCATCATGGAAAAAACCTTAAAAATTTGGTCAATGCTGCCGTCTACGTTATTGATAAATCTTGTCTAGATGAAAAACTTTTTATTAGGCGAAATAAATCAGACATAGCCCAAGATTTTTTTCCAGCTCTTTTAAAATCTGGGATAAAAATTTCCACTTATAAAACATGTGAGTACATTAAAGATATGGGAACTCCTAATAGACTTTTGAGAGTTGAACAAGACATCAAAAATGGAGTTACAAATTCAAGAAAATTGGAAAACTGCCGAAGAGCGATCTTTTTAGATAGAGACGGCACTATAAATATTGAAAATGGCCATATATCAAGTCCTGATAACATGGAGTTGATAGAATGTGCAGGTAAGGCTATCAAGAAAGTCAATAATTCAAAATTTCTTGCTGTTTGCATAACAAATCAACCAGTTATTGCGAGGGGTGAATGCACTTTTGAAGATTTAGATGAGATTCATAATAAGATGGAGCTCGAACTAGGAAAATGTAATTCTTACCTTGACGATATCTATTTTTGTCCACATCATCAAGATAGTGGTTTTAAAGGGGAGATACCTGAACTAAAAATAAATTGTAATTGCAGAAAGCCTCAACCAGGAATGCTTATTGAGGCAAAAACTGAACATAACATTGATCTTGATGAGTCTTGGTTTATTGGAGATAGCATTAGCGATATCGAGGCTGCTAATAGAGTGAATTGTAAAAGTATTTTAATTAGCAATTCTGATTCTTTTCAAAATTCAGAAAATCCAATTGAAAAACCTACAAAAGTTTTACCTGATATTGAGTCTGCAGTTAATTATATTTTAGATGTCAGTGAAAATTTTTGATTATCTTGAGGTTATAATTTTTATCAAATTATATTAAATTTTATGGAAACTCATGATTATTAGTAAGACGCCTTTCCGAATGAGTTACGTAGGAGGTGGAACAGACATAAGAGCTTTTTATCAAGAAGAACCCGGAGCTGTGGTATCAACTTCGATAGATAAGTATATGTATGTTTCTCTTCATAAAAAATTTGATGAAAAAATCCGAATTGCTTATTCATCTGTAGAAGAGGTTGATAACATTAATCAACTTAAGCATCCTCTGGCAAGAGAATCCTTATTATTAACAAATTTGAAAAATGGTGTCGAAATAACTTCAACTGCCGATATACCTGGAAAAGGTACCGGTTTGGGCTCGTCGAGTAGCTATACCGTTGGGCTATTAAAGGCAATACATGCATATCAATCAATTGATTCTGATCCGTATGAAATTGCATCTTTAGCTTGTAGTATAGAAATTGATAAGTGTGGAGAGCCAATCGGCAAGCAAGATCAATTTGCTGCCAGCTTTGGAGGTTTGAGGATGTATGAATTCATGCCTGATGAATCAGTCAAAGTTCACGACATTAAATGTACTGATTCTTTTAAAAATCAACTAAATAATTCATCTATTTCATTTTATCTTGGAACAACAAGATCAGCATCAAAAATTTTAGAAGTTCAGAAAGAAGTTTCTAAAAAAGCAAAAAAAAAATTAGTTTTAAGAAGAATGGCCCAAATTGCACATGAATTTAAATTCGGGATTGAGAATTCGTCGATTGATAACTTAGTAGATCTAATGAATGAAAACTGGTCTCTAAAAAAGTCATTAACTTCAAATATTTCAAATACCTTTGTCGATGATGTATACAAAAGCGGTTTAGATGCGGGCGCATGGTCTGGAAAACTCTTAGGAGCTGGTGGAAGTGGTTTTGTTACATTCTTAGCACCAAAAAGAGCACATAAACAGATCAAAGAAAAATTATTTAATTTAAGAGAAGTAAGCTTGAAAATGGAAGATCATGGATCACAAATCATACATAAATAAAAACTTTTTAATTCAATTTACTGAATAAACACTCTCACCGATTACCATATCGACAATTGTTGTAATCCAAATCATATGAATGCCCTCAACAATATTGTAAGCATGGCTATCAACCCAAAAATTTATATTCCCATATTTCTTTAAAGAATTGTTTTCATCTTTACCGGAAAATGTTGCGATTTTAATTCCTTTTGATTTAGCATATTCAGCAGCATTCAAAATATTCGGTGATTCGCCACTCACGCTAATGAGAATTAAAAGATCATTATCTTTAAGGTTAGATTCTAGAACCTTTTTAAACCAATTTTCATAACCGAAATCATTTGAGTATGCTGTTATTAGTGCTGGATCATGAAATGTCAAGGAATTAATTTTTGCCTGCTTAGTGAAATCTAATGCAGCATGTGAAGCTATTGCTGCACTAGCGCCATTTCCACCAAAAACTATTTTACCGCCATTTGTGGAAGTAGATTCGATCAAGTCCCTCAAATCACTTAGATTGCTGAATAACCATTTAGGTTTAAGTTTTTTACTGTATTCCTCGTAGTACTCTTTTAGAAATATATCATTCATGAAACTTTTTACGTTAAAACTTATTCTACTTTAATAGAACTTATTTTAGTAAAATTAAATTCAATTTGAAATTAAAGAGGATTTTCTTAGTGAGAAAAATATTTGTAATCGGCGGTTCCGGATTTTTAGGGACATCTTTAATTAAAAAACTTGACAAGAATATTAACGTAGAAGTCTTTTGTGGTGATGTAAAAAAAAGCAGTACATCAAAAAAAAATGTCCTAATTGATGTAGAAAAACCTGAGACTTTGGATCAAATGTTTGATGCTGATACTATCGTAAATCTTGCCGCTGTTCATAGAGATGATATAAAACCTACAAGTAAGTATGATGATGTTAATGTTCAAGGTGCTAAAAATATATGCAATGCTGCAAGAAAACATAATATTAACAAAATTATTTTTACTAGCTCTGTGGCTGTTTATGGTTTTGCGCCACCGAATACCGGCGAAAATGGAGAACTAAACTATTTCAATCATTATGGTAGGACAAAGTATTTAGCTGAAAAAGTTTATAAAAGCTGGCAAGCTGAAGACAAAGAAAATAGATCACTTATTATCATAAGACCCACCGTAATTTTTGGAGAAGGAAATAGGGGAAATGTTTACAATTTGCTAAGTCAGATATTTTCTAAAAAATTCATAATGTTTGGCAATGGTAAGAATAAAAAGTCTATGGCTTATGTGCAGAACGTAGCAGCTTTTATAGAACACTGTATAGAATCAAAAATGAAGCTGCAGATTTATAATTACATAGATAAGCCGGATTATGATATGAATGCTTTAGTCTGCGAGGCTAGAAAAATCTTATTTGGAAAAAACAATGTTGGTTTGAGGTTACCCGAATTTTTAGGAATCTCCATTGGCCATCTTGCTGATTTAGTAGCGAAAATAACGTTCACAAAACTTCCTGTTAGTAGCATTCGTGTTAAGAAATTTATGGGTATAACTCAATTTTCTTCATCAGTTAGTGAAACTGGTTTTGTGCCGCCAATTAGTCTAGAAGAAGGCTTGGCTCGAACAATTCGTTACGAGTTCCTCGAAGATAATTCAGATAAGCAAACCTTTGATACAGAATAGTCACGAGATAATCTTTGAAAAAACATAGACCTGAATCTAGTGAATAAAATTAAAAAAGTCATAATTCCTGCAGCTGGTTTAGGCACAAGAATGCTACCCGCAACTAAGGCAATTCCGAAAGAAATGCTTCCAGTGCTTAATAAGCCAATCATTCAATATATTGTGGAAGAAGTTATTTATGCAGGACTAAATGAAATAATTTTAGTCACTCATTCAAGCAAAAACGCCATTGAAGATCACTTTGATAAAAGCTTTGAATTAGAAGCAACTTTAGAGAAAAGGGTAAAAAGAGGAACGTTGAGAGAAATCAGAGAAATTTCAAAACTAAATATTTCCATACAAAGCATTAGACAAGGAGAGGCAAAGGGTCTAGGGCACGCAATTTTATGCGCAAAAAGATTAATAGGCAAAGAACCCTTTGCAGTCATATTGCCAGACATGCTTATTAGTAATGAAAATGGAGATGCAGGAGATTCGCTTAAAGAGATGAAATTAAACTTTGAAAAGCATGAAATTAGCTCCATTCTTCTTGGCAAAGCTAAAAAAGCTGATATACCTAAATACGGAATTGCTCAGATAAAAAAGAATTCTAAATTGCCTGGGCTTGGATTTGTTGAAAAAATTATTGAAAAGCCTTCAATAAGAAAAGCTCCGTCTAATTTATATGCAGTAGGAAGATATATATTTAAAAATGACTTTTTTGAATATCTTTCTAAAGTAGAGCCAGATAAATCAAATGAAATTCAGCTAACAGACGCCATGGGAAATTACATTAAAGATAGCAATAAAATTAATGCTTATCTTTCGGAAGGACGTATTTTTGATTGCGGAGATAATGTTGGTTATCTTTTAGCTAATCTAGAATTTGCAATGAAGAACCCTTTAATTAAAGATGAAATAAAAAATTACCTAAAGACAAGGTAATTTTTGATAGGCTTTATTTTGAAATAAAAAATTAGTGATTCATAAATTAAATATAGATGAAATAATAATTGAGAGTATATAACCTTCTAAAAGATTTTTTTTCACCAAAAGAAGTTATTTACATAAATGATGGCTTTTCAATAAGACCAGCAATAAAAGATCTTGAATCTCACGATCAGCTTGCTATAGACACTGAGTTTATTTGGAGAGATACTTATTTTCCCAAATTAAGCCTAATTCAAATAGCTACAGATAACAAAATATATATTTTTGATTGTCTTACTTTAGATATATCTCTTCTTGAAAAAGTTTTTTTGAATAAAAATATTTTAAAAATATTTCACTCCGTTAGGGGTGACTCGTCTGTAATTTTTATTTGTTTAGGCATTAAAATTAAAAATATATTTGACACACAGCTTGCAGAGGATATTTTGGATCAAAATAGCGGAATCCAAATAAGTTATAAAAAACTTGTGAAAAAATATCTTTTCAAAAGCATATCTAAATCTGAAACAAATTCTAATTGGGAAATGCGTCCATTGAGGAAAAAACAATTAGATTATGCTGCAGAGGATGTGAGATATCTTCATTCAATAATGGATATTCAAAACAAAAAAATAATCAGATCAAACAAACTAGATCTTTTTTACTCTTTATGTGAAAAAGAAAATAAACTTGGACAGGAAGATTTTTCGATCTCTCGATTAAAAAGATTGAAGAAAAAGAATAGAAATATTTCATCAAAGGAAATTGAAATATTTATTTGGAGAGAGAACCAAGCAAAACAACATAATGTTCCGCCTAGCCATATCTTTGAAGATAGATATTTAAAAAAGTTAAAGCAGATTTTACAGGACAATAATCTCAATGAGGCTAAGTGGATTATAAAAAAGGATTCATCGAGAAATGAATTTATGAATTTTTTCTCATGATCTACTTAGCTTGGACAATGAATTTTTTGCTTGCTTTAGTGGTGGCTTTGATGATCAGAAAACTTTTTTCAAATAAAATCTTAAAAAGAATTAGTTACTCTGCCTTTCTTAGTTTATTTATCACTATGTGGTTTTTATATCCTGGAAGTAGAGATATGGCTCCTATTTTCTCAATCTATTTAATGGATATCTTAGAAAATGGGAACTTAATTCAGATGAGACTAGTAAGGCCTCTTCTATCAGTTTTTTTGCTAATTTTGATCTTAGATTTTCTAATCTTTAGGTATAAGTCTAAAAATTAATAATTTCCATTCTGGGGTGGTTGGCGTCTACTATTCCAACTTTATTCATGCCTTTAATCATCCCAGCACATTCCCCAGGATTAAAAATAAACGTATCTTTATAAACTTCATCTCTAAATCGATGTGTATGCCCATGAACTATGATATTTCCGGGCTTATAAAATCTATTCTCAATATCATTTGGGTCATGAACAGCAAATAAAAAATTTTCATCAGATATTTGTATCTCTAATTTATCTTGAAATAAAAAATCTTTTTCTTTGCATACTTTCAATAGACTTTCTTTATCTCCTTGATCATTATTTCCGAAAACACCTTTTAATGGAACATTCAGTTTTTCAAAAGCTTTTAAGGTTTTTGGCAGGCTTATGTCTCCCGTGTGGATAACAAAATCTAAACTATAAGAATTAAAAATGTCGCAAATCATTGCGACATTTTTTAAATTATTATGAGTATCGCCAGTAAGGCCTATTTTCAAGACTTAGTTAGTTTTCTCAAGAATATGGATTCCGCAAGCTGTTCCTAGGCCGATGACATGAGTCATCCCGATCCTGGCACCCTCAACTTGCCTCGCTCCAGCTTCCCCTCTTAGATGAGTACAAACTTCATAGATATTCGCAATTCCAGTTGCTCCAAGCGGATGACCTTTTGATAGAAGACCGCCAGAAACGTTCACAGGCACTTTGCCGCCAAGCTCAACATGGCCTTCGTCTATCATTCTTCCTGCTTCTCCATCTTTACAAAGACCAAGGTTTTCATAATGAAGCATTTCAGCAGTTGCAAAACAATCATGAAGCTCTACAAGATTTATGTCTTCAGGGCCAATTCCAGCTTGTTCATAAGCATCTTTTGCAGCAAGTCTAGTACATGCATTCACGTCTGGCATAACTAAATCTCTATCAGTATAGGGATCACTTGCCATTGCTGATGCTCTAACTTTTACAGCTCTAGACATTCCTAATTCTTTTGCTTTTCTCTCTGAAACTAAAACTGCAGCAGCAGAACCATCAACATTAACTGAACACATCAGTTTTGTATTTGGATATGAGATCATTTCAGCATTCATTACTTCATCTAAAGGTGTTTCTATTTGATACATAGCCTTGGGGTTCATAGTTGAATGATGATGATTTTTTACTGATATTTTTGCAAATTGTTCAAAAGTTGTTCCATATTCTTTTGTATGTTCCATACCAGCTTCAGCAAAAACACAAGGCATTGTTCCAGAACCCAAAAGACCTTCCTTAGGAATTCCATCACCGCCACCAGCTCCTCCCAGAAGTCCTTTGCCCATTTGTTCTACCCCAACAGCCAGAACAACATCGTACATTCCAGCTTTAATTGACATCCATGCTTCTCTAAAAGCAGTTGCACCAGTTGCACAAGCATTAGCAACATTCACTACAGGCATTCCGGTTTGACCAATTTCTTGAAGTATTCTTTGGCCAACCATTGCATTGGCTTGTCCCAAATTTCCACAATAGAGAGCTTGCATGTCTTGTATACCTAAACCAGCATCATCAAGAGCCATCAAAGCTGCTTCTGCTCCTATATTAGGAACACTTCTGTCTGGAAATCTTCCAAACTTAATCATATCAACACCCATTACATATACATCACTCATAATTTCTCCTCTGTTAAGCTGGTTCAAAAAAATAACTTAAATAAGAATTTCCATCTTTATCTTTTCTGCCCAAGGCATCACCGTAAGTTATTTTCACCGGCATATTAAACTCTATTTTATCAGGGTCTGGTTCAATATTAATCAAATTTCCTTTGATCGTTCCCCCTCCATCAAGATCTACAATTGCAGAAATGTAAGGGACATCGATTCCAGGAAATGATCTAAAAACTATAGCGTAGCTATGCAAGACTCCAGTTTCGGAAAGTTTAATAACTTCCATTTCGTCTCTTGCAAAACATTTAGAGCATACAGTTCTTTCACCTAAATATGTAGAACTACATTTTTTGCAACGATAACCTTCTAAGTAAGGATCCCCATCACCAGGAATCTTAAGGTAATCGACCACAGGCAATGGTTTTGATTCAGACATGCTTCCCCCAATAAAACTTAACCATGTACAATTATTAAACCATAGCAAAGCATAAAAATTAAGAAAAAATGAGTTTAATTGGCGGAATTGTAGGTGGAATG
>MDTG01033794.1_pt1 | contig 15511 bp, 16 predicted proteins | sample 811421 | NCBI WGS metagenome assembly MDTG01 (sample SAMN05326645, study PRJNA326480) | marine metagenome | isolation source: seawater | place: Pacific Ocean: South East | collected 2011
ATAATATTTTGTCAAGTTGATCAATTTTAAGTTCACGGTTATCTTCATTAAACATAAATTCATCTAATGACATTTCTTTTGATACTGATTTTTTCTTTTCTTTTTTATCGGAAACTTCGTCATCATCTTGATTTTGAGTGAACAAATATTCTATATCTTGTTTATTTTCATTTTTAATGCCACCCTTTGGTATTTTTTTTTCATTTATAATATTAATTTTTTTTATTAATTCAGTTTCTGTAATTTTACGTTGTGGATATACTAAATCAACTGTATTATCTTCATGAAAATTAAATGCTGATTTTATTTGTATTTTTATAAATGATCTTATCATATCTAGTCTTAAATTTTCATTTTTTATACCATTGGATATATTGTCTACAATATTTGTAGCCAATTTTTTATATGTTTTTTGTGGAAGTGGAAAATCACCATGACTACTACTAGCCTCTATATCAAAACTACATATTTTATAAGGAACTCTTGATTCATTATTTGGATCTGGAATAATATGTTTATAATGAATCTCAAATTCGTTGTCACACGTAGTTGTTTTTTCACTTGGAACAGTTAATGCACCTTTTGGTAATTTAATCCATCCAGATGGACTAATTTTTTTAACATGAAACAGTCTTAAAAGTGGAGGTATTTGAGCTTCATAGAGCTGTGTATAACAACCTTCAAATAAATAACCTTTCTTAAGTTTACGATCTTTGTTTTCTTCATATTTTTCATACCATAAATTTTTAACACGATTAAACGCTGCATGTGACTTAAATTTCAATGCTACAAATTTATATAATTTTCCATCATCGAAACCATATAATTTTTTTCTTTTAATTAATTTGCAACTATCTACAAGAAATGCAGATTGAATAGGACCTTTTAAGGTTGATTTAATTGTATCTACAAAACGTTTTTTTGTAGATTGTGTCCAATCATCACCAACTTTAACATAAAAGAAAGGTTCAAACCCATGAACCCATAGTGAAGTTGTTGTTCCATTTTCATCTATACCGAATGATTGAACTACAAATGTGCTCGTGTCTTTTGGGGCTTTATATTCATTATCATCTGAATTATCCTGACTTTCACATGATTCACTTTCAATACAATTTAAATGTGTAAGTTTTTTACTATCAGTTATTATGTTAAAGTCAAATAAACGTGTTGATACTTGCATTATACAATTAATATACCCAGTATATTTATTTCAATTTTTAAAATATTAAATTTATAAAAAAAAATAAAATTAATATTTGAAAATTTAACTTGAATATTAATATACTTAATTATTTCCAACTTTATTGCAATATAGTTCTAAAAATATTGTAACAAAACTGTTAAAATCTTCGTAGAATTTTTTACCAAACCATGTTTCATCTTCTAAATATGTTTCTCTGTCTTTTATAATCAAATCCATTATATTTTTTTTTGTAAAAACAAACCATTTATTTTCTTCCCAGTAACATTCTTTCAATAGATACATTATTTGAACAAAATGGAATGGTTCGCTTTCATCAATTATAATTTCACGTGGTTTTGAACCATTTGTAGTGATATCAATAGAACCAAACCATAACTTTTTACATCCTTCATCAATTTTTTTAAAGTCAAGTTGATAAAAATATTTGTTATCATGTGAGTAGTTACTTGTTACAATTGACATTAAGTATTTAATCTGTATTATTTTAGTTTCAATTTTATTATAAATAATTAATACTATTATTACTATTTACTAACCCGATTTTAAAAAATCTCTCTTTTTCTTTATTTAATATAAAAATAACTTTTTTATATCTCTCTATATTGTTTGTTGATAATCCAGACGCACCGTTATGTAGTGCATCTTCTTCTCTGCCATAATCTAATATATATTTTTTTTCCCACATACTTTGTACTGAATATGATTGAGGTATACTAAAAATTTTAATTTTTACACCCTGCTTATAATAATAATTACTAAACATAATATCATCCGATAATTTACAATGTATTATATTATTATATTTTTCAATATAATCAAAAAAATCTTCTTTAAATACATTTAATTTTACACATACACCACCATAACCTTCTGCAACCGAAACTATTTTACCATGATTTCTATTAAATAATGGTTTAAAATCTATTATATCAAATCCTGCACTACAATAAACATCATCATCATTTTGTTTGACAATTTTATTTATATCTTTTATCATATTTTTTGGATAAAAAATATCATCATCTAGATATATGATCCGCGTTAATTCTTTATCATAATTATTTTCATTAAGATATTTAACAGTTGGAATTAATTTTGTACCTGGTCCATAATCTTTATCTATATAATTAATAAATACATTTTTTTCAACATATTCTGGTATATTATATGTTTCATTTGTTCTTTGAAAAATATGCGGAATATTTAAAATAATTTTATCCGGTTTATGTTTTTGATTTAAAATACTTTCTAACATTTGCTTACATTTATTTATACGTATTGGAGTTGTTGTAAAACTTACAATATATTTCATTTTATAAAAATTAATTTAATCTTAAATTTAAGTAATAATAAATTTAAATAATATATTTAATTTAATTTAATTTTTTTGTTACAATATTCAATTCGTTCTTTTACCTTTGTTTTAAAATCCGTATGTTGAAATTTCCAATAGCTTTTATAATTAGACATTTCTACTTTATCATTAATAATATCATTAATAATATTTTTTAGTTGTTTATGATCTTTATATTGGTGTTGAAATACATTAAAAACTGCAACACGTGCTTCTTCTCTCGGCATTTCTATCTCTTCATACCATGGACCAGGATTTTCCATCTTATTTATATTAGTATAAATAGTATTATTTATATTTCAATTTTAAAAATATAGCTAATTAACGTTTATATTTCTTAGTTTGCTTCTTTTTTTTACCTTTTTTAACACGAGATTTTTTGCGTTTAGTTTTTTTTGAATTACTCGTTTTTATTGAATTAGCTGTTCTTAATATCCATTCTTTTAATTGTTTAGTTTTACGTGGACCATTGTATTTACTAACTTCTTTTCCATTACGGGTATGCATTATTGTGGGATAACCTAATATAGATCTTCCTAAATCCATCTGAGAAGCTGCATTTGAATCAACGTCAACAATTGCAATATTGGCATTATTATGTTTATTTGATAACTCTTGTTTTAATTCTTCCCAGTCATGATGCATATTTTCACAATGTCCGCATCCATCCATCCAAAATTTAATAAAGCATTCATTTTTATTAATCATTGGCATCATTTCATCAACATTATTACTATCTAATACTAAAACTTTCATTACTGTATATATATTTAAATAAGAATTTAAAATCTTTCTCGTATAATAAATTTATTATATAAGTTATTTTTATAATTACAATATATATATATGTACACTATCATTTTTGTTATAATTGTATTTTTACTTGGATTATATATGACATTAACCTATAAAACAAATGATTTTAAAGAGTCTTTTATTAATAAACCAAGATGCCCTAATATGTTAATACAAGATGGTTCTGAATTATATTTATATAATAGTAAATTAGCAAAGATTCCTGGTGTAAATCCAATACAATTCAAAAATTTAGAAGAATATACAGAATTTATGGATTGGCAAAGAAGTCAGGGAATTGATTGTCCTGTTTTATATTTACAAAAATCACATGATATTCAAGGTAATATGGATTTTGTATTTAGACCTGATCCAAGTGATCCACGTGGTGGACTACCAAGTGAATTACCTTTAGGTAAAATTAGAAAGGCAAATATGCCTGGTATACGTCAATTAGATAATGCAGCAACCGATGATGCACCATACAATGTTGCTGATTATCCAGCATTTGATCCACAGAATCAGTATATCGGAGAAACCACACCTTTAGATTTAATGTACCATTCTGGAGAAAAATTTGAATTAAGCGATGATCCTATGGATAATAACTGGGAAGGTGCACTTTTTGCAAAAGAATCTGTTAAAAGTGGTAAATACGATGGAGATAAAGTATATAGACGTGATTATTTAAATAAAAAAACGAAAGGCATTAAATCACTAAAAACAAGCGACGAACAAGTTAAAAAGGCTCACAAAGAAACAAAAGATAAGGCAATAGAAAAATAAATATTAATTTATTTTAAATTACTATTTATTTGTTATTATTTTCTAACAAAAGTATTCATATTTTTTAATACCTGTTTGAATTTATCTAATTCATTAATTCTTTCTATCTCTTGCATGGATGCAGGATTTGATAAATCTTCGGATAATAAATTATCCTTATTTTCCATAATATGATTTAATATATTAGTATCTACTAAATCTTCTAAATCATGTATTAATTCTTCATAATCTTCACGATGTTTGTTTTTATTTAATTCATCATATGCTTCATCCAAAAGTTTACTAATTTTATCTTTTTTTTCATCTAGCTCTTTATCTTTTAATCTATTTTTTTCTATCTTTTCACTCACTTCACTAGGTGATAATTTTGTCATTTCTTCTTTGCTACTATCATCGTTTTTATCTTTATCTTTTTTACCATTAAGTCTAAAACCTTCTTTAACAGACATATATTGTTCAGATGTATAGCTATATAAACAGTAAAATAATACTAACACTAATATTATTATAATTCCATAGATTATATTTTCAAAATCATCATCATCTATTTTACGTCGCATATATACTATATTTTCATATTAATAAAATTATTTTAATTTTTATTTAAATTTTATTTAACTAAATTCATAAAATAAATTTTTTTATATTTTCTATTACATTTTTTCCGATAGAACGTTGTTTACCAGTTTGTGTTACTAATTTGATGTCATTTAAACAATTATTATCATTATTTAATGTTTCTCTTAGATTCCAAATTGTTTCATATCTATCTATTATAACTTTTGCTATATTATTACTTACATTTGAAATTTGCATTAGCCATATTATATGAATATTTGATTCATTAACATAATTCTTTTTTTTTGTTGTAATTACATCTGTATATTCTAATTTATTACTATCTACAATATTATTTGTTTTTGTTTCGTCACATTTGTTTATGTTATTATTTATATCATCACAATTATCTATTTTTTTATTTAAATTAAACAATTTATTGACACCTTCTTTTTGTATTTTTAATGCAAATCTTAATATATATTCAGCGGTTTCATTTATACTATTACTTCTTAAAACAGAAAATCCTTTAAAACAATGTAAACTTACTATAGATGAATATAATGCTGATTTATCTATTCTATTAAATTTTTGTTTATAATTTTCTAAATTACCTTCAATTAAATATACAATATTATGATTTGATACATTTGTTTCATTTAATCTATATGATTGCTCTTTATATCTTCCATCACATATACTAGACGCTAAATCATTTAATGTTTTACGTTCAAATATTAAAATGGGTTCGTTTTTATCATCAAATAAAATAATATCTCCTATATTTAATTGTTCCTTGATAATTTCTATATTTGTATTAATATTAGGTTTCATTTGTATTTCGTTTAATAATTTTAAACAAGTATCATAAACAATATTTTCTCTGTTATCAATTTTAATTAACATATTAAATAATTAATAATTAGTTATTTAATATATTTAATTTAATTAATTAGCTCTTTACCAAGAACCCATACTTCCAGGTGCCCATCGTGATCGAAAACTTTGATTTCTTGAAAGTGGGAATGCACTATTTTTAAGTGCAATTAATGCCTTATCGCATTTGCAACCAGGTTTGTTACAATTAGCTCCATCAAGCTGTTTTGCAAGACGCGTAGGTGTCTTGTGAACAGTACGACTCCAAGCTGAGCGTACTGATGGTAATGGATTTCCTACACTAGGTGCAAGACCAGCTAATTTACATCCACCACCATTACATCTATTTGTTAAAGTATCTCTTCTAGAAGTTTTTTTTGTTGCAGATAAAACCATTATATACTTAATTTATATTTTTTTTATTTATATAATAAAAAAATATAAACAAGTGACTAAACTAAATATAATGGCAACCGAACTAGAAAAACAATATAATGATGATGATATAATTTCAACACAAGAAGGACTTATTTTTAATCCATATAATAATTTAAACAAAGAAATTACGCTAAATGAAGTACAAAATATTTTAACACGTTATGGATTACCTGGAAAAGTTGAAAATTTAAATTTATATCAAAGAGCATTTGTACATCGTTCATATACAAAAAGGCCACAACTTGAAAATAAAGAAAATGATATTACAATAATTGATTGTCCAGAAGGTGTTATGAAATTAAAGACAAAATCTAATGAGCGTTTAGAATTTCTAGGTGATGGTGTATTGGAGTGCATTACAAAATATTATTTGTATAAAAGATTTCCTAAAGAAAATGAAGGTTTCATGACTGAAAAAAAAATTGCTCTCGTTAAAAATGAAGCAATTGGAAAATTAGCAATGGAAATGCATTTGAATAATTGGATAATTTTATCAAAAAATGCAGAAGAAAAAAAAATTAGAACTAATTTAAAAAAGTTAGGTTGTCTTTTTGAAGCATTCCTAGGTGCAATATTTTTGGATTTTAATAAAATCAAAATCCATGATGATGATGAATGGTTTGACAATTATTTTTCTACTGGACCTGGTTTTCAAATGGCTCAAATATTTGTAGAAAATATATTCGAAAGACATGTTAATTGGACACAATTAATTAATAATGATGATAATTTTAAAAATATATTACAGGTTAAGATACAAAAAGAATTTAAAGTAACTCCTGAATATCTAGAATTAGAACATGACGTTGAATTAGGTTATAGAATGGGATTATTTATATGTGTTGGTCAGCCTATACATACATTAAAGTATAGTGATGCTATGCCATGGAGTAATTTTAATTCTATGGAATCTATACATCATCATTTAGAAAAAGAAGGTAGAGTTTTTGTATTTTTGAGTGAAAGTCAACATAAAATAAAGAAAAAAGCAGAACAAGATGCATGTGAAAAGGCATTAAAATTATTTAATTAGATAATTAAATTATATATAGATTTTTACATTTGTTATACAAAAATCTATATTTTCAGTAAATGTTATTTAAATCTTCGGATAATATTACAATTTAATGTATAGAAATAATATAAGAGACATGGATGATTTATTCAGAAAAATAGAGAGAAAACCAGAACCGAAACAAAAAATAGATGTTGTTATTAATGTTGCACAAGAAAAGTCATCAGTAAAATTAACAACCAAAATAATAGATGAAACAGGTAAATCAAAATTTGATCGTTCAGATTTTGAGTCTAGATTTAATCAACATAAAGAGGTTATGAAAACAAGTGATTATCAACCCAAGAAAAGTGAAAAAGTATTAGATACAAGTACATCACGTACAAAAAGTAAAAAGCCAAAATTATTAATTACTTCATCACCTAAATTAGAAACAGAACAAGAAGTTGAACCACCAAAAATAGATGTTAAACGAAAATTAGGAAAAATAAAATTAAAAACTAATTTACAAGGTACTGTAACTGGATTTTCTAAGTTAAATGATCCTATAAAAAGAAAAACAAGTAGACCTCAATTTGAAACTATACAATTACAAGAACCAATGCAAGTTCAAGTTGGAACATTAATCAAAAAAGAAAATATGCCTGAAAAACAAGCAGAAATTAAATTACCCGTATCTACGTTTTACATGAATAATCGTGCAATGTTTATTAATTTTATTAATCAATTATTTTTACCATATAAAAATCAATTGGAAGAAGAAAGTAAAAATATAACATGTGAATCAAGAGGTGGTGATTCTTTTACATTATTAACACACCAAAAAATAATAAGAGATTATATTAATCTATTAACACCATATAGAGGATTACTTTTATATCATGGTTTAGGTGCTGGTAAGACATGTGCCTCTATTGCAATAGCAGAAGGTTTTAAAGAAACAAAACAAATATTAGTTTTAACACCAGCATCATTAAGAATGAATTATATAGAAGAAATTAAAAACTGTGGTGATATTTTATACAAAAAAAATCAATATTGGGAATTTATTGAAACAGATAATATTGAGTACATTAATCAATTATCGCAAGTTTTAAATGTAGCTCCGCGTTATATACAAAAACAAGGTGGTGCTTGGGTTTCCAATAAAACAAAAACCAGTAACTTTAATCTTTTATCACAAGAGCAAAAAGATAATCTAGATCGTCAATTAAACGAGATGATTGCAAATAAATATCAATTTATTAATTATAATGGATTACAAGAAAGACATTTGGGAATGATAACAAATGATTTCACAATAAATCCATTTAGTAATCGTGTTGTTATTATAGATGAAGCCCATAATTTTATAAGTAGAATTGTTAACAAATTAAAAAAGAAATCTGGTTCACTTGCTATAAGATTATATCAATATTTAATGGAAGCCATTGATTGTCGTATTATTTTATTATCAGGTACACCAATGATTAATTATCCTAATGAAATTGCAGTGTTATTTAATATACTTAGAGGAAAAATTAAAACATGGACAGTTAAATTGGATGTCCAGAGCAAAAAAAAAATTGACAATTCAAAAATAAGAGAGTTATTGAAAGATCTTAAAACATTAGATTATATGGATTATAACCCTTCTTCGGGTCTTATGACATTCACACGAAATCCAAATTATTTTGTAAATAAATATGCAACTACCAGTACTGGTAAAAAATATGCAGGTGTACAAAAAAAATCAAACATAAGTGATTCTGAAAACACAGAAGAAGCATTTTTTCAAACACTTACACGTACATTAAAAAAAAATGGAATAAATATTTCAGATTCTGTTTCTTTAAATGAGTATGATGCATTACCTGATAATTTAGATTTATTTTTATCTTATTTCATAAATGAAAAAGATATGACTTTTAAAAATAAATTAATGTTTCAAAAAAGAATTGTTGGTTTAACATCTTATTTTAGAAGCGCACAAGAACAACTTATGCCAAAATATGATCCTGATAGAGGTGATTATCAAATTTTATATATTAATATGAGTGATTATCAATTTGGTATTTATGAATCAGCACGTGTTCAAGAACGTAAGTTAGAACAACAGAACAGTAAACGACGTAAAAAATCAGCAGCTGGTGGAGATTTATATGATGATGCAGTATCAACATATCGTATATTTTCCAGAGCATTTTGTAATTTTGTTTTTCCAAGAGAAATTGGCCGTCCAATGCCAACTAAAGTAACTGATGATGATATCGGTGAATTATCAAAAACAGGTGATACAAGAGATGAAACAATACAAGCTTCTATTAATCAAACACTTAAACAAGATTTGCCACAAACCGCTTTAGATACCTTTTCGCAAGACATAGAACCTGTGGCAGCAAGTATTGAAGCTCAATTTGAAGATATTGGTATTGGTTCTATAGAAGATCAACTAGAAACAGGTTATGAACAAAGAATTCAAGCTGCTTTAACAGAATTAGAAACAAGAAGAGGTGAATTTTTAACTAAAAAAGCACTTGAATTATATAGTCCAAAATTTTTAAATGTACTAGAAAATGTATTAGATCCCAAATATATTGGTTCACATCTTATCTATACCCAATTTAGAACATTAGAAGGTATTGGTATTTTAAAACTCATATTTGAAAATAATGGAATGATGCATTTTAAAATAGCAAAAACACCTGAAGGACAATGGGTTATTGATGTACCTGATGAAATACTAGCTCAAAGATTACCTGGATTTATTTTATATACCGGTACAGAAACAAGTGAAGAAAAAGAAATATTAAGAAATATTTTTAATAGTAATTGGGATTATGTACCACCATCTATCGTTTCAGAACTTAAAAAATTAGATCAAAATAATTTCTATGGGCAAATTATTAAAATCATTATGATTACCGCTTCTGGTGCAGAAGGTATTACACTAAAAAATGTTAGATTTGTTCATCTTATAGAACCTTACTGGCATCCTGTTAGAACTGAACAAGTTATTGGACGTGCTAGACGTATATGTAGTCATGAAGATTTAGAAGAACAATATAGAACAGTACAAGTAATGTTATATCTTATGAAATTTTCAGATGAACAATTAGCAAGTGACGATTCAATTGAATTACGTTTACATGATAAAAGTAAATTTGATAATGTTACACCTGTAACAAGTGACCAAACCTTATATGAAATATCCAAGAAAAAACAAGAAATATCGTCTCAATTATTAAATGCAGTAAAAGAAACAGCTATAGATTGTAATATTCATGATTTAAATAAAAACGAAGGTTTATCATGTTTATCTTTCGGGACACCATCATCTAAAACATTTACATATAAACCAAATATAACAGGTGAAGAAGCAGATACAATTGCACAACTTAATCAATACAAAATAAAATGGAATGCAAAAGAATTAATACAAAATGGTAAAAAATATGCATTACGCGAAGAAACAGATGAAATATATACATATGATAGTTATATTAATGCTGTTAATAATCCTGGTTTTAAACCAGAACTATTGGGAAAATTAATTCGTGATGATAAAGGTGTAATTGTTGGAATTGAACCAACTAAGTAATTTAATTTTCAAATGTGGGAGATAAAATTTTATTATTTGAATTATCTAATTGATTATTCATTAAAATATTTATATTTTTTTCTATACTTTTAACTACATCAGAAATTTCGCTAATTTTTTTTTCAAGAATATTGATTTTTTCTATAACTGCTATGTCACTATTTCTATTACTATCTTTTGTTTTGAATTTTGATAATATATTAATGTCACTATTATTATCAATATTAGTGTTAGTAGCAGGTGGTTCTTTTATATCATCAATATTTGTTTCAATATTTTCTGCCCATTTTACCTGTTTCTTTTCACTAATTAAATCATTTTTATTTTTTTCATTTTTTTTACTTTTATCTTTTGATATTATATTTTCTAAATCTAATTTTCGCTGTTTTATAGTTTCTTCTAATATAGAATCTAATTGATCTTCCTGTATAGGTTCGTCTTCAACATTCGTAAATTCAACGTTTTTTGGTACTTTTAATTCTATTAAATCTGAAAACTCTTTTTGCTTTTCATTAAAATGATTATTTGTTACTTCACTAATATTTTCACTTGGTTTTGATACAGTAATTGGATCAGTTAATTCAGGAATTGCATTTTTAAAAATTTTTAATTTTTCAACCATATCGGTTAGAATTATTTTATTTGCCGAAATCAAATCATAAGAATTCTTAAATTTTGTACTTAAATTATGTATGGACATTTCAAATGTTTCTTGTACCTTATTTCTATTTTTTGGATCAATACCATTAAACATTCCATTTTCTAGTAAAACATTCCACAATAATTCTTTGTTTTTTTTATTAATAAAATCATCATGTACGCTCGTCATTTAATATTAAATAATTTATATTTGTATTTAATATTAAATTTAACTTAATTTAATTATTTTAAATTTAACTTTAAAATTTTTCAGTTAAAATATACTTTTCTTAATTTTTCCATCTCACTATCACTTATACGATGTTTTAAAAAATATTCAGGTGTTTTACTTTCTTTTAGTAATTCTATTATTGTATATAAAACATAAATACCACATTCTGTTTTAGATGTCTGATGTATAAATGGATGATTCTGAATAAATCTTAATTTGATATCTAACTCTTTACCTTGTGCAATAATACGTCTAACTAATCTATTTATTTCAGGTAAAATCTTTTCACCAGTACTGTTAAAAAAAAATATATATTTATGTTTAATATCAATAAATAATGCTATCCAGTGCTCACCTGGCTCATAATGTGGATCAGTATTAAATACCACACCAATTTTGTCAATTCCATGTTTAATTTTTTCACTTAATTTAAATTTACATAATTCATCCCATACACATGAACCATATAGTTTTTTTGTATCAAAATCAATTGGACTTGGTCCTATAAATTCAAAATTTGGATATACTTTTTCATACTGTATCATAACATTTTCTATATCTAAACTATTCAACCACGTGTTAGGATTTTTTTTCCATGTTTCTGGAGCATCTGGAGCAAATGTATAGTTTAATAATTCACGATCTAAATGATTTTTTATAAATTTTTGCTGTAACCAGCATTTTTCATTATTACAAATATTTGATAAATTATTATTTAATTGTTTCCAAATTTCAACGTTATCGTTTGTTTTAATTAAAATATCTGGATGACGTGCATTCCAAAATTTCTTTAAGCGATGTAATGATCTTTGTGAATAACATGTAAAATTTAAACTATTTCGTTTTGGACTACATTGTATATTTTTTTTTGTTTTTTTATTTTGTGTCTTTTTTTGTCTTTTTTTCCTTAATTGTTGATTTTTTTTTATTGTTTTATTATATCGAATTACCATTAATATATAAATAGATTATTTTTCATTATTAGTATTATCTTGTTTTTTCTTTTCTTTTTTATTTTTACGAATACCTTTAATTTTTAATTCACTACTCTTTATATCTATTTTTTTCGTTTGGGGTAAAATTTGTTGATTTTTTTTAGTATTTGTCTTTTTAACAAAATTATCTAATGTTTTTATCTCTTCACATTTATTATACAATAACTCATCTGGATTTACTGAATCATTAATATCAGTATTTTCTAAATCTTTTGAAAACTCAATATCTATATATTCTTCTTGCATAACATCACTTGCATCTATAAATTTAAAATATGCAATACATGAACGAATATAAGTATCAAATGAATCTTTTACTGAATTATTAGGAGCATCTTTTTTAAAAAGATCTTTTGTCAATTGAACAATACGTTTTCTATAAAATTTTCTGTCATTTAAACTTATAACATTATTACTATTTTTACTATCACTGTTTAAAACATTATCAAATTTATTTCTATTCAAAAAATATTCTAATGTTATTGCATCAATTTCATCTGTTATCATTATACTTGTAAATATTTAATTTATAAATATTTAATTTATAAATTAATTTTATCATTTATTGATAGTTAACTGTATTTTTATTTACGTCTAGATTTTTTGTTATGTTTTTTATCTTTGTTATGTTTTTTACTTTTATGTTTCTTATTTTTATGTTTTTTACTTTTATGTTTCTTAGTATTTCTCTTTTTGTGATGTGTTGCTTTATTTCTTTTTCGTGTTTTAATATTATGTTTATTTCCTCCTATACTTGGTCTTCTATCTTGTACTAATATTGATTGTTTTGACAATGCTTCAGTGTCAAATTCTTCATTAAATTTTTTTTCTTCTTCTAAATTATTTTCATTTTCTAAAATATTTACATGTTCTAAATTATTTAATTGATATACATTAATTGCATCACGTATCATATTTGAATCAATTATAATATTACGAAGATTACCAGGATTATTATTTCGAAAATCTCTTCTATTTGATTTACAAATATTTGTATTTTGTTTTCTATTTTTAACATATGCACTATTCCAAAAATCTCTATACATATCCCAATTTACTCTTGGAGTTATATATGAATTTGAACTAAGTTCATTTAATGAATTAATTTCTCTAACTACTTTTAAATTTGTTTCTGAATTATTACTACTTTCAAGTTGTTTTATTCTTTTGTCAAGTTTATCATATATATCTTGTTTTAACGATGTAAAATCTTTGAATTCCCATGCATCATTGCTTACATTATTTGTATTACAATTACTGTTTTTTCTTGAATTCCAATCATAAAAACTATAAGGCGCATTCTCTTTTGTTTTAACTGATAAACCAATAATATTTGCACCAACAATTCCAAATGATGAACATTTTTCACCTTCTTTTCCTAAAACATCATTAATCTCAAAATTTGATGGTAAAACATGTACCGTTATTGGTGTTGTTTCAGGAACAGTTAATTTATAATTTAATCCTTTATTTAAAAAATGTACTGTTTGAAGAGTTCGTAATAAATCAGAACAACAAAATAAATCAACATTACCTCCATTTAAATCTTCTTTTATCCATAAACCTGCTGCAAAACCATCTAATTTACCTATTTCGGTTAAAGGCGCATCATTTGGTGCAAAACCTGGTCTTGAAACATTATGTAAACCTTGACCATGTCTAATTAAGTAGAAATTAAATATTTTATTATTGTTTTGTAATAGTTCAGGACAAATTAAGCTCATAAATGTTTCATAATTACTACTGTCTGCTAATGTTATTGTTTCTGAAGAATATGGTTGCTGTGATTTTTCTGGTTTATTAAATAATCCTGCAAATCCAAGGCTTATTGTAACCATTTTACTTTCTGTGTTTACAACTAATTTTATTACGCAACCATTTGCAAATTTTCTAAAATTTCCTTTTAATTGTCCTGCAATATTTTTAACTAAAGAAGATTCTTGTTCTAAACCTAGAAGTAAACCATTTTGATTTGAACCTCCTAGACCAAATTTTGTCAAAAAACAAGCAATTGCATTTTGATGACTACCAATTACAATATTAACAATATTACTTTTTGAAGTATCCATTATATTATAATTATATTAAATTAATTATTAATTAAATTTTTTAACACGACCTGTTCTATATTTTTCTTTTCTTGCACGTTTCACTCTTTTCTTTGTCAATTCTTTAAATGTTGTTGGTGTTTTTTTTGTAATACGTTTAGTTGGACGGTATACATCATTTTTATATTTATATCCTATCTCTCCGCGCTGATTCTTCCATTCTTCTGCGAACCAACGCCCTAAACCCTTTTTTTTTGTTTTTTTCCCACTATATGGAGATTTCTTGTTTCCATATTTTTTAGCAAATTTTTTTTTATATGTTTGAACCAATACACCACTGCGATATGCACTATGTTTTGGTATACGTTTATATACTTCTTTTTTTGTTTTATCATATAGCTCTTGATCTTTAGGTTTCATATATAATATTATCAGATAAATAATATTATATATTATATAATGAAAGAGACTATCATTAAATTTACAAAAGGACCATTTCCTAAAAAATATACCGCACATCTACAAAATAAAAAAACTAAAAAAAAAAGAATATTGCATTTTGGTGACAGACGTTATCAACAATATCGCGATAGAACTGATCTTAAATTATATAAGCATAATAATCATAATACTCGTAAACGAATGCAAAATTATTTTTTGAGACATTCGGGTACAAGAAAAAGAGGAGAGGCAATCGCAAAAGAAAAACGCAAGTCAAATGGCTTTTATACACCTAAATTATTAAGTCATAAATTTTTGTGGTAATCTGTTTCACGAAACTATATTAATATAATTAAATTTATTAATATAGTTAATTCTTATGACAAAAATTAGTAATATTTTTAACATCTTGGCGTGTGTGATTTGCAAATACTTTTTGTCCCATATTATATGGATTTTCATTTACTGGAGCAAATTGTTCTTCCTTAAAAAGCAATGGATGCGTTTGAATACTTTGTGATACGGGAATAACACTTTCATATAAATC
>MDTG01109437.1_pt1 | contig 15511 bp, 13 predicted proteins | sample 811421 | NCBI WGS metagenome assembly MDTG01 (sample SAMN05326645, study PRJNA326480) | marine metagenome | isolation source: seawater | place: Pacific Ocean: South East | collected 2011
CCAATAGTTGAAAATACAATTACTAGAGAAGAAGCTTTTGATTTAATTGAATTATCAAGAGAAATGATTCCAAATGCACATAAAATTATGGTTGCAGGTGGAAGAGAATTAATGTTTGGTGAAGAGCAATATGAAATCTTTAATAGAGGTGCAAATGCATTTGTTATTGGTGATTACTTAACAACATCTGGTAAAACTCCAAAAGATGATGTTGAAGCTTTAGAAGCATTAGGTTTTAAAATAGCTAAACACGTAGTAAAAATGCCAGAGGAAAAGTAAGGTTAATTAATGACTGAAGAAATATCAATAATTATCACAGTATCTTTAATTATATTTATTTCGCCACTAATTTCTAAGATATTAAGATTACCAACAATTACTGTTGAAATAATGCTAGGTGCACTTGCTGTTTATTTTGCATTTATTGTAGAGCATGCAATTCTTCACTTAGTAGCTGAGTTAGGTTTTCTATATCTAATGTTTTTAGCGGGTCTTGAAGTTGATTTAAAGAAACTTGTAAATATTTCTCCTTCACTTTTAAAAAAGTCATTACTTTTTAACTTGATTTTATTCTCCCTATCAGGTTTGATTACTTGGTATTTTGGTTTAAGCAATCTATTTATTGTAATACTTCCTCTAATCTCTATTGGAATATTAGCCGCTTTAAAAAAAGAGTATGGTGATGTTGACTGGATTAGATTAGCCATAGTAGTGGGTTTAATAGGTGAAATTGTATCAATCTTTGCACTTACTACTGTATCAGCTCTTTTAGAGTTTGGAATAAATTTTGAGTTTTATAAAACTATGATTTTATTTACAGGCTTTTTAGTTTCTATGCTATTTATTTATAAACTATTTCATAATCTTATTTGGTGGTATCCAGGAATTAAAGCATATTTAATGCCTGAAAAAGATCATCAAGAACAAGATATTAGAATGTCAATGGCGATTTTCTTTCTTATGATTACTGTTATGATGTATTTACATTTAGAAGTTGCTTTTGGAGCATTTATCGCAGGTACTTTTATTACTACATTTTTTGAAGAGCATAATAAGCAACTTCCTCATAAGCTAGAGCACTTTGGTTTTGGTTGGTTAGTTCCTATCTTCTTTATTTCTGTAGGGGCTTCTTTTGAAATTGAAGCAATATTCCAAGAGGGTTTAGTTGCTAAAGCTCTACTCATAACACTAGCAATGGTAATAATTAGATTAGTAGCTTCAACACTATTTATTAAAGATATAGGATTAAATAAGTTTTATATGTTAGGATTGTCTTTATCTATGCCATTAACGCTTTTAATTGCAGTAACGACAATAGCTTATAATAATCACTCGATTACTCAAGAGTATTATTATGCATTTATTCTAGCAGCTATCTTAGAAGTACTATTAGTAATGATAGCTATTAGAATTTTATCATATCTTTCTAGTTTAAAGACTCAATCGTAATTAGATTGTCTTTGTATTCAACATTGTAAGAACTAGGTTTTTCAGATAGTAAAATAACAACTCTGTAAAATCTTTCTTCTTTATGATTTCCTACAGCAATTTTTTTGAAATTTTTAGACTCTAACGTATCTCTTTTTGTATAAAAATTCTTTTTAGCTTTATAGTCAATAATAATCTTATTCTCTTTTTCTAAAGTAAATTTTTTAGATACCATATCTTTTGTATGAATAATTAATTTATTATCGTTATATTCAACTTTTATAAAATCTAAAAGCTCTTTTGTCTTCATATTTAAACTAGTATCATTTAAGATATCTGTTCTAGGTTTTACAAATACAACTTGTGTAGGTTCTACAACTTTTGTTTTTTCAAGCTCTTTTTCTAGAAGTTTTTTTGCTTTACTTTCTGATTGAACTTGAGCTTTTTTGATTAGTTTTTTAACTTCTTTTTTCGTATAAGTTTTTTCTACTTTTAATGCAGGAGTTAATTTTTTTATAGCTTCTTGAACTTTATTTTTATTTTCATTGCTATTATCTGATACTTTCGACATCTTTTCTTGCATCTCTTCTATATAAGCAGATTCATTAATAGAATTTTCATCAATTTCATTTTGTTCTATTATCCTAGCAGCTTCTTCTTCATAAGCATTTGTAGCTTCAAAAGGATTTTCTCTTGCATTTAAATTAAATGCTAAAATAAGTGTTAATGTAAATAAAAATAAAGTTTTCATTCTTCTGGCTCCAGATTTTTTAGTTCAAAATATTCTTTTTGTAAATAGGCATTATCTTCTTGAAGTCTAACAATCTCTTCTTCTAAATAAATTTTCTTATTTTTTAAAGAGCTATAAACCTCTAAAGAATTATCTCCAAAAAGAGTATTAGCTACGTGATAAGAAAGAAATATAGTAAGAGCAATAGAGAACATTGCAATTACTATAAACTTCTTATAATTACGTAAAAAATTTTTCATAAATTTATATTATTTAGAAAAAGGTGTTTTTCCTAAATATTCTGCATAAGCAATTTCAGCACCGATTTCTAATAATCTATTATATTTAGCAATTCTATCACTTCTTGCAGTTGAACCTGTTTTGATTTGACCACAGTTTAATGCAACAGCAAAATCAGCAATAAATGCATCTTCACTTTCACCTGATCTATGTGACATTACACAATTATAATTGTTTCTTTGTGCTAATCTAATTGTTAACATAGTTTCAGAAACTGTTCCAATTTGATTTGGTTTAATTAAAATTGAGTTTGCGATATTTTTGTTAATACCTTCATTTAAAATTGAAGCATTAGTAACAAATAAATCATCTCCAACTAATTGAACTTTTTCTCCTAAAACATCAGTTAAGATTTTCCATCCATCCCAATCATCTTCACTTAATCCATCTTCTATTGAAACAATTGGATATTTAGCGCATAAATCAGCATAATAGTTTACTAATTCTTCTGCAGTAATTTCTCTATTTTCAGATTTTAATACGTAAAGACCTTTGTCATTGATAAGTTCAGAAGCAGCAACATCAAGTGCAAGCGCGATTTGTTCACCAGGAACATAACCAGCTTTTTCAATTGCTTTAACGATTACTTCTAATGGCTCTTCGTTTGATTTTAAGTTTGGAGCAAATCCACCTTCGTCACCAACTGCAGTTGATTCACCCATTTCATCGATTACTTTTTTTAAGTGCTGATAAATTTCAGCAGTAGCTCTTAATCCTTCATTGAAGTTTTCAAAACCAACTGGCATAATCATATATTCTTGGAAATCTACAGAGTTATTAGCATGCTCTCCACCATTAATGATATTAAACATAGGTACAGGCATAGTCATAGCATTTGCACCTCCAAGATATCTATATAATGGAATATTTAAAGATGCTGCTGCAGCACGTGCAACTGCCATAGATACACCTAAAACAGCATTAGCTCCTAATTTAGCATAATTACTAGTACCATCAATATCTTTCATCGTAGCATCAATCTCTGCTTGATTATAAGGACTCATTCCTAATAATTCATCAGCAATAGTAGTATTTACATTTTCAACTGCTTTTAAAACACCTTTTCCTAAAAATCTAGCATCGCCATCTCTTAATTCTAAAGCTTCTCTTTTTCCAGTACTTGCACCACTTGGTACAATCGCGCTTTCTTTTGTTCCATCACTTAATATAACAGTTGCTCTAACTGTTGGGTTTCCTCTTGAATCTAATACTTCGTCTGCGTATACATTGTCAATAAATACCACGTAGTTCTCCTATTCTTCATAATTTGTATTATTATATCTAAAATTTGATTTTTGTTTGCTTTTGCAAGTTGTGTTTTGTAGTTTGTCTTGTTATATAAAAGGCTATAAAACCAAAGAGAAAGTTCTCTTTGATTATTAATTATTATTCTGAATCTTCATCTTCTTCTGTATCTTTTGCACCATCAATTATTTCATCATTTACACCCATAGCTGCTAAGATTTTATTTTCAATCTCTTTTGCAATTTCTGGATTATCTCTTAAGAATACTTTTGAGTTTTCTTTTCCTTGTCCTATTTTCGCATCGCCGTATGAGAACCAAGCACCTGCTTTATCAACAATATCAAGTTTAACACCATAATCAACAAGCTCTCCCATTTTTGAAATTCCTTCACCAAACATAATATCAAATTCAGCAAGTTTAAATGGAGCTGCAACTTTATTTTTTACAACTTTTACTTTAACTCTATTTCCAATTGAATTTTCACCTTGTTTAAGCGTTGCTATTCTTCTAATATCAAGTCTTACAGAAGAGTAAAATTTAAGTGCATTTCCACCAGTAGTTGTTTCAGGACTTCCGTATCCTGTCATACCAATTTTCATTCTAATTTGGTTAATAAAGATTACTGTACATTGCATTTTATTTAATAAACCAGTGATTTTTCTTAAAGCCTTAGACATAAGTCTAGCTTGAACACCAACTTGTTGATCATCCATATCTCCATCAATTTCAACTTTAGGAGTTAAAGCTGCAACTGAATCAATTACAACTAAATCAACTGCTCCCGATCTAATAACAGTTTCTAAAATCTCTAAAGCTTGCTCACCAAAATCAGGTTGAGATACAAGTAAATTATCAATATCAACACCAAGATTTTTAGCATATTGTGTATCTAGTGCGTGCTCTGCATCAATAAAAGCACAAACACCACCAGCTTTTTGACATTCTGCAATTGCATGAAGTGTAAGAGTTGTTTTACCAGAAGATTCAGGTCCGTATATTTCAATAACTCTACCTTGAGGAAGTCCACCAACACCAAGTGCTAAATCAAGTCCTAATGAACCTGTACTAATAGCTTCAGTTGGTACTACTTCTTTATCACCAAGTCTTATTAAAGTACCTTTTCCAAATGCTTTGTCAATTTGTTTTATAGCTAAGTCTAGTGATTTTTTTTGATTATCGTCCATGTTATTTCCTAATTTTGTTTCTATTATTTATTTATGTGGGAATTTTAGCAGATTTATTTTGAATTGTTGATTTATATTGCAAATTGTAAGATTTTTATTTTTCTTCTTGAATCTTTTCTACTGTTTCAATAGTTTTAATATGAGCTCTAACTCTTTGTTTCATAGAAAATGACTTAATATGTTTTGCTAGAATTTTTGTATATTTTTTATAATTTCTAGAGTCTTTCTCAAATGATGCTAGTTTTTTTTTGTATTTTTAGTATATCTTTTGGGATGTGACTTCCTTCCATCATCTTTACCTAAATAATTATTTAAATAAATTATTACATAGGTTTCTTAAATAATAACTTTGGAATAAGTATTACATTTGATTTTATATGAATTTGGCTCTGGAAATCTACATCTTTTTAGTTATAAAGTATAAGAGTTTTCATGTAGTATTTTATTGTTAGATGTTAAAACTTCAATAAATGTTAGGTTTTCTTTAGAAGCAATAAGAATAGCTATGATAAAATCTTTATAGTATTTAATTTACTTTTAAAGGTTTATTCTTTTTATTAGTATTAGAAATAAGTTTAAAAAGCAATTATCGTAAATGCTTTAAGAATATAAAAATGAGAAATGTATTATATGAAATATGAAAAATTATTAATAGATAAATTACATGATAACATTGGTAGTAGTGTTTTAATTGGTAAAAATGATTTATTATCAACAAAACTTGAAAAGTATCTTAAAAGATATATGGGTAAATCAATAAGACTAAACTATGAAACAGTAGAGTTAAACTCAGTAGAAAACTTAAGAAATTATTTCATGTTTATTGCACCTAGAAATGTAATTTTTATTGTTAATGAGACAGATACAACAAAAATTAATAAATACTTTTTAGAAGTTTTAATCAGTTTAAAAATTGAAATAATCATCATATCAAATCTAAAATCTAAGATTATCAATAGTTTTAGAGATTATAAAGTAAAAATTTATCAAATACCTAAGGTTTATGGTTTCAATGAAGAACTAGATAAAATAGAAAAAAGTTGTTGTGATAATAATGAATTTAATGAAAATATTATTTTAGTTGATGAAGTAGCTTCAAAAATAACACAAGCTATTGCAGATAACAAATTTGATGACTTAGAACTTATTTTATTAAAAAATAAGTACAAAAAAGAAGAGATGTTTAAAATAGCTGAAAAACAGAAGAATTGCTCTTTAAGGTTACTTTATAAAGGTGAGACTAATGATTATATTTTAGGGAGAAATGTTGGTGATTTTAGAATAAATCTGGGAATAACACTCTCAGAAAAAATAAATAAAGAAGTTTTATCAAAGATAGATTATATTGTTCCTGTCCCATCAAGTGGTATCTTTTACGCTGTAGGTTTATCAAAGGCTTTAAAAATTCCATTTTTGCCAGCTTTAAAAAAATTAGAAATTAGTGAAAGAGCTTTTGAAATTCAAGATGTTGATATGCGTAAAAGTTATTTGAGTAAAAATATGGAAGTAAATGCACATTTAATAAAAGGAAAAAAACTCTTAATTGTAGATGAAGCAATTTTTACAGGTGCTACACTGAAAATTGTGTGTGATTTACTAAAAGAAAATGGAGCAAATGAAGTACATATAGCTATACCCTCACCTAAATGTTATAAAAATTGTGAGTATTTAGTTCAACCTGAACGAGTTATGTTGTTGAATAAAATTAATGAAAATGGAATCTCAAGATATTTCGATGTTGAATCAATAACATATATGGAATTAGAAGATTATGAAAAAGAGTTAAAGTCAATTGATAACATTTGTTTAGAGTGTTTTCATAGATTACAATAAAGGAAAATAAATGTTTACCGCGATTATTCCAATTAAAAAAAGTTTAAATGAACAATTAGAAATAATAGATTATCAAGGAAATACACTTTTAGATAATAAGATTAAAATATTGAAAAATATAGATGCTATTACTGAAATCATTATTGCAAGTGATTCTCAAGAAATAGAGAGGTATACGAAAAAGAATGGTGTGACGTTTTTTCTAAGAGAAACATCACCTATAAATGAAGACTCTTTCTCAAGCTTAGTACAAGATGTTGTCACTACTGCAAAAAATAGTAAAATAATATGGAGTTTTGCAACTACTCCTTTTATAGATGAAAAAGTTTTGAGTAAAGCAGTTGAAGATTATACTAATCTTAATTTTGAAATATATGATTCTTTAATTACTTGTTCTGAATTAAAAAGATTTATATTAGATGAAAATGGTCCATTAAATTTTAGAACTGGTTCAAGGCATCAAAGTTCACAATCACTATCTAGTTTATATTTATTAATAAATGGTTATTTTATTATGTCAAAGGAGTTAAATTTAAAATATAGTTATCCTTGGGGTAAAGTTCCATCAAAACAATTAATAGATAATTATATTGGGTTTGAGATAAAAGATAAAAAAGATTTTGAAATATTTACAAATGTATATTTACCAAATGAAGAAAAACTATGAATATAAAGATACTTGATTGCACTCTTAGAGATGGATCTCATGTTAATAGTGGCGATTTTGGTGCTAACACTATTAAAAATATAATTACATCACTAAATGACTCTAAAGTTGATATTATAGAGGCTGGGTTTTTAAGAGATGTTACTTATAAAGATGGTTCAAGCATATTTAATAAATTAGAAGAGTTTGAAACTTTGGTAGAAAATAAGTATTCTTCTGAAATTAGTTTAATGATTCGTCCTGACCAATATGATATAAATAAACTAAATAAAAAATCAAAATATGTGGATATTCTTAGATTTGCTTTTCATAAAGAAGATATTGAGTTAACAAAAAGATATATTACTAAAGCTTTAAATTTAGGATATAAAGTTGGTGTAAATCCTGTAAATATTGGAGCATATTCAACTAATGAAATTGAAAATATTTTGTTAGATATAAATCATTTACCTATAGAATCAATATCTGTAGTTGATACTTTTGGAGTTTTAAAAAAAGATAGTTTTTTTGATATTTGTAAAATTTTTGAACAAAATTTACCTAAATCTATTGATTTGGGAATTCATTTACATGAAAACCTTAGTTTAAGTTTTGGACTTGTATGTGATTATTTAAAATTTGGGAATAAAGAACGTAATATTATAATTGATGGTTCATTATTTGGTATGGGACGTATTCCTGGGAATTTGTGTACAGAGATTATAATGTCACATTTAATCAAAGAATATAAAAAAGATTATGATTTAGGTCCTTCTTTAAATATTATATCAAAAGCGATTGAACCTATAAAATCAAGAATAAACTGGGGATATTCACCTATTTATTTACTTACTGCAGAAAAAAATATACATAGATCATATGGTGAATTTTTAAGTATTCGTAGCATAAATTATAGAACAAGTAACGCCATTTTGGATGAAGTTAAAGTATTTAATAAAGGTGAAAAATTTGATGAAGATTTTATTAAAGAATTATTAAAAAAATACCAATAGGAGATAGAAAATGAGTGATATTGTTGCAGTTATTCCGGTAAAGAAAAATAGTAGTAGGTTAGCAAATAAGAATATACTTCCTTTTGCAGAGAGTACATTATTAGAATATAAAATAAATCAGTTAAAAAAAATAGAAGAAATAAGTGAAATAATTGTTAGTTCTGATTCTGAAGAAATGTTATCAATTGCAATAAAAAATGGAGTTAGTGTAGATAAAAGGCCACTAGACCATGCAAATGAATCAAGACCATTTAGTGAATTTTTACTATATTTAACTACTCAATTTAAAAAAGAACATAAACATATGATGTGGGCATGTTGTACTTCGCCTTTAGTAGATGTAAAACGATATGAGGAAGCCATTCAAATTTATTTAAGTAAATTGAATAAAAAAGAGTGTGATTCATTAATTACAGTATACGAGTATAAGCATTTTATGCTTGATGAAAAAGGTCCAATGAATTTCAAACCTGGACCTGAACATGTGAACTCTCAAGATTTACCTTCATTTGATATATTTACAAACGGAATTATATTGTCTCCTATTGAGAGTGTTAAAAAATGGCAGTATCATTTTGGTGTAAATCCTTATAGGTTATACGTAAATGAAATAGAAGCAATAGATATAGATACAGAATTTGATTATCATTGTGCATTAGCTGGATATCGTTTAGTTCAAAGTAAGAAATAATGAATAATAAATCGATTCATATTATTCTTGATTTTGATGGGACTCTTTGGGACTCTTCTCTTTCTGTAAGGAAGTCATTAGAGTATGCTCTTAGAGATAAAGGATATTTAGATTTATCATCTAATTTACCTGAGTTTGAAATTGGTAAACCTATGGAGATTATACTTGAACAAAAATTTAATTTTTCTAATATTAATGCAAAAGAAGTTGCGACACTTTTTAGAATATATTTAACAGAAGAAGATTTAAAATATGGAAGATTTTATAGCAATGTAGAGAAAATAATAGTAAATCTTTTTGATAATGGATATAAACTTAGTATTGCTACATTTAAAAGAGAAGAACTTGTTAATAAAATTTTAAAGCAGTATAAAGTAGAAAATTATTTTTATCAAGTTAGAGGTTTAAAAGAAGATTGTTTTATGTCAAAAACTGAGCTTGTAAAAGAATGTATATCAAAAAAAGATTCTATTGTTATAATGATTGGTGATACTATAAGTGATTATACTGCGGCATTAGATAATAATATAGTTTTCTATTTAGTAAAATATGGTTACGGGTATGAAAATTTGAAAAGTAAAGTTAATAAAGAAAATATAAAAGTGATAAGTCATTTTGAAGAAATACTAAGTATTAATGAGTTAAATATATAAACACTTTTATTATCATAATTGATTAGATAGTGATAATATTGTATTATAAACATAAAATAAAAGGAAGAATATGACGGAAAATGATATCGAAAAAAAAGTGTTATTAACTTACGAAAACAATTTACGTTATCTAAAAGAAAAAGAGAAACATTTATTTGATAATATTATGTTGTTAGAAGAAGCTTTTAATAATAAAATAAAAGAAGAGAGATATCTTTTAGAATATAAAGAAGGCTATTTCGATATTTATGATAGAGTTAAAGAAGATTACATTTATAATTCGGATTCAGAAAAGTATTCAGAAGAAATAGTTAATAAGTTTTCTTTTAATTCTAAAGAAAATAGTTTTAAGACTTTTTATGATTTTAAATATGAAGATGGTTTAGCAGAAAAAGTTGATGAGATATCTATTCTTTCAGATCCTCTTTTAAATAATGCTCCAGTTGTAGATTATGTAAATAAAAACCTCCCTGAAAAAGAAATAATAGATAATATGCCATATTTACTAATATTTGGAGTAGGGTTAGGATTACATATTCCAAAATTACATAATTTAGTTAAAGCTAAATTATATATGATTATTGAACCATCACTTGAACTTTTTAGACTATCTTTGTTTTTAGTAGATTATGTAAGCTTAAGTAAGAAATCAAGATTAGAGTTTTTTATCTCATATTCTGAAAATAAGTTTTATGAAGAATTTAGACTATTTTTACAAAAAGCATATTTATATAGTCATTATATAAAATTTTTCTATTTTTCTAAGAATTGTGATTATTTATTTGAACCAATACAAAATATACTAGTAAGTCAATCACATAATTTGTTTGCTTATGATAGAGAATTAAAAAGTTTAAATAGAACCTATGGTTATCAGAAAAATAATTATAATTTTTTAAATATATCAAAATACCAAAACCTAAGTATTTTTGAAAATAAAAAAATACTTTTATTGGCTGCTGGTCCTTCTTTAATGAAAAATATTGAATTTGTAAAAGATAATCAAAAAAAATTTATAGTTGTTGCTATTTGGCCAATTCTTCCTTTACTTAGAAAAAACAATATTACTCCAGATATAGTAACTACTTATGATGAAGAAACAAAAAAAGTTATTCACATTTATAATGAACTAGAAGATACAGACTTTCTTAATGAAACAATTTTTTTATTTTCATCACATCTATATAAAGAATTTGTAAATAAGATTCCTAAGAAAAACATATATATGTTTAATGCAATATATCCTGCAAAAAGGCATTTTGGTAATATTGTTGCACCTGCAATTGGAGAGATTACTTATCAACTTTTATTGAAGTTAGGTGCTTGTAATATATATTTATTAGGTCTAGATATGGCATTAAATGCTGATACTGGAAAAAGTCATTATGATGGATATTATGAAGATAAAGAACAAATGAATATAGATGAAGATAAAGATTTAAATCAATTTAGTTTTCGAAAAAATAAAGTAACAGTTAAGGGTAACTTTAGAAATGAAGTTGATACTTTAAGTGTTTATCATATTTCTATTAAACAGTTTAATTTCTATACAAAAGAAGCGGAAAAGAATAACTTAGATATAAATATTTATAATCTTTCAGATGGGGCATATTTAGAAAATGTAGAACCTTTAAGGGTTAATGTCTTAAAGGATAAAGAACTACAGAGTTTTGATAAGAGTGATATTTTTAGTCAATTAAAAAAACAGTTTGATACTATATCTTCAGATGCTTTTGATGATAAAGATGTAGAGTATAATAAGAAAAAAGTTGTTGATGCTTTAAAACTAAAAGAAAAATTAAAAATGCATATGTTCTCTAAGTATAGTGAAAAAAGTGAGTTTTTAAAAGCTATAGATTTAATAAATGGAGAAATTTATTCTAGGGAATATGAATGTGATGATTTAAAATTAATTTTATCTAATTATTTTAAACATAATTTACATTATATAGTTTACTTATTTTTATTAAAGTCCTTAAATAATCCTAAAAGACATATGAAAAAACTTTTAAAGAATTTAAATAAACAGGTAAATAAAATCATTGATATGTATATATTAATTATTAATGTTCCTATAAAATAATTTATTTGGAGATAGTGTAGTTTATTTTCTAGATTAAATGTAAACCTTAAAATATATTTTAAGGTTTACATCTTATTTACATTATTTTATTGAATAAAACTCTGTAATTGTGGTAGCAGGGCTACCACAATCTTAACTACTGAAGTAGTTTAAGAACATTTTGTTGAACAGAATTTGCTTGACTGATTGCATATGAACCAGCTTGAGAAATAATGTTTTGTTTGTTGAAGTTTGCAGATTCAGATGCATAATCAACATCTCTAATAATAGACTCAGCTGCTTGTACATTTGTAGACTGTGTCATTAAGTTTCTTACTGCTGATTCAACTTGGTTTTGAGTCGACCCGATGTCTCCTCTATATCCATTCAGTTTTGTAATAGCATCATCAACTACAGCTTGGAATGAATCAGCAAGATCTGTTGTTAATTCACCTGAATTAAGAGCTGCTAATGAACTTAATTGATCTTCACCATTAGTTATATCTGTTCCTTCTATTGTTAGAACATTTCCTGTAGTTGTCTCTGTATTTGTAACATTAAAAGTAGTATCTGTTGTTACTGCAATTTTTGCAGCACTTTCAGAACCTTTTATTGTTTCTGCACTTGGACCAGCAATTGTTTCTTCAGCTCCACTTCCACCAACATGTCTTTCTACAGTAATTGCATCACCTGTAGTTAGTGTTACAGCAGTTGTAGTTTGCGCTTGGTATTCATTTCCTCCTAAGTGGAAAAAGTTTTCAGATTCTAAGATAGATTCAGAGAAAGCATCTCCTCCACCTGCAGTAGTTGTTACATCAGTAAATGTAATAATATCTCCTGCTTGAATAGAGAATGAAGCACCTGCTGTAGAACCAGTACCTGAAGCTGTTAATGTAAATTTAACTGTATCATCTCCAGATGCATTAATTTGAGTACCAGCAGTTGCTTGATCAGAATTAATTGCAGTACCACCTGTTGCCGAATCTCTATATGCTGTTGCACCATTAAATGTTAGAACACTTTCTGCTAATCCAGCAGCAGGAGCTGCAACAGATACTGCACTACCTTGAGTAATTGTAATAGATTCAGAGCTTCCTATAAATAAAGAACCCGCAGTATAATCATCGTTTACAGTATATACTCCACCTGTACCACCAGAGAATAATCCAGTTGTTTTAAGAGCATTATCTAGCATACTTCCTGTTGTTACACTTTCAACTGTGATTTTATCTCCAGCATTAAAAGTACTAGATCCAGTTCCTGATACTAGTTCAGTAGGTGTTGTTTGATCTAATTGTTCTGCTGTAGTTAATCCAATATCTTGAGAAGCATTTGAAAGGTAAATTCCAGTTGCTATTTCAGTAAATTTAGAAGTATCAGCTAATGCAGTAGTTAATGCAGAACCAGTTGCGTTAGTAATATTTTCAATGATATCACCTGCTGCAATACTTACAGTAGAACCAGTATTTTGAACATCCATTTGAACATCAGAAACAGCTGTTAAACTAAGAGAATTTCCTGCACCCGCAGTTGTAACTGAATAAGTACCACCTGATTCAGATAGGTTACCTGCTGTAACTTGTGCATCTAATACAGCTTTTGTCTCGTCATTTACATTACTAAAAGTCATTCCTGCTGTTAATGCAATTGTATCAACATCTCCTGTAAGAGTTACATTCTCTATTGCTGCTGTATCTGTAGAATCAGTACCTTTTAATGTAATAGTACCTGCTGCTGCAAGTGTTACTGAACTATCTTGTGCAATTGTAGTTCCTGAAGCATAAGTTTCTTGAGAACCTAATCCAAATGTATTTGATTGAACAGAAGTATTTGAAATAATATCATTTTTAGATTCACCAATTTGGAATGATAATGAATTTGATGCAGCTTTATCTGCGTCAGTATCACCTGCTGCAGATTGTAATAAAACATTACCATTATAGTTAGTTTGTTCTGCAATATTATCAAGTTGCTCTAAAAGTTTTGAAATATCTTTTCTAATAGATTCTCTACCATCAGTTGAAGTAGTATCAGTGTTTGCTTGAATTAATTTAGATTTGATAGTATCAAGAATATTTGATTGCTCTGCCATTGATTTATCAGCAATTTGAAGTAAAGTTACAGCTGAATTACCATTTGCAATACCTTGATCAATTGAACTTGCTTGAGTTCTAAGTTTATCAGCAATTGCTAAACCAGAAGCATCATCAGACGCTTTGTTAATTTTAAGACCAGTAGAAAGTTTTTCTAATGAACTTTTTATACTTTTACCTGTATTTGTAGCTGCTTCTTGAGCAGTAATTGATGAAACGTTAGTATTAATAATCATAATAAATCCTTTTTATTTATGACGTCATTGTGATAAAAATCACACTTAACAACCTTCTTGTGTTACCAAGCATAGAAGAAAAATAAGTCTTTCTTCTTCGGAATCAATTGATACCTACATTTGTAATAAGAATTATGACATACCAATTCTTAAAGTTAGATTAAAAATAATTATGTTTTTATTTCTTTTTTAAAATCACTCCTGATTCAATATGATGTGTATATGAAAACTGATCAAAAAGGGCGAAGTTTTCAATAGTATGTGTTTTTGTAAGCTCATTTAAATCTCTATGTAATGTTTCAGGATTACATGAGACATATATGATTTGCTCAAAGTTTTTAACTAATGCTCTTGTTGTATCATCAAGTCCAGCTCTTGGAGGGTCAACAAAAATAGAGTCAAAATCATAAGCTTTTAAATCTACATCTTTAAGTCTTGAGAATACTCTTTTTTCTTCTAAAGCTTCTACAAACTCTTCTGCGCTCATTCTAATAAACTCTATTTTATTATTGTTATTTAACTCACAGTTTGTTTTTGCAGATTTGATTGATGTTTTTGATATTTCAGTTGCTAGAACTTTTCTAAACTTACTTGAAAGTGGAATAGTAAAGTTTCCTCCACCACAGTAAAGCTCACAAAGGTCTTCTCTTGAGTCTTTGATGTTATTTAAAACCCATTCAATCATTCCTATATTTACTTTTGTATTTGGTTGTGTAAAACCACCCTCTATATATCTGAAGTTATAGTTTGTATTATTGATATTTAGTTTTTCATCTATGTAATCATTTTCTAGAATTACTTTTTGTTTTCTTGAACGACCAATTATTTTGATATTAAACTTATTTGATAATTCTTTTGCAAGTTCATTCCAATCCTCTTCAAGTTTTCTATGATAGATTAAAGTTACTAACATATCACCTGTTGTTGAGTTTAAAAACTCAATTGCAAATAGTTTAAATGAAAGTGTTTTATTTTTTTGTATCTCTTCTAAAAGTTTTGGCATTAAGTTTGATATATCAAGGCTTACTATTTGACAAGATGATATTTCTAATACAGTTTTATCAATACTTGTCATTGCATAAGAAAGTGTTGGATTATCATTTTCATCAAAGTTTTTCCATATTTTAAACTCAGCTCTATTCCTGAAGTTTTGTTCATCACCTCTTACAATATCAAAATCGACATTTTCTAAGTCTGTAAAGTTTGAAAAACGCTCTTTTTCTCTTTGTATTTTTAAATCCAATTGTCCCTCATATCCAATGTCATGTATTGTACATGAGCCACATTTGCTAAAATATTCACAATTCATCAACTATCCTTAGCTATTTAATGCGATATTATATTCAATTGATTATAATACGCACATGAAAGAAAATTGGCAAGAACAACTACACAG
>MDTG01251671.1_pt1 | contig 15511 bp, 18 predicted proteins | sample 811421 | NCBI WGS metagenome assembly MDTG01 (sample SAMN05326645, study PRJNA326480) | marine metagenome | isolation source: seawater | place: Pacific Ocean: South East | collected 2011
TATTTGCTAATATAGATTGGCAAGCATCTTCCACTATAGGTATTTTATATTTTTTTGAAATTTTCATTAACTTGGGCATATCGGTCATATAACCAGTAAAATGAACTGGCACAATTGCTTTAGTTTTTTTTGTAATTTTTTTCTCTATCATTGTTACATCCATGCAAAAAGTATTATCACAATCAACAAAAACTGGCTTAGCACCAATCTCTGTAATAGCACCAATTGTTGCAACAAATGTATTAGCAGCTGTAATTACCTCATCTCCACTTTTAACATTTAAAGTCTTTAATGCTAGTTTAATTGCGTCTGTGCCTGAATTAACTCCAACTGCAAATTTTGTACCAATTAATTTTGCAAAATTTTTTTCAAAGATTTTAAGTTCTTTGCCTAATGTAAAATCACCTGTGTAAACAAATCTTTTTAGTTTTTTCCACAAATCATCACAATTTGAAAATTGCTGCCTTAAATAGGAGTATCTTATTTTCATTTAATTTTTTTCACATTCAATATTAATAAAGGTTTATTTATCTTATATTTTTTTGATAAAATTTTTAATGTACTTGATTTAACTATTTCTCCGTATGAAATTACTTCTTGATTTTTTTTATCAGTAATCTTTCCTTCTAATATTGCTGTTGAAGAATTTGCATCTTGTACGGAAATATTTTTTAAATTTTTAGTTTTTTCTATGCTTATCTCAACACCATCTAATTGATAAGTGTTGCTTTTTTTGCTTGAAGGTTTTCTAAATTTTATTAAATTAGGTTTAATTGTCGATGTGAATTTGCTTCCTTCATAATCTTTATTTTTTCTACCATATTTATCTTCAAATCTTATTAGATCATTTTTTTTATATGGGGTCTCAAATTCCAGAGCACTCATGCCTTCTTTTGAAATAGCTTTTAAAGAGTGAAATAAACCGGGCCTAAAAACTAATCTTGATAAACTTTTAAAACGTTTTTTATTTTTTTTATAGATACCGATTTGAACAAGTGCTGTACCTTTTAAAATTATAAAGCCAGTTTTTTTTTTTTGGATGACAATGTAATGAGGTGCTTTTTTTATTATTAATATGAACATAGGTAATAGCTAATCGATTCGAAGAATTATAAATAACATATTCATAACCCCAGGGTTTTTTAACTATTCTATTTGAATAAAAGTTTTTTGAAATTGCCATTCTAAACTAAATTAATTGATTGCATTCTTTTAATATTAAAATATTTTTCATCTTCAAATGAATTGATGATTAGTTTTTTTTCAAAAGCTTCTTTTAAGTCCATAACTGCATCTTTAATAGTTAATTTTGTATTGAAACCAAGTATTTCACTTATTTTTTTACAACTCACATGGTAAGATCTGTTGTCATCAGAAGCTGATTTAACTATTTCTATATCGTCTCCTATAACATCTTTTACATTATTGGCTAATTCATTTACAGTTTGGTTCTTATAGCCTACGTTAAAAATCTCACCATTAATTTTTTTATAATTTGCATTAAGAATTGCAAAATAAGAGTCAACCATATCATCAATATGTATGTTAGGCCTTAGTTGATCTCCCCCAAATACTTTGATCTTCCTCTTATGAAAAGCATGATTAGTTAAAATGTTTACAACTAAATCTAATCTTTGTCGTCTAGCATATCCACAAACCGTTGATGGTCTTATTGTTGTTGTAATAAAATTATCTGATTTATAATTGTTTAAAATTTGTTCACACTGCCCCTTAAATTTTGAATAATCAGTCAATGGTTCTAATTTCATATCCTCTGTTACATCTTTTTCTTTTTTGATACCGTAAACAGATGAGGAGGAAGCATAAATAAATTTATTTACATCACATTCTCTACTTATTTTTACGAGTGGTTCAAATGCATCTAAATTTATTGATTTGCCTAACGTAGGATTTAATTCAAAGCTTGGATCATTGGAAATACAAGCTAAGTGTATTACAGCCTCCTGGCTTGATAAAACTTTTTTCAAAAGTTCTTGATTTCTTATATCGCCTTTAATTTTTTCTAAATTTTGATGATCGTCCAGCACATCTTCACCATAAATCATTAAATCTAAAACTTTTACATGATGCCCACTTTTTAATAGCTTAGGAACTAACTTTGATCCTACATATCCGGCACCTCCTGTGACTAAAATTTTCATAAAGAATTATTTTTTTTTAACCTTAATTTGTTTAATTTAGACCAAGAAGTTTTTGTACTATCTATAACTTTCGCATTTTTGAAAATTTTAGCTTCTTTAATGCAGCTTTTTAAAAATTTTTTACCTTTTCCGAATATGTTTTCAAGGGCAAAATGAAATTCAACTTTATTCATATTTTTTATTAAACCATCAACTCTTTTTTTCTTTTGCGGTAATTGATGAATAGAGCAAAGAATAACTTTTTTTAATTTTTTTTTTTTATGTACCCATTGTGTAGTAGCTAAATCATTTGATTTAAAAGGTTCAGGGATAATTTCTTCAACAGCCAATTTATTTCTTTCAGCGTAATTATTAAGAATCATATTTTGACCATTTCCTGGGATCTTAAAAGGACCTATATTCATATCGGTGTTTACAATCGCTATTGTCATTAATTAAAATTATTTAAGCTCGTAATACTTCAGATAATCTGTGTTTTTTTGAAGTAATGGCATTTTAGAACTTTGAAATCTTACATTGCATGCAATTCTTGCGTAATCTGATCTGAAAGGGATATTTCCATGTATCACAAAAGGATTAAATATAATTGCTTGACCAAATTTTATCTTGGGGGGTTTTTTATTGCCCATAAAATTCAAAACATCTGGTCCACTGACTAGGCCTTTTTTTTCTTCTTTTCTCATTATTGATAAAGATTTTTTAAGATCGATATGATATGCTCCACCTTCATCATCAATATCGTGTAATGGTGCCCATATGATATAAGTAAAAGGTGAGATGCCAGATATCATCTCATAATGAGCAACTTGTTTCGCTTGATCATCACCAGGAGCGTTTATAGTTGTGTGGGCCCTTCTTTGAATAAATAAATGTTTTCCACATAATTTTTTAATTAATTTTGTGAACGATAAAATCATTAATTCAGATAAATTTTTATTATGTGTTAAAAAATTTATCATAATCTTGTTAATTTCAGCTTTGGACATTTTTGCAATTTCTTTTCTTATATCGTTTATATCTTTTATTTTAGATGGATTTTTCATACTGTATATAAAAGAAGATCTTAAATCTTTTAAAATTTGAATATTCTCTACGTTATAAATAGCGTACCCTGAGCCCTCGTTTATCTGTTTACATATGTCCATAAAAAGTTTCGTCTATATATTTTATCAATAAGTGCTATTATAAAAATTTTAAACAATAATCATCTTTTTTTACAGAGGAAAATACAATCTCTCTATCTTTATATAGTTCCTTATTTGCATATTGAATTGAATAACAGTTATTTTTAATAGCTGCCAAAACAATATTTTTATCTTTTTTTAAGTTTTTGTCAGCATAAAATAAAGAATTTCCATTTTGTTTTACAGCTTCAAAAACTATTTCCTTATCTTTTCTTAAACTTAGTGATGCATAAGCTAGAGCATTTCCATTTATTTTTACCATCTTTAATATAAAATCTCTGTCAGATTTTAATTTTTTGTCTGCATATTTAAGTGCATATCCATTTTGTTTAACAGCCTCTGTAACAATCCTTTTATCTTTTTTTAACTCTCTATCTACATGTTCCAAAGAATTACAATATTGTTTTACAGCTATTAATGCGATTTCTTTATCCTTTTTTAATTTTTTGTGTGCAAATTGAAGTGACATACCCCATTGTTTAACTGCTTCAATCATCACTTCTTTATCTTTTCGTAAATCTTTATGAATGCTTCCAACAAAAGTACCCCAATTACATTCTTTAATTGCTTTGATTATAAATTTTTTATTTTTTCTAAGAAAAGGATGCACATACAAAATAGCCAAAACATTTTTTTTTAATGCATAAAGAGCAACTTCTTTGTTTTTTTTTAGTCTTTGACTAGCATACTTTAAAGTATATCCAGATCCTTTTATGCCTTCTAATACAATTTTTTTATCGTCTCTAATATTTCTGCCAGTAAATTTTAATGCAAAGCAATATTTTTTGACTGCTACTAGCGCAATTTCTTTGTTATTTTTTAGTTTTTTATTAGCGTACTTAAGTGCATAACCGTTTTGTTTTATAGCTTTAAGAACAATTTTTTTATCTTTTCTTAAATCATCATCAACAAATTTTAAAGCATAACCATTCTGGTTCAAAGCCTCAGAAATTATACCGATATCTTTTTTAAAATCTTTTTTTAAAAATTCTAAATTATAACCGTTCAGTTTTACTGCTTGAATTGCAAAATCTCTATTATTTTTAATCTTATCAGAAAGATTTCTAAAATTAATAGTATACTCGTTTTTATAATCTAAATTTTTAAATAAATTCACTTTTTTTTAATCTTATTTGAAGGCACTAAAGACCTATCATAAATACTTTTTTTTTTTACGGTCCCCCACTTTATATTCCTATCTCTGGGAATAATTCTTCTTAAAGAAAATAAATCACTGTTTAATAATTGCTTCTTATATTTTGGAAAAATTTTCCAATCATCCCATATTGCACTTATTAATTTTCCACTAATGCCATCACTGTATTTTGAGCTTAAAAAAAGGATCAAATCACATGCATTTTTAAAGGAGGTTCCACCTTCTTTTTTTTGTTTCAGAGATTTCGTAAAAGCTTTTACACCAATTTTATTTGGACCTGCCTTTAAAATTTCATTTAACATATTTGTATTTATAGTGCCTGGAGCAACAGCATTTACATCAATTTTATAATTTTTTGTCTCTTGAGATAAACCCTCAATAAATCTAACAATGCCTACTTTCGAAACAGCATATCCACTTATATTTGGTAAGGGTGCCGCTGCACCTCCTCCTGATAATTGAATAATTTTTCCCTTTTTTCTTTTTTTAAAGTGTGGAATTATTTCTCTACATAATAAAATAGAACCAAATAAATTTATCTCAATTGTTTTTTTCCACTTTTTCCAATCTACACTTTCTATGTTGCCTTTTGGCCCATAAATTGCTGCGTTATTTATCAAAATATCAATTTTTTTAAATTTAGAGATTGTAAATTTTACTAATTTTTTTATTTGTATTTCTGATGAAACATCAATTTTAAGATAATATATTTTTTGAGATCTTTTCTTTAACTTGTTCAGAATTTGAAAAGATCTTTTCAACTTTTTTATATTTCTTGAACAGATTACTAAATGAGATTGATTGATTATAAATTTTTTTGCTATTTCAAATCCTATGCCTTTACTTGCTCCTGTTATTATTGCAACTTTATTTTTCAAATTATAATTATAAAATATTTTTTTCATTGCCATTAAATTAGTAAATAAATCACCATCTATGATGAACGTCTGGTTTTATTAAATTTTTGTAAATAAACTCTATTTTTGAGTCTAAATTTGAAATATCTGGTAAAGTAGTTGCTTTTGTATTCATATCTACCTGCATTTCATTAGTTGCTCCAGGAATAACAACACTTACTTCATCATGTTTTAATATCCATTTTAGAGCTAAATCAACTAAGTTAAAATTATCTGGAAGAATTTTTTTTAATTTATCAACTGCTATTAGTCCTTTTCTAAAATCTACACCAGAAAACGTGTCACCTATGTCAAAGGATTTTCCTTTGAAATTATAATTTCTGTGATCATTTGTATTGAATTTTGTATTGGCATTAATTGTTCCTGTTAACAAACCACTGGCCAAAGAACCACGTGCAATTATTGCCACATTTTTTTTTTTTGCTTCTTTTAAAAAAAACTCAGCTGGTCTTTGCCTAAAGATATTAAATACAATTTGAATACTTTTTACATTTGGAAATTTTAAAGCTGCCAAACCTTCTGCTATTGTAAATACACTTACTCCATAATTAGAGACTTTTCCTTTTTTGACTAACTCATCCATCATTTCATATAGCTCTTTATTTGAACAAATTTCTAGGGGGGGGCAATGTAATTGTAATAAGTCTATATTATCTGTTTTTAGATTTTTTAATGATCTATCAACAAATTTTTCTATAGTTCTCAAATTGTATCCCTCTGGAAGGTATGGTCTTAATCTTTGACCTACTTTTGTTGCAATATAAATTTTTTCTGAGGTTGAATTCTTAAGTTCTCCTAAAAACTTTTCACTTCTCCCATCTCCATATACATCAGATGTATCAAAAAAATTAATTCCTTTATCTAAAGATCTAAATAAAACTTTTTTAGCTTGATCATCTTGAACATCATCCCAATTACCACCTATCCCCCAGCATCCTAATCCAATTTCTGAAACTCGCCATCCTGTGTTAGAAAATTTCCTTAAATTCATAGATATAGTGCTTATATTACTTTTAAGATTGTGTTTGATGGTGAAATCTTAAGCTTAAATTTTTTTTTGATTTTGCTACAGTTCATCAGTTTGTTTATTGGGATTGGAAACTTCGTATTTGAAAAATGTGCGTATTTTTTTTTTAAATTTCTTCTTTTTAAAATTGAATAATAAAAGTTTTTAATTTTAATTTTATCATTTGCAATATTGTATTGCTCTCTTTTATTTGGTTTTGAATTGATAATTTTTAATATTATTTTTACCAGATCGTCTTTAGATATAAATTGAATAAATTGATTTCCAAAATTTTTATTTTTTGTAAAATCATAATTGAAATTAATTAATTTTTGTGTCTTATTCGAAAAGTCATTTTTTCCAATTACTGAGGGTATTCTCAAAATTGTTGAAATTATTTTTTTATTTTTGATGAGATAATTTTCAATTTTTCTTTTATTAATAGCATAATTTATTTCATACTTTGTGTGTTTTTTGAGAAATTTTTTACTCAGCCTTCCTCTCGGCCAATCCTCTTCCTTAGCTTCGTATCCATCATTAAAATCAAAATAAGTTATTGCAGAGCTGGTAAAAATATAATGTTTTATCTTATTTTTAAGAATGCTATGTAAATTTTTAACATCTTCTAATTTATATGCTATATTGTCAAAAACTTTATCAAACACTATCCCTTTAATTAAATTTTTATAATTTTTTATATTTTTCCTTTCACACTTTATGTGAATTAAATTTTTATGTTTTATTTTTTCTTCTTTTGAGTTTCTATTTACTAAAAATATATTATGATTTTTATTCAAAAGTTTTTTTAAAACTAATTTTCCAAAATACCTATTTCCGCCTAAAAATAAAATATTCATATTTACTAACTTTATTATTTAGATAAATTTACATTTTCTGAATTATAGATTCTAAATTCTAAATTAACTCTAGATTTAGATCCTAAATTTTTAGTACCACCATGTATTAAATTTCCATCAAATAGAATTGCTTCACCTTTTTTTAAATCAAATCTTTTAAACTTATAATTTTGATAGTATTTTTTTTCAAAAACAGGTGAAACATAGCTTTTATTTTCTTTAGAAATTCTATTTATCGGATGATTTTTTGTGTGCGAACCGGGCGCAACTCTTAAAGTATAGTTTTTTGAAAAACCTATCAAAGGTGTCCACAGAGTTAGTTGAATAGATGATGTATCCATATATTTTTTACCATTTATTATTTTTTTGGTAATTTTGGCTGCATTCAAATCAACATGCGGGGGAGGAGCAGCTTCAATAAAATTATTTTTTTTTTGAGGAATTACTATTCTAAATTGTACTTCTTTTTTTTTTATTTTTTTAAGTGATGTAGTTTTAGACTTACCCATCAAATATTTTTGATCTGGGATAATGAAGCTTGAATGATTCCAGGTTTTTATTAAAATTGTTTTAATTTTTTTATTATTTTTTATTTTATTAATAATTTCATTAGTAACATTTATGTATCTTTTGCGATTATTCGTTATTTTATAATTATTTTTTAAATTAACATGTTTATGATAATCAGCCAAGTTCCACTTCTTATTTTTTAAAAATTTATCTGCTTTTTTTTTTATCTTATTTTTAAGTAATTCAATTTCATTTTTATTAAAAACTTTAACAACAAGATAACCATTTCTAGAAAAAAAATTCGCTGAATTATTTTTTTTGTAATTTTTAAGTTTTGTTAAGCGCATTACTATATTTGATAAAATGAATTAAGAATATTAGAGGTTATTTACGTAATCTAAAAATTTTGCTTGAGCTGCTTTCGCTTTCTTTATTACATCTAATCTTTCATTGTATGGTTTGCTTGGTGGATCATATACATCAAAACGATTTGTAATGAATTGAGCAAAGTCTTTGCCCATTTCAGTGATTATAATTGATTCTTCAGAAATTTTAACTAGTCCATCTTCTGCGACTTCATCTAAAGATTCTATCTCTTTTTTGAAGTATTTTTTTGCATCTATTCCAAATCTATCATTAAAATCTTTATAATTAATTTCCCAATATGTTCTCAGTTGTTGAGTTGCATGTTGTCTAATTTTATCATCTTTTGAAAGTTTCATTCCTCTAAAAACTGGAAAAATTCCTTTATCAAGACATTTTTTGTAAGCTTTCAAATCATAATGATTTTGATGATAATAATCATCTCCTAAATTACCTTTTGTGGATGTGCCAACTCCAATAAAATTTACCCTTCCCCCAGTTTGTGTTCCGGCTGCAGCATAATGAACTTTTTTCTTTTTGTGCTCTTCTACCATATTGTCACTTGGTAATGCATAACTTTCAAATGCTACTCGTAAATAACCTGCTTCTTTTAATCTTTTATCTATTACATCTAGTAAATCCTTTCTTTCCATAAAATCAGGCAAAGGTCCATCTTCTACCATTCTAATTGATGCTTTATTTATCCAAGGTTTATAAGCTAACAAAGATGTTTGAACTAGCGTAGGTTTTAATTTAATTATTTTATCACAAGTATCTTCCATTGTTTCTATTGTTTGTCCAGGTTGACCAATTAATAAATCAAATGCAATGGTTTTGTAAACTTTTCGAACTTCTTCTGTTAATAGTTTATCAAACAGTTCAAATGGCTGTACTCTATTTACTCTTCTTTGTACCTCATCATCAAAATCTTGCATTCCAAAAGAAATTCTATTAGCTCCACAAACTTTATTATTAAAAAGTAATCTTTCTTCATCTACTCTCCTAGGGTCTGTCTCAATAGTAAATTCATTAACCTTAGAAAAATCAAAATTTTCTTTGAGTTTATCAACTAACTTTTTAAGATCTTCTTTGTTTAAAATTGTTGGAGAACCTCCTCCAAAAAAAATAGTTCCTACATTAAGTTTAATATTATTCTTTTTTAACAAATCAAATAATAAGTCAATTTCTTTGTGTAAGTCTTCCATATAACTTTTCACAGGCTCATAACTTTTTGTAATAAATTTACTGCAAGTACAGAACCAACAAAGCTGTTCACAAAAAGGAATGTGCACATAAAAAAATATATTTTCATCAGGATTTTTTTTTAACCATTCAACAAGAGATTTTGTATAGTCCTGACTTCTATAATTATTGTCCCAATGATCAAGCGTTGGATATTCACTATAATTAAATACCAAATTTTGATGGTACTTTCTCTGTAACTCTTCACGACTTAAATGTTTTGACGATTTCATTTTTAAAGTAAAATTATATACCTTATCTGTAGAAAGAAATAAAGTTTTTATTATTATGATAGTGACAATTAATTGCAACAAAATCCATTGGTACAATTCTAAGTTTTCTAATTTGATTAAAAGAAAAAAAATTATATTTTCGTCCTTCACTCAGAATTATTTTTTTGCTATCTAAAACTTTGCAATCAAAATAAATTATATTCCTTTCTTTTTTTAGACCAACCATACTAAAATCGACTGTCAAAATTTTTTTTTTAACAATAACCTTTAAATTTGTTTCTTCATTAATTTCTCTTTTAATAGCTTTAGAATGTAGCTCATTTTTATCTAAACGACCCCCAAAAAGTCCCCAAAATCCAGGAAAAAAAATATTTTTTTTATTATCTCTTAACTGCAATAGATATTTATTATTAACGGTAATTATTGCTTTAGATGATTTTATTATCATATTTTTTAATTTAAATAAAATTTTCTAAATGTTTTTCTATTACTTGTTTTGTAGTTTGGGTTTTAAAATTTAATTTATATTCTAATTTTTTAGATGAAATATAAAATGAACTCTTATTTTTATTTCTTAGTTTTATAATTTTACTTTTTGATTTTAATTTTTTTTTTGCCTTATTTAATATCTCATTCATAATTAATGGCTTTTTACATACAAAATTAAAAGTATCTCTAATAATGGTTTTTTTTCTAATTAAAAAGTTTATAAATTTTGCTATCTCTTCGGTGCTTGTTAGATTATTAAACTTGCCTTCAATATTATGAACAAGAATTGATTTATTTTCCTTCATATTGTTAAAAACTAAATTTAACCAAGGTCTTTTTAACTCATATTTATTAACTTTACACAAGATTCCTGGAAGCCTCATATTTATAAAATTAATTTTTTTATTAAATAAATATTTTTCAGATAAAAATTTTATCAAACCATATGTGTTAGGGTTTTGGGGCAGGTAGTTTTCATCTAATATTTTTTTTTTTAATATTTCCATAAACTTCTATGGAAGAAAAATTAATAATCAATTTCACTTTATTTTTTTCAGCAAAGCTTACTAAATTTTTTAAAACTTCTAAGTTTGAGTCAATATATTTATCAAAATTTTTATTTTTATTTTTTTGGTCAACTGCACAGTGAACTATATATTTAGGGATTGGTGCAATTTTTTTAATTTTTTTTTTTAGGTTATGCTTAACCCATTTAACATTTTTTATTTTTTTAACTTCGGAATTTTTTGTTCTATAAAATCCAAAAATTTTGTATTTCTTTGAGAGTATTTGAACAAGATCTTTTCCAACTACACCATTGGCCCCGGTAATTAATATACTCATTTTATAAATTTTAGATTCTTTTAAGAAAAAATTTCTAAATATTTTTTGTTATTTGATATGGAGTAGTTGTATGTCTTTTTGTTTCTTCCATTTCGTCTGAATGGTGAACATTTAATCCGTACCACCATCTTCCATCTTTTTTCTTAATATCAGGTTTTTTATCTGGATCAATTATATCTAGACCATGCCTAATTGAGGCATAAAATAATCCTATATCACCTGCCTTAATACTATCTTCTACGTCACATTTGTTATCGTTCTCGTCAACAAAATAAAATCCTCCTTTTTCATAGTCAACACCTCTAGTGCTAAGATATCCTGAAATTACTAGTCTCATAAGTGTGTTAGCATCAATGTGTGGCTCTATAAACCCAGTCGGTGGAAATCTTGCAAATTGCAGTCTTTCAATAATTAAATCTTTGGGTGTATGATTTTGAAATTCATACATTGACAATCCAGCAAGTAATTTTATAGGCTTACAAATCTCCATAATGGTTTTTCGAACATCAGAAATATCATCGTTCCATGCAAACATATGAATTGAATGTTTAATATATTTTATCGTATAAGAGTTAATTAAATCTTCACTAATCCATCTATGAAAATTTGGTACGTTTTCAAGCATTTTATAAAATTTTGAGGGTCTAGACTGTGTAAAATTATGAATTTCATCAATTATATTATTAACTTTTTTTTCATCTAAAGAATTTTTAATTATATACATGTCTCCTGAATATAAGGATTGTACTATAGATTTTACAAACTCAGGATTTTGTTCAATAATTTTTGCTGCAAATTCTTTATATTCTACAAATTTAATTTTTCTATAAACTGAAGGAACTTTTTTACTTTTTTCTATGTTACTCCATTCAACAGCATAAGAATTATTTTCTATTTCTGATCTAATATATTTATTATTTTCTCTATGGTTCATTATTAATTTATTTAATTTTATTTAAATTTAATTTTTGATTCATACCAATTTTTATTATTATTTTAAAATATTTTCTAAAGTTTTTAATATTTTGACTTTACTAATTGTATATTTATTTCCAATTGTTTCAACGGATTGCGCGGCTGCTAATGAACTTATTAATAATGTAATATCATGATCTATATTGGATTTAATGCATGGACCAATTAGAGCCAACATCGTATCACCAGCACCAACTTTATCTATAATTCTTTTTGCAAAAGCATCTGAATAAAAATATTTATCTTTTTTTTTTTCATATAAAATTGAACCTCTTTCTCCTTGAGTTACAATTAAATGTTTAATATTTTTTTCTTTTGATATTTTTTTCATTAATAATTCTGTTTTACTAATCTTGTCTCTCATTTCATGTCTTATTTCTTTTTCATTAATTATCAACGTATTAAAATTATTATAATTTCTGATAGTATGGTATCCAATATTAGAAGCATTAATTTGAGCATTTAGTGCTAAAAATTTTGAATTTTTACAAATTATTTTTGCACTTTTTTTAGAAATAAAACCATGCCCGTAGTCAGATACAATTACTAAGTCATGCTTTTTAATTTCTTTAATTAATAATTTATTAAATAAAATCTCATCATTTTTGTTTAAAATCTCATCATTAATATTATAAATTCCTATAACTTTGCTTTGACTTATGCTGTCTAAAAATCTTTTTTTTACAATAGTTGGCGAATTATTTTTAAAAATAAATTTAGTTTTTATTTTCTTTGGTAAATTTTTTTTAATATCCTTAAAATATTCTTTTTTTTCACCTATCATTGAAATAACAGTTATTTTATTAATAATTTCAGACAAATTTCTTGCAATACTTAATACTCCTCCAAGGTATTGGTCTTGTTTTATTTCCTTAAGCACAAGCATTGGCTCTTTTCCTGATTTGCCGATAGCTTCGCAGAAGTTATATTGATCAATTATTGTTTCTCCGATTACTAAAATTTTTAACTTTTTAAAATTATCAAAATTTTTTTTAATTTTTTTAAAGTTTGATTTTTTTCCAATTTTTTTGAATATTTTTTTTTGTTCAGTTGAGTAAAAATCAGTAGATCTGTTTATTAACCTACTTGAGCTAAATGTTAATTCCTCTGTAAAAACAATTTTACCGTTATATTTTTTTAATTCCTTTAACTCATTTTTTATTTCACCTGTTATATCTTCATTAAAATTTTTGTAATCTTTGCCTTTACAGTAAATGTTTGGTTTAATAATTTTGATTGGATGTACTGCTGTTGATGTGTCGTTAATTGCTACATAATCAACTGAATCGATTGCAGCTAATGCTTCACTTCTTAATATCTGGTTAAAAACTGGTCTACCCGGACCCTTATTTACAAATTTATCAGATGTTATGGTTACTACTAATTTATCACCAAACTCTTTTGCTTTTTTTAAGTGTTTTATATGACCAACATGCAGTAAATCAAATACCCCATGACAGTGAACAATTTTTTTTGATTTTTTTCTTTCTCTTTGAATAATTTTAGAAAGAGATTTTAAAGTATAAACTTTATTTTTCATTTATCCTAAATATTTAAACCAAAGTTTTGTGGCATTAGTAATTTTTTTTGGTGTCCAAACAGGTGCTTTTTGCCAATAATCTATATTATTTAACAAAAATTTTATACCTTGATTGATTTTTATTCTAGGTTTCCACTTTAGTTTTTTCTTAATTTTTGAAATGTCTGCAAATGTACAGTCTGGTTCACCTGGTCTTTTTTTAATAAACACTTTGGTTCCTCCCAATAGTTTTGCTATCTTTAAAATACTAACAGTGGTTCCACTTCCTACGTTTAATATTTCGTTTTTTAATTTTGATTTACTTGCTTTTAGCAAAACTTTAATAACATCTGATACATATGTGAAATCTCTAGTTTGTTGGCCTGTGCCGACAATAGTGAAAGGTTTGTTTGAGAGTTTTTGCGCAAGAAAAACTCCAAACACTGCACCATAAGTTCCTGATGTTCTTGATCTAGTTCCATAAACATTAAACAGCCTTAAAGATACAAAAGGTATTTTATAAATATTTGACCAATGTACAATCAAATCTTCACCCATTTTTTTAGTAAGTGCATAGGGATACCTAGGATCAATTTTACTATTTTCTTTTGTAGGATATTTTATTGGGATGCCATAGCAAGATGATGAAGCAGAATAAACTAATTTCAATACATTTGCATTTTTGCATGCTTCTAAAATATTTAAAGTACCTTCTACATTTGATTGAAAATATTTTTCTGGATTTTTTATACTGGGAACAATATCTGCTAAAGCAGCTAAATGAAAAACATAACATTTGCCTTTAAACTCTTTAATCCATTTTCCTTTTTTCGATATATCACATTTTAAAAATTTGATCTTATTTCTAAATTTTTTAATGTTTTCAAATCTACCAGTTGATAAATTATCTAATATGATGACTTTTCCTTTTTTTTTAACTAATTCTTCTACTAAATGACTTCCAATAAATCCGGCTCCGCCAGTTATTATATATTTAACCATTAAATTAACCAATGCTCCGCACTATGTAAAAATAGAATTTTTACACATATCATAATAATAATATTTTTTTCTATACAGGTCTAAATAAATTGTTGTTCTTAGAAACTGTAACTGTATAATTTCCTATAATAGCTTTTATAGATAATTTATTTTCTTCTAAAATATTAAATATCATATTGGTAAATGGACCAGATATGAATTCCAATTTTTTATTTATTGTGTAATCAAAAAAAGTGGATTTTAAAAATCCATTTTCATCTTCATTTGCTTTACATTTGTTTATAAATTTTTCAATATCATTTTGAGAATTTAAAAAATCTGTAAGAAAATATTTTAAACCTTTGCAATATTTCAGTGAGGTTAAGGCTGATCTATTTGAAAAATCTTTGTGAAAACATAACAAATAATCACCGAGTAAATTAATTTCTTTTATATGTATTTTTTTTTTTAAAAATTTTTTTAATTTAAGTTTTGGAATATAAAATTTGACATCTTTTCCAAGTTTTTTCGTAAATTCATTTTTTAAAAGTGATAAATTTTTCTTATCAATTTTTAGAACGGTCCACATCTATTAATTCTCCTCAATTTCTGATTTAAGTTCATCGTACTCTTTCATTTTTCTTTTCATAAAATCAAGAGTCAGTTTAGTTCTTGCTGAAACACCTTTGGGAGTCAAAATATAAACATACCTAAGTTTATTTGGGTTTTTCTGAAAATTTTTAATTTTGATTAAACCTTTATCTTTGAGAGCGTTTAAACAGTAATTTAGCTTACCTAAACTAAACCCTAATTCAGAAGCTAGCTCCCTTTGTGAACTATTAGGTTTTGATTTAATTTTTCTTAAAACGTTAAATTGATCTAAGTTATCATTCATATCGTTCAATAATTGAACATTTATAACGTTCAATAATTGAACAGTAAAGAAAATTTTTAAAATTTCTTAGGTAAAAATCTATATATTGCTATATTGTTTAAAAAATTTTTTTCAGTGCATAAATCAAGCCAATTGAGCTATTAGTACTGGTCAGCTACATGCGTTACCGCACTTCCACA
>MDTG01108232.1_pt1 | contig 15505 bp, 16 predicted proteins | sample 811421 | NCBI WGS metagenome assembly MDTG01 (sample SAMN05326645, study PRJNA326480) | marine metagenome | isolation source: seawater | place: Pacific Ocean: South East | collected 2011
AACTTTTAATGAAAAAAAAATATTATTAGAGGCACATTTATTTAATTTTTCTGGAAATCTCTATAATAAGTATTTAACAGTAGAATTTAAAAAATTTATTAGAAAAGAAAAAAAATTCAAAAATGTGGAACAACTTAGAAAACAAATTAAAATTGATTTATTGAAAGCGAAAAAATAAAATGAACAAATCGCAAATTAATCTTCCAAAAACTGCCTTTTCTATGAAGGCAAATTTACCAACTAGAGAACCGGAAATATTAAAACTTTGGAAAAATATAAATCTATATAAAGAATTAAGAAAATCTCGAAAAGGAGAAGAAAAATTTGTCCTTCATGATGGACCTCCATATGCCAATGGAAATATTCATATGGGGACTGCTTTGAATAAAATTTTAAAGGATATAATTGTAAGATTTCATCAAATGGATGGAAAAGACTCTGTTTACGTTCCAGGGTGGGATTGTCATGGACTGCCAATTGAGTGGAAAATTGAGGAACAATATAAAAAAAATAAAAAAAATAAAAACGAAGTACCTATAGTTGAATTTAGAAAAGAATGTAGAGCTTTTGCTGAAAAATGGATTGAGATACACAAAGATCAATTTAAGAGATTGGGCGTAGTAGGTGATTGGGAAAATTATTATTCTACAATGAGCTATGATGCAGAGGCACAAATTGTTAGAGAATTAGCAAAATTTTTAAAAGAGGGAAGTCTATATAAAGGTTTTAAGCCTGTTTTATGGTCTACTGTTGAAAAAACAGCTTTAGCTGATGCTGAAGTAGAATATCAAAATCATAAGTCGGATACAATTTATGCGTCGTTTTTAGTAAAGTCATCAAAAATTAAAGATCTGATTGGTTGTGATGTAATGATTTGGACGACTACGCCATGGACAATTCCCGCTAATAAAGCCTTGGCGTACAATGAAAACTTAAATTATTTAATAATTGAAATTAAAGATGATGGTAATTTTAAAAATAAAAAAATTGTTCTTGCAGAAGCTTTATTGGACTCTTTAATAAAAGACTGTGGAATAAAAAATTTTAAAAATATTAAAAAATTTAAAGGAGAATATTTTAAAGATACAATATGTATACATCCGTTTTCTGGACTGGGGTATGACTATGAAATACCTATGTTGAGTGCACACTTTGTTACGACAGAACAGGGTACTGGCATTGTTCATTGTGCGCCTAGCCATGGTCCTGATGATTTTAATTTGTGTTTAAGTAACGGAATAAATGCAATAGAAACTGTCGACGGGGACGGAAAATACACAAATAACGTTCCATTATTTGAAGGGGTACATATCTTTAAAGCTAATTCAATTGTCATTGAAAAATTAAAAGAACAGAATAAACTTTTGTACAGCGGGGAACTAATTCACTCATATCCACATTCATGGAGATCAAAAGCACCATTAGTGCATAGAGCTACACCGCAATGGTTTATTTCAATGGAAACTCATAAATTAAGAAAAAAAGCTCTTAAAGCTATTGATGAGACAAAATTTTATCCCAGCAAAGGTAAAGAAAGATTAAAATCGATGATTGAAACTAGACCTGACTGGTGTGTTTCGAGACAAAGAGTTTGGGGCGTACCTTTGCCAATTTTTGTAAGTAAGAAAACAAATGAGATTTTAATTGATGATGAGGTTTTTGAAAATATTGCTACAATTTACGAAAAAGAGGGATCTGACTGTTGGTTCTCTGACGATTATCAAAAATTTCTAGGAAAAAAATATAAAGCTGAAAATTTTGATAAGTTAAGTGATATAGTTGAAGTTTGGTTTGACAGTGGCTCAACTCATTCTTTTGTTTTAGAAAAAAGAGAAGACTTAAAATGGCCCGCATCAATGTATCTAGAGGGATCAGACCAGCACAGAGGATGGTTTCACTCATCTTTACTAGAATCATGTGGTACAAGAGGCAGAGCACCTTTTGAGGCTATTCTATCTCATGGATTTGTTGTTGATGGTAAGGGTCTCAAAATGTCGAAATCTCTAGGCAATGTGATTGCTCCTGAGGATATTTTAAAAAAATATGGAGCTGATATTCTTAGGATTTGGGTTGCATCATCTAATTATGCAGAAGATTTAAGAATTGATTATTCAATATTAGATCAACATTCGGAGTCTTATAGGAAAATAAGAAATACTTTTAGGTATTTGCTTGGTAATTTGAATGATAATTATGAGGATATAGATCTTGAGAGTTTTAATTTAGACACATTACCAGAGTTAGAACAATTTATGCTTCATAAAATTTATACGTTAAACTTAAAATTTAATAAATATTTTAAAGAGTACGACTTTCATAACCTTTATAAAGAATTATTAAATTTTTGTACTGTTGACCTATCAGCATTTTATTTTGATATTAGAAAAGATGTTTTATATTGTGATCCTAAAAATTCTGAAAAAAGAAAATCATCTCTTAAATTGTTGAATATTATTTTAAACTCTTTGTTAAAATGGTTTGCTCCAATTTTAGTTTTTACAACTGAAGAAATTTATCAACTGATATCAAAAAAAACAAAAAGTATTCATTTAGAAAAGTTTTTAAAATTTCCAGACAAATTTAAAAATTTAGAGTTAAATCAAAAATGGAACAAATTAATTGAGATTAGAGATGAGTGTAACTTAAGCATTGAAGAAAAAAGAGCATCAAAAGATATTGGTTCGAGTCTAGAAGCAGAATTAAAGATATATGTTAATAAAAAAATGAGGGAAATTATAAAAACAACAGATTTCTCTGAATTATGTATTACCTCAAAAGCTGAAGTTTTTTATGAGGATAAAGATGAAATAAAAATTATAACAAGCAAAGCTTATGGCGAAAAGTGTTCGGTTTGTTGGAAAATAAGTACTGAGCCTTGTCCAAGACACTCTTAATGAAAAAAAATTATTTTTCAAAGCGATCTTATTATTGTTTTTTTATTATAATTTTAATATTTTTTTTTGATAGATTTACAAAACAATATGTAATCTATCTCAATGAATTAGACCAAAATAGTGATTTGTTTTCATCGGCTTATTTAAATATTTATCTTGTTTGGAATGAAGGAATAGCTTTTGGATTATTGTCTTTTAATGAGGAAGACTTTTATAATATCATTTCACTTATAATTTTTTTAGTAGTTTTATTGATTCTAATTCTTTTAATAAAAGAAAAAAATATAAAAAAATATCCACTATCAATGATCTTAGGTGGTGCAATTTCAAATTTTTATGACCGAATTAAATTTTCCGCGGTGCCAGATTTCATAGATTTTCATATTGGTAATTTTCATTGGTTTATTTTCAATATAGCTGATATATTTATTACATTAGGTATAATTTATTTAATCGTGTTAGATAGAACTTACTTAAAAAATAATTAATGAAAGTTATAATTAAAATCTTATTTTTGCTTTTTTTATTCACCTCATTTGTGGGGTGTAAAACAATGAGAGAAGGTCTTGACGCCTCAAAAAATAAGGGAAGTGAGGCATTCTTGGTTAAGAAAAAAAATCCCTTGGTTTTACCGCCTGATTTTGAAAAATTACCAAAACCTAAAAGCAATGATAAGAAGGAAAATATAACTGATATAAAAAGCTTATTTAATAACAAAAATTTGAATAGTAAAAATAAAACCGGTGAAATTAATCTATCGATAAAAAAATTAGTAGAAAAAGAAATAAAAAAAAATAATTAATGATTTCTCGTTTTATAGATTTAAAAAATTTTAAATCCTTAAATAAAAATAATGCAACTAAAAAAAGTTTAAAAAAAATTCTATTTGAAAAAGATACTTTGATCAAATCTTTTAGTAATGATTATAAAAATAATTATTCTTTAAAAAAGATTAAAAAATATAAAAAATTTTCTAATATAAAAGTGATTGGTATGGGCGGTTCATCCCTTGGTATCCAGGCTATCTATAATTTTTTTAAGAGTAGAATAAAAAAAAATTTTAATTTTATAGATACTTTAAGACCTTTGATAAAAACTTATGATGAAAAAAATAATCTTAATTTGATTATTTCTAAATCAGGTGACACAATTGAAACAATTGTAAATACCAACATCCATGTAAAAAAAAATGATAAAAATATTTTTATTGTAGATGATAAAAATAGCTACCTTAAGTCATTAGCTTACACACTCAAATCAGAAATTATTCATCATAATAATTTTATTGGAGGAAGATTTTCAGTTTTATCTGAGGTCGGTATGTTGCCCGCTGAATTGATGGGTTTAAGATCTAGTAACTTTAGACAACTAAATAGTATTATAAAAAATAAAAAATTTTTAAATTCTTTAATTTCAAATGTAAATTCAATTTTATTTTTTATAAAAAATGAAAAATTTAATTCAATAGTTTTGAATTATGATGAAAAATCTACGTGTCTGTTTAATTGGTATCAACAATTAGTCGCTGAAAGTTTAGGTAAAAAGAAGGGGGGGATTTTACCAATAATTTCAAATATGCCGAAAGACAATCACAGTGTCATGCAACTATATCTTGATGGATTTAAAAAAAATTTTTTCACCTTTTTTTATGTTCACGAAAAAAAGTGTACTAAAATTAATAATTCAAAAATATATTCACCAAAAAACTTTTTAAAAGAAAAGGATTTAGGGCAAATAATTTATGCTCAAAAAAAGGCTACAGAAAATATTTTTAAAAAAAAGAATATACCATTTAGAAGTTTTGAAATATACAAAAGAGATGAAAAAACTTTGGGTGAACTGTTTTCATTCTTTATGTTGGAGACAATTTTGTTAGGAAGAGCTTTAAAAGTAAACCCTTTTAACCAACCAGCGGTTGATTTAATTAAAAAAGAAACTAAAAAAATTTTAATTTAATAATTAATACACCCAAATATAATTTTTGATATACCATATTCCCTCTTATCTTGAATTTGAAAATAATCTGGGTAACTTTCAATTTCATTTTTGTGTCTATGTATAATTACTAAATTTTTTTTGTTTAAGATTTCCTCTTGGTGAATAATTGTAAACATTTTATGTATATTTTTCTCTTTGTATGGTGGATCCAAAAAAACAATATCAAAGTTATTTTCAAAATTTCTACTATCAATTCCGGTAAAAGCGTTTTGATTGATAACATAACAATATTCTTCAAGTCTTAAACTTGTGATATTTTTTTTTAAAATTTTTACAACATCATTATAATTCTCAACAAAATAGACGTTTTTAGCACCTCTAGATAAACACTCTAAACCAAAAGAACCTACTCCAGAAAATAAATCTAATATATTTGAATTTTCAATTTTGACATTTATTTTATTTGAGTGCTCTATTACATTAAAAATAGATTCTTTAGTTAGATCTTTAAGTGGTCTTGTAGTTTTATCTTTTGGTTCATATATTTTTTTTCCTTTGAATTTTCCTGAAATAATTCTCATTATTTAATAACTTTGTAACCAATATCTTTTCTATAAAAGCCCATGTCCCAATTTAGTTCATTAATTTGATTATGAATTTTTAGTCTTGCAGAAGAAAAATTTTTATCTAATGATACAAAATTTAATACCCTACCACCAATAGCATAAATTTTATTTTTTTTTAAAGAGGTCCCAGCATGAAACAAGTAGTCATTTTTACCTAAATTTATTTTGTTTATATTTTTTATTTCAATATTTTTTTTATAATTTTCAGGGTATCCTTTAGAACATAAGACAACACATATACTTTTCTCATCTTTCCATTCTATTGAGATTTCATTTAATTTTCCTTCACAACATTTTAAAAAAACTTCTAATAAGTCTGTTTTGAGTCGCGGTAGTATCGTTTGACACTCAGGATCTCCCATTCTAACATTGTACTCAATTAAAAAAGGTTCATTATCGACAATCATTAATCCTGCATATAAAAAACCCATGTATTCAGTATCTAATTCTTTTAACGCTTGAATTGTAGGATTAATTATCTTATTTAAAATTTTTTTATTTAATTCTTCATTAAAAAGTCTCGATGGAGAATAACATCCCATTCCACCAGTATTTTTTCCTTTATCACCCTCAAGAACTTTTTTGTGATCTTGTGCACTTCCAAAATTTTTTATTGAGATACCATCTGACACAACAAAAAAACTCATTTCTTCACCATTAAGAAATTCTTCGATTAGTACATTTTTAGCAACACCAAATTTTCCATTAAAAATCTCTTTTATTGCTTGTTTAGAGTCACTTCGATTACCGCATATATAAACTCCTTTTCCTGATGCTAAATTATTTGCTTTTACTACAATGGGATGTTTCGTTTTATTCAAAAAATCTAAAGCTTCAATCTCATTTTGAAAAATACCAAATTTTGCTGTAGGAATATTATATTTGTTGCAAATTTTTTTTGTAAATATTTTCGAGCCTTCTAATTCTGAAGCAGTTTTACTTGGTCCAAATACTTTAATGTCAAATTTTTTTAAAAAATCAGTCATACCCTCCACCAGAGGTTTTTCTGGGCCAATAACAATTAATTCAATTTTTTTTTCTAAAGAAAAATCTTTTATTTTTTCAAAATCACTTAAATTAATATCTATATTTTCGGCAATTTTCGCAGTGCCCGCATTTCCAGGAAAGCAATATATCTTAGTTATCTTATTTGATTTATTTAATTGTTCACAGATTGCGTGTTCTCTTCCTCCACTTCCTATTATTCCAACAATCATGTATAATAGTATATAAACTATTAATGAAAAAAAGATTAGCAAAAATAAAGTATTTACCCAATTCTTTTCAAATTATAGAAAATGGGGATTATGTAACTTGTGCAATATCTGGTAAACAAATTGACTTAAATGATCTTACATATTGGAACGTTGAGCTACAGGAACCATATTTTTCTTATAAAGAAGCAAATTTAAAAATTCAAAAAAGTTAATTAATTTTAGCTTTATTTCCATCGATTGTGTGTCCAAATCCAATTTTCAGGTTTTTTTATTATCATTTTTTCTAACAGTAGGTTTAATTGGTCCGTTATATCCTGGGTACTGCTATTTTTTGGAAAATTTATCGGACTATGAATACTAATTTTAAATTTAATACCATCAAATCTTTCGATAAAAATAGGAACTACTGGTATTTGAAATTTTTTAATTAGCTGTGCTGGGATTGTTGTCGTAAAGGCTTTCTGCCCAAAAAAATTTGATTTTATCCCTTCAGTAACTCTTTGGTCAATCATAAGTGCAGTTGAAAAGCCCCTTTTATTTAAAATCAAAAGTTCTCTTATGCCTCCTATTCCTTTCTTTATCTGATTTTTACAAATATGCTTCTTCCTTATTGACTCCATTATACCATTGAGAAAAATATTATTTAAAGGTCTATATATTGCTGCGAGTTTAATACCTGACTTTTCAATTTGCATTGCCATTAATTCAAAATTACTAAAATGTCCTGATATGAAAACTACTTTTTCATTATTGTCTCTTATCTTTTTTAAAATTTCTTCGCCTTCAATAAAAATATTTTGACCAAAATATTCGTTTCTAAATTTTTTAATAAATACATATTCTGCAAAAACTCTTCCGTAATTATTCCACATCGAATTAACAATTTTTTTTAGATGGTCTTCAGTAATATTTGGAAAAGCTTTTTTTATATTTGAATAAGTTATTTTTTTCGATCTGAAATAAGGTCCAAATATTTCAAATAATTTTCCACTTAAAAATGATGCAAATTTTATTCCTATGCATTTAAAGATTAAAAATAAAAAAATAATAATTAAAAATTGAAAAAAATATTTTATTTTATTCATAAAATTCGAGAATAGATTTTTTAAGTTTTTCTTCATCAAGAATTTTTAAGTCAACTTCGATGAATTCAATATTTTTTTTACTATCATCATCAAGCCTGAAATAATCTTTTTTTGTTGTTATAATTTTACAATTGTTTTTTTGTGATCGATTAACAATATCTTTAATAATTCTTTTTGTATATTTAAAGTGATCTGGAAATTCTATTTCATCAATAATATTAAATTTATAATTTTTTAACATCGAAACAAAAGTTTTATGATTGCCAATACCTGAGAATGCTAAAAATCTTTCATCAGTGTTAAAATTTTTTAAATTTATAGGAATATATTCACCTACATGAATATTAATTTTTGGATTTATCTCGAAAATTTTTTTTTTAAGAATTCCAAGTTTTCTAAATTTCCTATTAAAAAAACATTATTATATTTTTTTAAATTTTTATAATTTTCTCTTAATGGCCCAGATGGAATGGTCAAACCATTTCCAATCCAATTTAGATTATTAAAACAAATGAAAATAATATCATACTTAATTGAATGATCCTGAAGCCCATCGTCAAAAATTGCAAATTGATTTTCAGAATTGGAAGCTTCTTTTAAAGCGTACTCTCTTTTTGATGATTTATAAAGTTCACCATGTTGTTCTAAAAGTTTCTGCTCATCAATTTGATCAGGATAATATTTTTTTACAAAACAAGATTTTATTTTATTTTTATCTAAAATGTTCTTAATTTTAATACATAATGAAGTCTTGCCAGTGCCACCCAAATACATATTGCCGACACAGATAGTTTTAATTCTATAGCTTTTAGATTTAGAACTTAAAGTTATTAATAATAGTCTTAATATTTGGATCAAAAATGATACTGGTAATAAAATTAATGAGAGAAAAGTTGGTTTTGTATAATCCCAAAATCTTGGTTTTCTAAAATTCATTATGAATTATTTTATCTAACTCTTTTACTGTGTTAATAAAAATTTTATTTCCTAAATTTTTAATCTTGTTAATTTTAGTCGTATTATCTTTATTAATTGATGAATTGACAATCTCTACAGGCTTAAGAATTTTTTTAGATACCTTCATTTGACCTAAAAAATCATAAACATCCCTGAAATTGTCAATATAAGGACCATGAAATATTTTGGCACCATACCTAGCTGGTTCAAGAGGGTTCTGACCACCTTTGTTAACTATTGAACCTCCTAAAAATACCCTTTTAGCTAATTTATAAAATTTTTTCGACTCTCCAAAGGTATCTACGATGTATATATCAATATTTCTTAGATTTTGTCTTTTTAGACTATGGTAAGCTATTTTTAGATTAAGTTTTTCTATCTCACTAGATATATCTTTTGTCCTATCAACATGTCTTGGAATTATAACAGTTAAAGTTTTTTTATCCTTTTTTTTGAGTAAAATGTGTGTTTGAGCTGCAAATATTTCTTCTCTATTGTGAGTGCTTGCGGCAACAAAAATTTTTCTATTTTTTAATTCTTTATATAGAGTTCTATTCATTTTATCTTGTTTATCATCTTTGTTTTCAATAAATTTTAAGTTACCTAAAAATTTTATTTTTTTAAAGCCAAGTTTTTGGAGAAAGATTTTAGTCTCTTTATTTTGTGGGTATGCGTAATGAATATTATCAAAAACAGATTTTGAAAATTTCTTTACTTTATTCCATCTTTGAAAAGTTGATTTTGAAATTCTAGCATTCAATAAGATTAGAGGTAACTTTTTTTTTTTTATTTTTAAGAACATAGATGGCCAAATTTCAGATTCTAAAAAAATTATTAAATTTGGTTTCCAGTAGTTTAAAAATTTTTTTGAAAAAAAAACAAAATCAATAGGATAAAATTGGTGGATAACTTTTTTGAAATTAAACTTTTGTAAAATTTTTGAGGAACTTAATGTAGAAGATGTTATCAAAATTTGGTCGAAATAATTATTTTTTTCATAATAATTTATTATAGGAATTATACTCATTAGTTCACCAACACTTGAACCATGAAACCAAACTAATTTTTTACCTGTTTTTTTTTTAGAAAAAAAACAAAATTTTTCCTTAAATCTTTTTTTATCCTCTTTGTTTTTAATTATCCTATAAATTATTATTACTGGTGAGAAAAAAATAATTATTAAAATGATTGTTTGATAAATAAAAAACATATTTATTTTTGAATTTGTTTTTCATAAAAATTTTTATATAGTTCGGAATTTTTCATTAATTCACCATGATTTCCATCAGCTACAATTTTTCCAGAATCTATTACATAAATTTTATTAGAATTTAGAACTGTTGAAAGTCTATGAGCAATAACTATTGTTGTTTTATCTTTAGTTAAAACTTTTAAAGCTTCTTGTATTTTTGCTTCTGTCTCAGAATCTAAAGATGAAGTAGCCTCATCTAGTAATATTATTGAGCTTTCTTTCATCATTGCTCTAGCAATAGAAATTCTCTGTTTCTCTCCACCAGATAATCTTACACCATTTTCTCCGATTAAAGTCTCGTATTTATTTGGAAGTTTTTCGATAAACTCATCACAATGAGACAGTTTTGCAACTCGAATAACATCTGAGTCTGATGAATTTTCATTAGCATATTTAATATTATTTTTTATAGTATCATCAAACAAAGTTGTATCTTGACTGACTAGTGAAATATTTTTACGAAGTGAACTGATCTTAATATTGCTTATTAGTTGATTGTCTATTGATATTTCTCCAGAATTTATGTCATAAAATCTTGGTATAAGGCTTAAAATTGTAGATTTTCCAGACCCACTATGACCAACTAAGGAAGTCATTTTTCCACCTGCAAACAATAGGTTAATAGATTTTAATACCTCCTCATCCTTTCTTTCATAAGAAAAACATACGTTTTTAAATTTAATCTCCGCTTTAGAAATATTTAAATCATTTGCATTGTTAATATCTCTAATTGTATTTTCATTATCGATTATTGGTAAAATTCTAGAGGCAGCTGAAATTCCCTGATTGAGAACCATATTTAGAGTAGATAGAGCTCTAACGGGCTGATAGGCTAACATCATTGCTGCTAAAAAAGAAAAGAAATTGTTTATATCAAGTTTGTTTTCGTAAATAAGCTTTCCAGAGTAAAAAATTAAAAAAGCTATCATAAATCCTGTTAAAGTTTCCATTATTGGTGACATTCTTACAAATACTGTTTGTATCTTTTTATTCTTCTCTTTTAATTGGGTTAGGTGTTCCTCTGCTCTTAAATTTTCAAATTTTTCTCTTTGAAATATTTTTATGAGCTTATGATTTTTAAATAGCTCAACTAGATAAGTTGTTAAATATCCAGATTTTTCCTGTGCTTGAGTCACCACTTTACTCATTCTTTTTCCTAGTGTTTTTGCAGAAATAGCTGCCAATGGTATCATTATTATTGACACAAGTGCTAATTTCCAGTTTTGCAGAAACATGACGACCATTAAGCCAACTAAGGTTAGCGAATCTTTAAATAAAGTTAAAATTGCATTACTTAACAAGTTTGTAATATGAGTAACATCATAAGTTAAATTAGAAATAAAATTTCCAGAATGTTTTTTATCAATTAATTGAGTATCAGCGCTTATTAAAGATTTTGTCATGTCATACTGGAGTTTCTTCTTTACCTCTTCCCCAATACTTATCATTGTTACTTTTGCAAAGTACAAAGAAAAACCTTTTGTAGAAAAAGCAATGATAATTAAAATTGGAATCACCAATATTAGTGATTGATCTTTTTCGATAAATAATTTTTTGATAGCTGGATCTAATAACCATGCTATAGCAGATGTACTACCAGCAACTAAAATTGAGAAAAAAGCAGCTAATAATATTTTACTCAAATATTTTTTTGAATAATCTTTGTAAAGTCTTTTATAAATCTCAGAATTATTCATTAAACAAGTTTACCTAAAAAAATATTTATTAGGATTATTAAACCAAATAAATTATTACTTTTAAATACCTTTAAACAGATATCGGGTTTTTCAATATCAAAAGTCCTTATTTGATAGATTACTAAATGCAATATTGGTAAACTTAAAAAAATAAAATAATAAAATTTAAAATCCATTAAATATCCTCCACAAATTAAAAGAAAAATTGATAGCAGATAACATGTTGATAAGAATTTTTTTGCATTTCCTTTAAATTTAATTGATGTTGATTTTAAACCTATTATTTCATCATCCTTAATATCTTGATATCCATATATAGTGTCGTATCCTAGTGTCCAAAATATGGCTGCAAAATAAAATATTATTGCAATTATATTTAGTTCATTGCTTATTGAAGTCCATCCTAATATTAAACCATAATTAAATGTAATACCTAAAAACAATTGGGGCCAATATGTAAATCTTTTCATTAGAGGGTATGTAAACGCAAGAGGCATTGATAATAAGGCTAAAATAATTGTTAAGAAATTAAAATTAAGCAAAACCAAAAGAGCCATGAAGCATAAGATAACAACATAAAGAATTGCTAATTTTGTTGAGATCGCATCAGTTGCAAGAGGTCTACTTTTTGTTCTAAAAACTTTTTTGTCAAAATCTTTATCTAAAATATCATTCACTATACATCCAGCTGACCTCATTAAAAGTGATCCAAGAAAGAATAAAATTAAATAAAAAATATAAACATTTATTTCATTAGAAAAATCATATGCTAGAGTAAGTCCCCATGCACAGGGCCAAAAAAGCAACATAAAACCAATAGGCTTTTTGAGTCTAGTTAATTCTACAAATATTTTTAAATGGTTCATAAATTTTACTTGTAAATAACAAACGCAAGATTGATAATCAAACTGATTCGTATGAATATAGATTATACAGTGACTGCATTAATGTTTCCGGCAATACCTTTGTTAATGGGAGTTTATAGTAACCGTTTTCACTCCTTAAGTATTTTGATTCGACAATTACATGATGAGCATGTTTATGAAAAGCACATACCTCCAGAATGGAAAAAGCAATTTATAAATTTAAGCACCAGAATAACTCTTCTAAGATGGACAATTCTATTTGCAGCTTTTGGTTTTTTATTTAATATGCTAACCGTATTTGGTCTTTATTTGGACAGATTATTTGTAGCAAGAGTTATTTTTGGATCTTGTTGTTTATCGATGATTATATCGATTTTATTTTTTATTAGAGAAATACATATTTCAACAAATGCTCTTAAACTTCACATGTCTGATATGGATGTAAATGTTGATTAAGGTATAATTACTGCAGGACCGGTTAATACCCTCGACTCTAGATCTTTGTGAGCTTGCATAACATCCTTAAGTAAATATTTTTTTGAAATTTCAACATTGAATTTTTTTGACAAAATTGCATCAAAAACCTTTCTTGCTGAATCTACAAGTTCTTCTCTTTTCACCGTGTAATGAGCAATAGATGGTCGTGTAAAAAATAATCCTTTAGCATTGATATCTTTTTTAACATCGATTGTATCGACATAACCAGAAGCATTACCAAACGCCACCATCATACCTCTGATTTTTAACGTTTCAATTGAACCTTTAAAAGTTTTAATACCAACACCGTCATAGACAACATCAATGCCGTTTTTACCAACAATTTTTTCAACCTCCTCAACAAAATTTTTTTCTGAATAGTTTATAACATGATGACAGCCATTTTTTTTTGCAACTTCTTCTTTATCTTTAGATCCAACTGTTCCTATCACTTCTGCACCTAAAGCATTGGCCCATGAGCACAAGATTTGACCAAGTCCTCCAGCCGCGGCATGATACAAAATTTTATCACCTTTTTTTAATGGATAAGCTCTATGTAATAAATATTCTGCAGTAATACCTTTTAATGTAATACATGAGGCAACTTCATCTGAAACACCGTCTGGAACTAAAACTAATTTTTCCTCTGGCATAATTTGTTTTTCTGAATAAGCACCAATTGGCATTGATGCATGTGTAACTCTGTCACCAACCTTGAATAAACTTACTTCTGTTCCAACTTCTTCAATTATGCCACAAGCCTCTAAACCAATACCACTTGGTAGTGGAATAGGGTATAGACCTGTTCTGTGATAAATATCTATAAAGTTTAAACCAATAGATTTATTCTTAATTAAAACCTCTTTTGGTCCAGGTTTTGCAATTTCTATTTCTTTTAAAACAAGAACTTCGGGTCCACCAAAATTATCTATTTGAATAGATTTCATTATTTATTTCACAAATGTATCATTATGGTAATCTTGAACAGCTTGCAAGATCTCCGCTTTAGTATTCATAACAAATGGTCCACCTCTTGCAATTTCCTCGTTAATAGGTTTTCCTGAAATAACCAAAAATTTAGCATCCGTTTTAGCCCTCACCTTTAATTGTTCACCTTTGGATAATAATATTAGAGTACTATCTTTGACATCATCATGTTTCTTTTCACCGATTTCTACTTCTCCATTAATTAAATAAATAAATGAATTATGAGTAGAAGGTAATTTAAAATCAAATTTTTTCTCTTTATTCACCTCAACGTCAAAATAAATAGGTTCTACATTATGTCCCTTAACAGGACCTTCCGCTTTTTCAAATTTGCCAGCTATGACTTTTACTTGTTTATCGTTATCTTTATGTAAACTCATTTTATCAGCATCAATATAAATATACTCTGGTTTACTCATCTTCAGCTTTGCAGGCATGTTAATCCATAATTGAAAACCATGAAGCTTACCCTCTTTCATAGCAGGCATTTCTGAGTGAATAATTCCGCTGCCAGTTTTCATCCATTGAACATCTCCAGCTGTCATTCTGCCTTCACCACCAGTGCTATCTTTATGCTCAAACTCACCTGCAAGCATATATGTTACTGTTTCGATTCCTCTATGAGGGTGCGGAGGAAACCCTGCAATATAATCTTCACTATTTTCTGATCCAAACTCATCCAGCATCAAAAAAGGATCAAAGTAATTTGGTTCAACACCAATACTTCTTTTTAATTTAACTCCAGCACCATCAGAGGCTGAAGTAGGATTGATAATTTTATCGATTTCTATTAATTTCATGGTTTGAACATAGTTATTATAATTTATAAATCAATGTTACTTTTTTGTTTAAAATTTAATTTAAAAAGTTTAATAAATTAGGTAATGGATCCTCGAGCACAAGCTATACTTGACTTCTGGTTTGTAGAAACACCATCTGAAAAACAATTTCAGAAAGATGAAAAATTAGATCAATTAATCAGAGAAAAATTTTTAAATGATTATGAAAAAGCAAGTTTGAATGATTATGATGATTGGCAAGATAGTGCCATGGGAAGCCTTGCATTAGTAATATTACTTGATCAATTTTCACGAAACATGTTTAGAGATCAGAAGAGAGCTTATGAACAAGACTCAAAAACAAGATTAATTGTTCATTATGCTATTAAGTCTGATTTTTTTAAGGAAATGAATCAAAGCCAAAGATTTTTTATGTTATTGCCATTGATCCATAGTGAAGAAATGTTTGATCATGAAATGGCGTATCATTTTCTGGAATTATACCTTCAAGAACATCCAGATTTGATCAATATAAAAAAGTTTTGGAAAGATCATACAAGAGCGATCAAAAAATTTAATAGGTATCCACATAGAAACAAAATCCTAGGAAGAGTATCTACTAGAGAGGAGATTAGTTATTTAAATAGCTTCAAATCAACTTGGTATTAGAAAAACTTTATCCACATCTATTACATCTAGTAGTAGCAAACATATCGTCCCAATCGGACTC
>MDTG01411173.1_pt1 | contig 15505 bp, 14 predicted proteins | sample 811421 | NCBI WGS metagenome assembly MDTG01 (sample SAMN05326645, study PRJNA326480) | marine metagenome | isolation source: seawater | place: Pacific Ocean: South East | collected 2011
ATTAAATGGAGGCTATTTAAATGTTCATAAAGATTTTTCATCACATTATCAAAATGATAACTGGAAAAGAGTTTTAAACTTACTAATTTACTTTAATAATGATTGGAAAAAAAGTTATAATGGTTATTTGCAATTTTATGATAAGAATGGGCAAAAACTTCTAAAATCAATTAAACCAAAATTTAATAGATGTGTAATTTTTCATACTAATGAAATTAGTTACCATGGTCATCCAAAAAAGTTAAAATTACCAAAGAATATTAGTAGAAAATCTTTTGCTGCTTATTATTACATTAAAACAAAAGAGCCCTTTAATTCTACATCTACATCTTATAAATCATCAGGTAATACAAGTTTTTTATTCAATTTATTGGTTAATTTTGAAAATTATCTTTTAAAAATTTATTTACAACTAAAGAAAAAAAAGTTTTTAAATGATGATAAAGTTACGAAATTTCTAAATTTTTTTAATTTTAAATAATTATCTAATTTTTTGATATTTTTTAAGTTCAAAAAGATTAATTTTTTTGTCACAATCTTGTAACCATTTATAGTAATATATGTCTCTTGATAATTTATCCTCAAGTCCATAGTCAAGATTACAATCATTTTTATATTTAGGATTAAATTTTTTATAGCTAATTTTAATTTTTTGATAATGATTATTTATATCGACATTTTCAGTCAATTTTGCCTCAAGTGAAATATTTAAGAATAAAAAAATATACAAAAATGTTTTTGTTAATAGTAATACATTTTTATTAAATTTAAAATTTATTTCTCTTTTAGATAATATTCTATCAAAATATAAAATATAAAAACAATAGAAAGGAAAATAAATTCTTGCATATGGAGCATTAGACAATGCAAGTAAAAGAATTATTTGTATAATAAAAATTTTATCATAAACGTCAAATTTTATTTGTTTAAGAATTTTGTAAATGATATTTAAAAAAAAGAATATATAAAAAATAAGTATTATTTTATCATCTCTAATAAATATTGCTAAATGGTCAAATAAACCGCGCTCAATATAAAAGCCGAAAATTAAATTATAATAGGCAGTTAAACCTTTAAAAATAATATTAAAGATTAAAGTTAAATCAAAAAAAATATTCAAAGACATTTCCTGTAAATTAATTGTATCTCTAAGTTCATAAAGACCTGTAACTATTAAATTTATTGATAAAAAAATTGATGTTAGTATTAAATAATAAATTAAGATATTTTTTATCCCTAACTTATTTTTAAAAAAAAAAATCATAGGAAATATTATAAGTATATTTGATGGGGCCAAAAAAGTTAATAATGAGAGTATTATTAAACAAATTTCAGATGATCTAGAGTTTTTAGAATGCTCTAAAAAATAAAAGGCTATTGCAAATAAAAGAAAGTAATAAGAATATCCTCTATATAAAAATGAATAGACAAAGAAATTATTTCCAAAAATTAAACATATTAAAATTATAAAAATTATATATTTAGATTTTTGATTTTGAAGTATTATATATACTCCTAAAATAAAACTTAAAAAACTTATTAGTCGTAATACACTTATATCATAGGTTGAGATACCAACTATTGTCCCAATAATTGAATTTATTATATGATTATTAAGGTTATCTTTTAGAAATACAGTATAAATATTTGTATAGTTTACTAAAGAATATAATTCGTCGTATGTGATAAAGTTTACAGAATAAAAAAGAGTTTTTATTCCAAAAAATATTAATAAAAATAATATAATTACATCAAAATTATATTTTTTTAAAATTTTTAATTTTAACATAAAAAAATTGATCTTTTTATTTAACTTTCAAATAATCTATATATAAACTTTTATAAAAATTAAATAATATATTATGAAATATCCTTTGCTTTACGATGCATTTTCCAACCAAGATATATTAGAAGGTATAAAAATTCTAAAAAGTAAGCAAATTACTATGTCAAACAAGACAAGAGAATTTGAAAAAAAATTTGCAAATTATTTAAATACAAAATATGCCTTAATGGTTAATTCTGGCTCATCAGCAAATCTTTTAGCTGTAGCTTTAATTTGTAATCCATTAAGAAAAAACAACCTTAAACCTGGTGATGAAGTTATCATTCCTGTTTTGTGTTGGTCAACTTCTTTGTGGCCATTAGTACAATATGGGCTTAAACCAAAGTTTGTCGATATTGAATTAGAAAATTTAAATATTGATATTAAGAAATTAGAAGAATCAATTACAAAAAAAACTAAAGCAATTTTTTGCGTTCATGTACTGGGCTTATCATCAAATATGGTTAAGATCAAAAATCTAGCAAAAAAAAATAATCTTTTAATAATTGAAGACACTTGTGAGTCTTTTGGGTCAAAATTTAGAAATAAATTTCTTGGAACTTATGGTGAGGCGGGCACTTATTCATTTTATTATTCACATCAAATTACATCTGGCGAAGGAGGTATGATTGTTTGTAATCATAAAGAAGACTATGAAATTTTGTTGTCATTAAGAGCACATGGATGGGCCAGAGATGAAATTTTATTAAAAAAATATAAAAAATACAAAAATTTAGACCCTAGGTTTTTATTCGTAAATTCAGGTTATAATCTTCGTCCAACAGAAATACAGGCTGCTATTGGCTTAAATCAATTTAAAAGAAAACAAATTTTTAAAAAAGAAAGAGAACTTAATAGACAAAAAATAATTAAAAAAGTAACTCAAAACTCAAAATATGATAACCAAATAAGTTTCATATATGCTAATGACAACATTGACCCTAGTTGGTTTGGATTACCAATTATTATAAATAGTAAGTATAAATATAATAAAAAAAAATATTTAAATTTTTTAGAAAAAAAAGGTATTGAAACCCGACCAATAATAAGTGGAAATTTTGCAAATCAACCTGCTACCAAACTATATAATTTAAATGAAAAGAATTTAAAATTTCCTAATGCTCAATATATTGAAGATCATGGTTTCTTTATAGGTTTACATACCAAAAAAATAGATAATAAAGCACTAGATTATATATCTTCAAATCTCCTGAAAATTAATGAGATATAAAAAAATTGGAATAACAGGATCAACTGGTGTTTTGGGCTCGTATATTATTAAAAACTTTAAGAATGTATCTTTTGATTGTTTCAAAGGTGATCTTACAAAAAAAAAAGATTTAAGAAATTGGTTAAAAAATAAGAAGTTCGACGGGGTTTTTCATCTAGCTGCGATTGTTCCAATAAATAAAGTAAAGAAAAATTATAAAAAAGCTCTAAAAGTAAACTATGAAGGAACAAAAAATCTATTAGATGAGATAATTAAATTAGATGCTTCTAAATGGTTTTTATTTTCATCAACATCACATGTTTATGGTTTTTCTAATAGCAAAATAAAAGAAAACTCTAAATTTCAACCGATAAATACTTATGGAAAAACAAAAATGTTGGCTGAAAAATACTTACAGAAAAACTCAAAAAAAATCAATATTTGTATAGCAAGGATTTTTAGTTATACTCATAAAAAACAAAGTACAAACTTTTTAATTCCATCAATACTTAAAAAAATTAAAAAAAGTAAAACAAAAAAATTTGAAAGATTGAACCATATAAGAGATTTTATTCATATATCTGATATTAATTCATCATTTAAATTTTTATTTAATAAAAAAATTAATGGAACTTTTAATATTGCATCGGGAAATTCAATCAGAATAAGTATTATAGCAGAATATTTTGCAAAAAAATTTAAAGCCAAAATATTTGTAAATAAAAGTAAAATAGAAACAGTTCACAAAGCTAGTATAGAAAAAGTCAAAAAACTTGGATGGAAACCTAAGAAAAATTTTAGAAATATTTTAAGCGACTTTGTAAACTAATCTATTGATATTTAAGATTTACAAATTCAATTATTTTTTTTAATAAAATATTTATTTCTTTATCATTCATTCCATGATGACATCCAACTAAAATACCATTTTTCATAATATAGTTACTTTCTAGGTCACAATTTTTTAATTTATAGTATTTTTTGTTTTTCATTAGTGGTTGTTTTAAGATATTTCCTGAAAATATTACCCTAGTTTGAATATTATTTGTTTCAAGATATTTTTGCAATTCATCTCTATTAAAATATTTATTTTTCTTGATCACAATTGGATAAGCAAGCCAACAAGTTTTTACACTTTTATCTTGCAATGGAAGCTCGAAAAAATGATCAAACTTTCTTAAATTTTTAGATAACAAATTAAAATTTCTAACTCTTCTATGAAAATTTTTACTAAGATTTTTTATTTGTTCTATCGCAAAAGCTGCAGAAATTTCAGAGGGAATAAAGTTATAACCAAAGTCTAAAAACACATATTTTTTATCGTATTTAAAGTTAAACTTATCTTTTTTAAATCTATTATTAATATTTTCATTTTCATTAAATATTGCTGAAGATCTTCCCCACGCTCTTAAAACTTTAGCTTTTTCATAAAGTTTTATATCATTAAAACATACCATCCCACCAAAACCAGCCCCAGTAACTATATGTGAAGCATAAAAGCTTGTTGTAACTACATCGGATAATAATCCTGTTGTTTTGCCATGAATTTTGTAACCAATAGTATCAGCAGAATCTTCAATTAAAAATATATCTTTATCTCTACAAATTTTATTAATTTTATTCCAATCAGGAATATTACCCAACAAATTTGGAATTATTATAGCCTTTGTTTTTTTAGAAATCGCTTTTTTTATTTGCTCTACATCTACAACATATTTTTGTTTTTCTACATCAACAAATTTTGGTATAAAACCAAGTTGGTAAATAGGAGCTACTGTTGTTGAAAATGTCAGTGTTGGAGTAATAATTTCAGATCCTTTTTTTAATCCTAACGAGGCTAATGCTAATAAATTTGCTGAAGAACCTGAATTTACCATAAGTGCATATTTTTTTCCAAATATTTTTGAAACCATCTTTTCAAAAACTTTAACTTTATTTCCATCCATAAGTGATAGACTGCTACTTTTTAATACTTTGGTTACAGCATTAATTTCTTTTTTCCCATAAACAGCTTTTGCGTAATAAATCTTGTTGTTCATTTTAATATTTTTTTATGTAATCCTTTAAGCTCATTGCTGATTTGTCTTTTTTTGAAATAATATATTTAATTTGTTTTGGAAGTTTTAAATATAATTCATTGTCAAAAATATCAATAGATATTTCACTTTTTTTATCTCTAAGATTTGTATTTTTATATAGAACAATATTTTCAGTTGAAAGAGCTAAAAAACCATGTGCAAAACCTTTTGGCACAAATAAAGATGTTCCTTCTTTTTCAGAAATTAATTTTTTATATGATTTCAGATATGTTTTTGAGTTTTTTCTTAGATCTACACAAAAGTCTAGTATTTTGCCTTTTATTACAACTATTAATTTATCTTGAGGATTTTTTATCTGTAGGTGTAAACCTCGGATAGTATTTTTTTTACTATATGAGTAATAGTCAAAAATAAATTTTTTTTTTAATATTTCTTTATTATAAATTTCTCTAAGATGACCTCTATGATCAAGATTATTTTTACTTTTTAAAATATAAAGGTCTTTAAATTTTGTTTTAATTTTTTTCATAAAAATACTCTTTTAAAAATTTTTCAATTTTTGTTGTTTGTTTCCAATAGGGTAATTTTTTTAAATTATAATTAATGATCGATAATTTTTCTTTTTTAATCTTAATTTTAATTTTTTTAGTTAAATTTATATTAATATTATTAATTAATTTTTTTATGTTAGTAAAACTTGATGATTTTATTTGATATTCACCACTAATTATCTCTTTTTTTAAAAGTATGTGAATTGCACTTATAACATCATCTACATGAATAAAATTTAATCTTAATTTAGATGAAGACAATGTTATAGGTTTATTGTTTTTAATACTAGTTATTAATGCTGGAATTATTTTATTTCTCTTATCATTTTCAGAAAATGTTTCATAAAACTTAAGATTATAAAATTTTATTTTTGGATATTTTAATTCATAAAATTTCACAATGTCATAAAAAGCTCTTTTGCTTGCTGCATATAAGTTAAATGGAACAAAAAACTTATTATTAAAATGTTCATGCATAGTTCCAATTGAAATAACCTTTTTAAGATATCTTTTATTTAAAGAATTTAGTACAACTGAAGAAAATAAAATATTTGAATTCACAATTTTTATCAAATTTTCTGTATCATTTTTATTTGTATAGTGTGTGGCTAAATTAATTAAATAGGTAATTTTCTTTCTTCTTATTAAATTTTCAATTTCATTAATTTTAGAATAATTAAGTTGAGTTAATTTAGTATCATTTTTAATATTTGATGTTTTATTATTATTTCTTTTTAAAACAAAAATTTTAAATTGACCTTTAAGAGAATTTATTAAATTATTTCCAATAAAACCTGTTCCACCTGTTAATAAAATTGATTTCATTAAAGAATTTCTTTTAGATACGAGCTGTATTGAGAATTACCATAAAATTTAATAGAAGATTTAATTTTATTTTTATCAATCCATTTATTTAAATATGCTATTTCCTCGATACACGCTATCTTAAATCCTTGTCTTTTCTCCAGATTAAATACAAAATTTCCAGCATCAAAAATACCTTCTGGAGTTCCTGTATCAAGCCAAGCCGCTCCTCTACCAAGAATTTTAAATTTTATATTATCTTTAATCAGATACTTTTTTAAAACATCTATTATCTCAGTTTCATTTCTTTTTGATTTTTTAAGATTTGAGGCGTAATTGTAAACTTTATCATCGAAAAAATACAAACCACTTATAGCTAGATTAGATTTTGATTTTTTTGGTTTTTCAACTAATGAACTTATTTTATTTTTTACAATATTTGCAACACCAAAATCTTCTGGATTTTTTACTTTATAACAAAAAATTTGAGCACCTTTAAAATTTTTTTTTGAGTCCAATAATATTTTGGTCAGTCCCTGACTATAAAAAAAGTTGTCTCCCAATATAAGGGCTATATTAGATCCTCTAATAAATTTTTTTCCAATATGAAATGCTTCTGGTATACCAGATGGTTTATCCTGTATTTCATATGTAATTTTTATTCCCAATCTGTTACCATTACCGAGTAAATTTTTATAATTATTTAAATCCTTTGTTTTAACGATTATTAAAATTTCTCTTATTTTAGCTAACATTAAAATTGATAATGGATAAAAAATCAGAGGTTTATCATAAATTGGTAACAAATGTTTATTTGTAGATTTAGTAAGTGGGTTTAATCTTGATCCTGTACCTCCAGCAAGAATAATGCCTTTAAATTTCAATTTTACCCAACCTTTTATCTTTATAATTCTTATTTATTTCTTTGAGCCAATTTTTATTTTTCTTATACCAAATTATTGTTTTATTAATACCATCAGTTAAATTTACTTTTGGTTTCCAATTGAAAGCTTTTTTAAATTTAGTTGAATTTAAAGCGTATCTAAGATCATGACCAGGTCTATCTTTAACAAATTCTATGTTTTTTAAAGGGTATTTAAGTTTTTTAAACAATATTTTTAAAACACTAATGTTTGAGAATCTATGTGAACTTCCTACATTAAATGTTTCTTTATTTTTAAAATTTTGAATTACTTTATAAATTGCCTCACATGTATCAGTAACATAAATCCACTCTCGTATATTTTTTCCTTGACCATAAAGTGGTATTTTTTTTTTATAAGAGATTCTAAGAATACTTTTAGGCAGAAATTTTTCAGGAAATTGATAGGGGCCATAATTATTTGTAATTCTTAATACACATATTTTCAAATTGAAGGTTTCCATATACGCTTGAGCAAAATTTTCACATGCAGCTTTTGAACCTGAGTAAGGGGAACTTGTGAATATTTTTGATTGTTCAACCGAAGCTCCAAAGGGGACTGAGCCATACACTTCATCAGTTGAAATATGAATAATTCTAGGTTTTTTAATTTTCTTTTTATCAACTAAGGTTTTGACCGTATCGTAAAAATTTGTGTTTGAAATAATATTATCTAAAAAAAATTTCCTAGGTGAATCAATTGAGCGATCAACATGGCTTTCAGCCGCCAAATGTACAATGGTATCAAAATTTTCTGACGATAATACTTTGCCTAATTTCTTTTTATCTTTTAAATCAAAATGTTTAAATCTATAATTTTTGATTTTTGGTTTAAATTTTTCAGGTGTTGAAAAATTAGATAACTTATCTATATTAACTACATATTTTTTTTTTTTTAATAAAAAATTTACTAAATTAGATCCGATAAATCCTGAGCCACCCGTGACTAAAATTTTTTTCATTTAAATATATTTTTAGAAATTTCAATAAAGAACTTTAAAGCATATATAATATGAAATGAAGATTTTTCATTTCGATAATATGTTTTTATTGGGATTTCTGTTATTTTTTTATTATTTTTTATGAACTTAATTCTTAATTGGTTATCAAAATTATAGTTTTCATCAATATCATTGATTAATTTATAATCAAATTTTCGTAAATTATATAGCCATAATCCAGTATGAGCATCAGTAAAATTTGTTTTAAAAATCAAGTTAAAATAAAAAGTTAAAAAAAAATTACCAATCCACTTATAAACAGGCATTTTACCATTTAGTGCATCTTTAGGTGTCTTCATTCTTGAACCTGTTATGGCATCAGCATTTGTACTCTTTACCTTATTATATAAATCATAAATATATTTTGCATCGTATTGATTATCACCATGTATCATAACTGCATAATCATATTTTTTTTTTAGAGAAAATTTTAAACATTTTTTTACATTACCTCCATAACCAAGATTTTTTTTGTTTATGTTTATAAAAATATTTTTCTTAGGCTTTGGTAAAAAATTTAATGTATCATCTGTTGAAGCATCATCACTAATAAGAATATCGAAGAAAATTTTTTTTTTTAGATTATCTAGTTTCTTTAATATCTTTTTGAGTCTAAAAGACGAATTGTAAGTAACTATAAATATTAAAAGTTTTTTACTTTTCATAAGATAAATTATTATTTAAAAATAAAGCATATATAATATAATAGATTTCAATTAAATTTAATTATTCATGAAAATTTCCATAATCTCTTCCTTTTATAATATGGATAGATATTTAAGTGGATTTTTGGAAAATGTGATAAGTCAAAAGAATTTTACGAAAAAAATTGAACTTGTAATAGAATTAAACAAACCCTCAATTTATGCTGAAAGATTATTAAAAAGTTATGGAAATAAATACAAAAAAAATTTTGTTATCTTAAAAACAAGCAAATTAAAGGGTCTTTATAGTTCATGGAATACGTGTATTAAAAAGGCTAACGGGTCTTATTTAGCAATATGGAATGTGGATGATAGAAGAACACCAAATTCATTAGATATACAAAGCAAACTTCTTTTTAAAAAAAATATAAGCTTTGCTTATGGTAACTTTAATGTTGTTAGTTCTCATGATAATAAAAATGCTAGAATTAAACTAATAGATATATCAAAACTTTCTTCTGATGAATTGAATAAGTCAATGATAATTGGACCTTTTTTTATGTTTAAAAAAAACGTAGTTAAAAAAATTGGATATTTTGATGAAAAATTAAAGTCAGCTTCAGATTTTGATTTCGCATTGAGACTAGCAAACCAATATAAAGGATCTTATACAAAAAAAAATCTAGGATATTATTTAGACGAAGGTAAGGGACTGAGTACATCTAAGAGAATAGACACAGAATTTGAGACAGATTTTATTTATTTTAGATATGGTATCAGAAAAAAAAATGCTTTAAATTTCCATAAAAAAATAAAATCTAGCAAAAATAATATTTATTTTTACGAAAAATTTGGAAAAAGAGTTAAATTAGAAAATGATTTTACTAATTTAAAAAAATTACAAATTACTAATAAGTTTAAATATAAGAGAAAATTTGTCGATAAATATGCTATTTTAAGGATTTTTAAATTTTATTTTAAAAAATTTTTTTAATATTAATTTTTATGCTGAAGTTATGAAAAAAATCTATCAAAAATTATTTAATATCAAACTTTCATATTACGAATTTTTAGTTCTGTTATTCCCCTTTTGTGTTCTTGCAGGATCATTAATAATAAATTTATATCTCATAATAGTTAGTATAATTTTTATTAAAGGTTTATTTCAAGAGAAAGGAATTAAAATTAAAGACGAAATATATTGGGTTAGTTTTTTTTTAGTTTTTATTATCTATTGCATAATAATTGCATTTTATGCTACAGATTTTTATAATTCTATGAGAGCAAGCATAGGCCAAATTAGATTTCTTTTATTTTCGCTTTTTATAATATTTTTTTTTAAAGATATTAAAAAATTAAACGCTTTAATAAATATTTGGTTTGTTTTAATTTTATTTGTCGTTTTCGATGTTTTTTTTCAAAGTATATTTATGTTTAATATTATGGGTATCCCCATGTCTTATGGAGGAAGACCTTCTAGTTTTTTTGGTCATGAAGTAATTGCTGGAACATTTATTTCTTATAGTTTTATACCAATAATGTTTTTTTATATGAATAAATTCATAGAAAAAGATATTAAAAATAAAATAAAATATATACTTATCTACTCAACTATCTTTTATGCCGTTGTAATTACGGGTGAACGGTTAGCACTAATTATGTTGCTAGGTGCTACCTTAGTAAACGTTATATTTTTTTTAAGACTTTACCAAATTTTTTTAACTTTAATTTTCTTTTTTATTTTCATTTTATTTGCTTATTATTTCAATGAAATGTTTCAAAATAGAGTCAATTTAATGGTAGAAGTTTTGTCAAACTTTTATCATTCAAGTTGGGGACGTTTGTACGAGTCCTCTTATATGCTTTTTAAAGAAAATTATTTGACAGGAGTGGGACTTAAAAATTACAGGGTTGATTGTGATTTTCAAATCGATCCAAGACCAACACATCCTGCGCAATTTTGTTCAACTCATCCACATAATTTATTTTTAGAAATTTTGTCTGAAACCGGCATGGTTGGATTTTTAATTTTTACTACATTTATTATATTAATTTTTAAAAGAATTTCTAAAATATTTAACTTTGATAATAAAGAATTCAGTTTAATTAATTTTGCTCGAGGATCTTTTGTAATCCTTTTAATATATGTTTGGCCAATTAAAACATCAGGAAGTTTTTTTACTACTTTTAACGGAAGTTTTTTTTGGTTTAATCTGGGATTATTAATACTTATTATAAAAAATTTTCAAAAAATTAAAAATATTTAATTAATTTTTTTGTAAAAATCTTAGTGGAAAGAAATATTAGATTTATATTTAACAACCAAAATATCATGTGCTTTAATATAATGCTCGTACCAAAAATTATATTTTTTAATTCTAAATATGGGTTTTGCTTAAATGCAGAATACTCAATGCTAAAAAAAAATTCAATTATGTAGGTAGAAAATTCAATCCATAAAGATAAATATACAATCCATAAAAAATATTTATAAATTTTTAAATTAAATTTTGTTTTTAATTCATACAATAAAGGCAAGGTAAAACTTAAAAAAATTAATTTATATAAATAACCTTCATTTAAAAAAAAACTTGAAACTATAATACTTGATCCTATTAAAAAATTAATTTCGTTATTTTCACTTACATTTGGAATTTTACTTTTAAAAAAAATTGAAGTTAAAATTATTAGTATCAAAAAAATTATTGAAAATATCTTATTATCAAAGTTAACATCAAAAGTTGAATTTATAATCTTTAAATAAACGCTTGAGCTAAAAGCAAGTTTTAATCCTGACTTGTTATAAATATTAGTTAAATTCAAAAAATCACTAACTAATAATAAAAATATAGAAAAAGATAAGATACTTACAAAAATAAAAAACTTATTTCGTTTTTTTATAGTCAAAAAAATTGGTATTACTGAAATTGCGTAAAGTTTTAATAAAATACTAAGAGATAACGGAATTAAAGATAATAGAATTTTTTTATTATTTATAAGTAAAATTGAAAATAAATATATTAAAATAAAAATAACTATATCATTATTTCCTCTTTGAAATAATAGTATTGAAACAGGTGAAAATATAAAGATTAATTTTGAGTATATAGATATGTTTTTTAGAAGAATTAAATTTATAAATATAAAAACTATTATTAAAAAAATTATTGTTAATTCGTAAACAAAATTATTAGAAATAAATTTTGTTATATAAAGCCATATTTTTGGATATACGAAATTTGTGTTTAATATTTCTTTACAATCAGTATCTGGGTTGAAATCACTTAATACAAATGAATGGGCACAGTCATTAGAGCTATAAATTAGAATATATATCCAATCCTGAAAAAGATGAGACCCATAGATTGGATAAATATTATCAAATTTAAATAAAAGTAATATAAATATTATTGAACAATAGATTGTTGTTTCAAAAAATATTTTTTTATAATTCATGTAAAATAATATATGTTTAGAATATTAACAGTATAGATAATTAAATAATATTTATTTTAAACATATAATATTAAGTATAAATATATTATTAAAATCAACCTATTATAAATTTAATAATTAATGAAAAAAAATATTTTATTAACTGGTGGAGCGGGATATATTGGAAGTCATGTTGTAAATTTATTAATTGATAATGGTTATTCTGTTACAGTTATTGATAGCTTAATTACAGGACATAGAAGTCTTGTAAATAAAAAGGCAAAATTAATAGTAAGCGATGTAAGTAATATCAGGACTATTTCTAAATTACTGAAAAAAAAAAAATTTGATGCTGTTTTTCATTTCGCTGGCTTGATAAGAGTTGACGAGTCTGTAAAAAAACCTGAAAAGTATTTAAATTATAACTTTAATAAATCAAAAATATTTTTTAATACATGTTATAATTATGGTATTAAAAAAATAATATTTTCCTCTACAGCTTCAGTATATGGTAATTCAAGATCACTAAAAGTTAGCGAAAAAGACAAGCTAAAGCCAATTAATCCATATGCTAAATCTAAATTATTGTTTGAAAAATATTTAGTAAAAATGGAAAAAACACACAATATAAAATTTATTATTTTAAGATATTTTAACGTTGCTGGTGCTGATAAAAATTTAAGGACAGGTCTTATTTCAAAACATTCTACTCACTTAGTTAAAATAGCCTGTGAAGTGGCCATTAACAAAAGAAAAAAACTAATTATAAATGGATCAAATTATAATACCAATGATGGCACACCTATCAGAGACTATATACATGTTTCTGATCTAGCTGAAATACATCTCATTTCACTAAAACATCTTCTAAAAAATGGAGACTCAAATATCTTTAATTGTGGTTATGGTAAAGGATTTTCAGTAAAACAAGTAATTAATGTAATGAATAAAATTTTAAATAGAAAATTACCGACAACAATTGGAAAAAGAAGAAAAGGAGATGTTGAAAAGGTTGTAGCAAATACTAATAAATTTAAGAATTTTTTTTCTTGGAAACCTAAATTTAATTCTCTTAAATTAATAATTGAATCATCATTGAAATGGGAAAAAAAACTTCTTAATAAACAGAATTTTAAGCAATGAAAAAAAATACATTAGTAGTAACGGGAGGTGCAGGTTTTGTTGGATCAAACTTAATCTTGCATTTTTTAAAAAAAACAAATTTTAAGATTATTAGTATAGATAACTATTCTACTGGAACAAAAAAAAATCATATTATAAATAACAGGGTAAAATATTTAAAATCTGATACAAAAGATATAACAAAAACTTTAAGAAATTATAAAAATAAAATTCATTCACTTTTTCATTTTGGTGAATTTGCAAGAATATATCAAAGTTTTTTAAAAATGAATGAATGTATAAATTCAAATTCTATTGGTTCTCATGAAGTTTTTAATTTTTGTTTCTCTAATAAAATTAAATTAATTTATTCTGCCACGTCTGCAAGTATTGGAAATAAAGGTTTGGATAAAAATTTATCACCTTATGCATTTACAAAATCAAAAAATCTTGAAATGTTAGAAAATTTAAAAAAATGGTTTAATTTCAAATATGAAATCTTATATTTTTATAATGTTTATGGACCAAAACAAATTAAAACTGGAGATATGGCAACTGTTATTGGTATTTTTGAGGACCAATTTAAAAAAAATAAACCCTTAACAGTTGTTAGACCAGGATCACAATCTAGAAGATTCACTCATATAAATGATACCGTAGAAGCATGTTATCATGTATGGAAAAAAAATAAATGTAAGCACTACAGTATATCAAGTAGAAAAAGCTATACTATTATTCAGGTTGCTAAAATGTTTAAGACAAAAATTATTTTTTTACCCTCAAGACAAGGTGAAAGATACGCCTCAGCTCTTACAAGTATGAATTTATCTAATAAGGTTCATAAATTATTTGGATCTATTCAATTGAAAGATTACATAAAAAACCTCGTTTTTGAGAGTTAAATTTCTACTATTTCTTTGTTTACAATATAAATTAAAAAGGTATAACTTCCCCGCCGGTGATTATTGCGTAGGAGTTATACCCGATCCCATTCCGAACTCGGAAGTCAAGCCCTACAGCGCCAATGGTACTTTGTCTTAAGACACGGAAGAGTAGGTCGTTGCCGGCATTAATAAATTATTATGAAAATTAAAAGTTCTTTGAAATCAATTAAAAAAAGAGACCTTAATTCTAAGCTAGTTAGAAGAAGAGGAAGAGTTTACGTAATAAATAAAACGAATCCAAAATTTAAAGCAAGACAAAAGTAATTTTTATGGACAATGAAAACCATAAAAGCACCTGGAATAATTTTACAAAGTTCGTATTGTGGGGAACTGTCGCGGTTATTGGAGTTTTAGTTTTAATGGCAATATTCTTATTATAAGATCAATGTATGAAGATTGCTTCCATATTAGAAAATCAAAAAATTGAAAAAAGAGTAGCAATCACGCCTGAGATTGCGAAAAAATACATATCACTTGGTATTGAGGTTTCTTTACCTGAAAATTATGCAAATCATTTAGGATTTAAGGACGATGAATATAAAGAATTTGGAGTATCAATTTTAAAGGATGAAAATGAGATTGTAAAAAATGCTGACGTTATTGTTCAATTAGGTTTATTAGATACAGATAAAATTTCTTTATTGAAAGAAAATCAAACATTTATAGGGGTATTAAATCCATATGATAATAAAGATAAAATAAATAATTTAGTTGAAAAGAATGTTAATACTTTTTCACTTGAGCTGCTTCCAAGAATAACAAGAGCCCAGTCAATGGATATATTGTCCTCACAAGCAAATCTTGCTGGATATAAAGCAGTAGTAGAGTCTTTTGCTAAATTTGAAAAAGCTATTCCAATGATGATGACTGCAGCAGGAACAATTCCTGCGGCAAAAGTTTTAGTAGTTGGAGCTGGAGTTGCTGGATTACAAGCAATTGCAACTGCAAAACGAATGGGTGCAATTGTATTTGCAACAGATGTTAGAATGGCCTCTAAAGAACAGGTTG
>MDTG01087522.1_pt1 | contig 15504 bp, 9 predicted proteins | sample 811421 | NCBI WGS metagenome assembly MDTG01 (sample SAMN05326645, study PRJNA326480) | marine metagenome | isolation source: seawater | place: Pacific Ocean: South East | collected 2011
ACAACGCGTGCAACTTGAAGATCGACGATCCCGAACGCTACGGCGTGAAGAACGGGCTCGCCGTGATCCAGAGCCTTGAGCAGCGGAAGGTCATCATCATCGGCACCCGGTACGCGGGGGAGATGAAGAAGTCGATCTTCTACGCCATGAACTACGACCTTCCGGACATGGGCGTCTTCCCGATGCACTGCTCCGCGAACGTCGACAGCACCGACCCCGACAACGTCGCGGTCTTCTTCGGTCTCTCCGGGACCGGCAAGACCACGCTCTCCGCCGATCCGAACCGGGATCTGGTCGGCGACGACGAGCACGGATGGTCGGACGACGGCGTCTTCAACATCGAGGGCGGCTGCTACGCGAAGATGATCAACCTCTCCGCCGAGGACGAGCCGGACATCTTCCAGGCGATCCGCTTCGGCTCCGTGCTCGAGAACGTCGTCTACGACCCGGACACGCGCGAGGTCGACTTCGAGGACGTGTCGATCACGAAGAACACGCGCGGCAGCTACCCGATCGAGTACATGCAGGCCGCGAAGGTGCCCTGCCTGGGCGGCCACCCGAACAACGTGCTCTTCCTGACGGCCGACGCCTTCGGCGTGCTCCCGCCGGTGGCCAAGCTCACGCCCGAGCAGGCCATGTACCACTTCATCAGCGGCTACACGGCGAAGGTCGCGGGCACGGAGATGGGCGTCACCGATCCGGAGGCGACCTTCTCGCCGTGCTTCGGCGGGCCCTTCCTGGTCTGGCACCCGACCAAGTACGCCGAGCTCCTCGCCGAGCGCATCCGCAAGCACGGCGCGCACGTCTGGCTCGTGAACACCGGCTGGACCGGCGGGCCCTTCGGCGTGGGCCACCGCATGAAGCTGAAGCACACGCGGAACATCGTGGCGGCGATCCACGAGGGCGCGCTCGAGGACGTGGAGACGGTCGAGGATCCGATCTTCGGCTTCCAGATCCCGAAGACCTGCCCCGAGGTGCCCGACGAGGTGCTCATCCCGCGGAACACCTGGGCGGACGGCGCGAAGTACGACGAGACGGCGAAGAAGCTCGCGCACCTCTTCGCGGAGAACTTCAAGCAGTACGCCGACCAGGCGAGCGACGCGGTGAAGGCCGCCGGCCCGCGCCTCTGAGCGAGCGGCGCCCCGAGCGCCGTATCGAAAGAGAGCGCTCCCGTCGAGCTCGGCGGGGGCGCTCTCGCGTTTCGGGCGTTCGCGCTCTTTGGGGCGTTCTTTGGCGCGTTCTTTGGCGCGTTCGGGGCGTGGGCGTTTGGGGCGTGGGCGTTTGGGGCGTTCGCGGTCGGTCATGTCTCGGGCGTTCGCGTCGCGGGCGTTCGTGCATGGCGCGGCGGCGACGCCCATTGCGCCGCGACGCGGGCGCGCGTTAGGACGGCGTCATGCGCGCCGTGCGAATCCACGAGACCGGCGGCCCCGAGGTGCTCCGGGTCGAAGACATCGAGCTGCCCGCCCCCGGCGCCGGCGAGGTGCGCGTCCGCCCCGTCGCCATCGGCGTGAGCTTCATCGACACCTACCACCGGAGCGGCCTCTACGCGCGCGCTTCGCTCTTCGACTACGTGGCGACGCGCGAGGAGCTCGAGCTCAGCGCCGGGCGGCTCTTCGAGGTGCTCGCGAGCGGCGCCGTGAAGCCCGTCGTCGGGCAGCGCTTCGGCCTCGACGAGGCCGTCGCCTGCCACGAGGCCCTCGAGGCGCGGGGCACCGTGGGCTCGACGCTGCTCGTCCCATGAGCGCGGCCGGGCGGGGGCGGCTCGTCGCCGCGCTGACGATCGGCGGGGCGCTGGCCTTCCTCTTCTGGCCGCTGCTCGTCGGCTGGGCCGAGGGCACGCCGCGCTGGTTCGAGTGGGACGTGCCGGAGCAGTACTGGCCGGACCTCGTCTACCTCTGCGAGGCGCTCCACGACGGCGAGCTGCCGCGCTGGAACCCCTACGACCGCGCGGGCTATCCGTTCTACGCGGACCCGCAGGCGGGCACCCATCACCCGTTGAACTGGGCCATCTGCGCCGTGGCCGGGCCCTCGCCGGGGGTGGGCTGGGCGCACCTCCGCGTGGTGCTCGGCTTCGCCTTCGCCGGGCTCTTCGGCGTGCTCTGGCTGCGGCGCCTCGAGCTGGCGTGGAGCGGGGCGATCGTCGGCGGCGTGGCGCTGATGGCGGCGCCCTTCATGCGACACAACTGGGAGCTGAACCTGACCTCGGCGCTCGGCTGGATGCCGCTGATGCTCTGGGCCGCCGAGGGGGTCGTGCGGCGGCGACGGGTCGCCGACGGAGTGGCGCTGGCCTTCGCGGCGGCGAGCTGCGCCTGGGTGGGCTCCCCGCCGGCGCTCTGGCAGGCGTCCACGCTGACGCTGCTCTACGGGCTCGGCCGCGCCGCGATGGTGCTCCGCGCGGAAGACGGCCGAGCGGAGGGGAGCCGAGCGGAGCGCGTGGGCCTCGGCGCGGGGACGTCGGCGGGCGCCCCGGACGCCGGGCGGCAGCTGGACGAGGCGCGCGTGCGGGGGGGCCGCGCAGAGGGCGGAGCCGCGAAGCTCCGCGACGATCGGGACGAGGGCGCGGCGCGGCGGCGCGCGAGGCTCCGGGCGCTCGGGGGGATGGCGAAGGCGGCTGGCGTCGCCGCGCTGCTCGGGGCGGCGTGGATCGGCGTCGTCTTCGTGCCCGGCCTCGAGCTCGCCGAGCACTCCGTGCAGGCCGGGCGGAGCTACGAGGCCATCGCCGACAAAGGGCTCGGCGCCGAGGCGCTCGAGGCGCTGATCGCGCCGCGCTCCGGGAACCACCTCTACGGCGGCTGGCTGGCGCTCGCCGCCGTGGCGGTCGCGCTCTGGCGTCGGCGCGGCCTCGCGCTCCTCGGGCTCGGCCTCGCCGCCCTCGCCGTGGGCATGGCGATGGGCGATCACGGGCCGCTCTTCCGCGCGGCCTTCGATCACGTGCCGGGCGTCGCGCTCTTCCGCCTGCCCCATCGCTACGAGGCGTGGCTCGGGCCGAGCTACGCGCTCTTCCTCGCCTGCGCCCTCGACGCGCTCGCCGGCTGGCGCCCCGCCCGCGCCCTCGTGCGCCTCGCCCCCGCGCTGGCCCTCGCCGCCGGCCTCCTCGCGGCGGCCCCGCTCCCCTTCGGCCTCGCGCTCGGCCCGAGCGCGCTCCTCGCCGGCGCCGCGCTCCTGCTCGTCGCGGCGCGCTTCCGGCGCGTGCGCCACCCGCTCGTCGGCGCCGCGCTCGCGGCCCTGCTCCTCGCCGACGTCTCCGCCGCCATGCCCGCCGAGAGGCACACGCGTGGCGGACCGCATCCCGGCCGCGCCGAGGTCGCCGCGCGGGTGCTGCCGCGGGCCCCCGGCACGGCCGACGAGTGGCGCTACATGGACGAGTTCGGTGTGAGCTGCCGGAGCGGCACGCGCCATCGGCGGCGCGACCTGCGCGGCTACCAGGACCCGCTGCTCCTGAAGAGCTACGAGCGCGTGCTCGCCCGCCTCCACGAGCACCCGGGCCTCGCGCTCCAGTACAACACCCGCTACGCGCTCCAGGGCCCGCACTTCATCCACGGCTGGAACCGCCACTTCCTCCCGCCCCCCGGCGAGCTCGCCGCCGCGCTCGAGACCCGCGCGCGCGGCGAGGGCGTGCTCGAGCTCGTGGACGCGCTCCCCTTCGCCTACTGGGTCCCCACCGCCGCCTCCGCCCGCGTCCCCGATCGCCAGGCCGCGCTGCGCCGCCTCGAGGAGGAGGCGCCCACCCCCGTCGCCCTCCTCGACCGGGGCGCCGACGCCGCCCCCACCGGCGAAGGTGTCCCCTCGCGCCGGGTCGCCGCCACCGCCGTGCGGCTCGAGCGCGACCGGCTCACCTTCCGCATCGACGCGCCGGCCCCCGGCTGGGTCGTCGTCAACGAGGCCTGGTACCCGGGCTGGGAGGCCACCGTCGACGGCGCCCCGACGCCGATCGCCCGCGCCAACGCCCTCGTCCGCGCCCTCCCCATCGACGCCGGCCCCCACCGCGTCACCATGCACTTCGCCCCCAGCGACGCCCGCCGCTGGCGCCCGATCTGGCTCGCCGCCTGGCTCGCCTTCCTCGCCTGGGCCGCCGCCTCCCTCTGGCGCCGCCGCCGCCCCCGCGCACCCTGAAGGCAATCCGCTCCCCCGCATCGGGGAGCGCAGCATCTCGTCCGCACCGAGCGCTTCTCCGGGGGGGGGGTACTCGATATGGGGGAACGCTTTCCGACCGCCCGCGAAACGCGAGAGAGAGCGAGCTCCGTTCGCGCGTTGAGCCGCCACACGTCGTGATCGCCCGCGACCATGGCCGGTGTCATACACGCCTGCTAGGACGGTCTTCGTTCGATGCCCTCCTCCCTCCCGAACACGCGCTACGCCGCTGGCCTCCTCCTCTCCCTGGTCACGCTGCTGGTCGGATGCGGTGACGAGAGCCCGCCCCTTCGCTGCTACATGGCGGGCACCGGTCTGCCCTGCGGCCCGGACGTGGACGCCGGGCGTCGCGACGCCGGCCCCGAGCCCGACACCGGCCCGGAGCCCGACTGGCCCGACGCCGGGCCCCCGCCCCCCGAGTGGGACCCGCGGGTCGAGGTCCACCGGGTCGCCCCGCGCACCGTGAAGGCCGTCGCGCCAATCCCCGGCGAAGACGCCTGGCTGGTCGTCGGAGACTCGCGCGGCCTGGAGCGCCTCGAGATCGAGGGCGACGAGATGGTGCTCACCGAGCTGGCGGACACGCCGGACGGCGTCGACGAGATCGCCGTCGATCCGAGCGCCGGCTTGGCCTACGTGGGCGCGATCGGCGGGGCTCGGGTGGACGCCTTCGACCTCGAGACGGGCGAGCCCGCGTTCGAGGTGGCCTTGGAGGACGACGGCTTCTCTGTGCCCAGGCTTTCTCGCCTCGTGGCGTTGGATGGGCTGCTCTTTGCGGGGACGACCGCGGGTGGCGAAGTGCAGATGTACCGACGCGAGACCCACGTGGACAGCGTTCAGGTGAGTCGCCCCGGGCTCGGCCGGATCATGCCGGTCTGGATGCACGCGCTCGACGAGGAGACTCTGGCGATCGGGGGCAACTACGAAGCCGCGCTCCTGACCTTCGGCGACTTCGGGGTGTCCATTCTGTGGAGTCACGCTCGCGACGTGCACCGTGGCGATCCCATCAGCGAGCGCATCCGCGAAAGCCGCCAAGGGGAACGGCTGCTGGGGATGGGCGGAGGGCTGTTCGCGATCGCGAACGAAGGGTTCTCCAAGCTCGGCGATTGCGAGACGGCGGGCGCGCCGATGCTCGTGGGGGACCAGGCGCTCTTCGTCCGCGTCGAGCGTGATGGCTGGGGCGGCAACACCTACCGCTGGCTCGACCGCTGCGACCTCGAGACCTTCGAGCTGGGCGAGCCCCTCCGCTTCGGGCTGGTGCCTCGCTCCTACTCCCCCCCCACCGGTCTCCTCCCGGTCGACGAGTCCGGTACCGCCTTCCTCGTCTGGAAGCGCGACGATTTCGTGGAGCTGATCCGGCTCCGCGAGTGATTCCGCGTCTCCCCGATCCCCGGATCGGGTGATGGCGCCCATTGGAGAACTTCATACGAGCACGACTACTCGGCTCCGGCGATGATGGCGCGTGGCATCGTCGACACGCTCTCCGACTTCGACGACGCCACCGACATCTCCCTGCCGCGGGACCAACGGAACGCCGCCGGCGCGCGAGCGACCGTCGGGCTTCTGCTCGGCGCAGCCGCGAACGGCGCGAGCGCCATGGCGGCGCGGCGGGGCGCCGTCGCCGGTGCCGAGGCGGCCGCCCAGAGCGAATCCTTTCTCATGCGCGCGGCGCGGTGCGATGACCTCGCCTCAGGGGGAGGAGGGCCTGCCGACTTCGTGGTTGGAAGTGAGGGAACAGCTGTGCCTGTCAGTCAGAGTCGAATGCGGGCCGGTTTCGACCGAGCCGGCATCCCGAGTCGACCGGCGACGGGCTCGGCCGAGGCGGGACAAATCCACATCGTCGACACGCCACATGGGCCCGTCGAAGTGCGAACGATGGAAGGGGGCGCTCACCATCCCCGCAGAGTGGTCACGAGCCGTCCCGGGACCAACGATCCGGTCCGAGTTACCGGCGAACGATATCCAAATGGTACACCACGGGCTGTGCGCCGTGCCGGCGCACACTTGGAGCAGACGCCGTGACCAACGACACCGGCAAGTTTGACGTTCTTCGCCGTGGACGGTGGGTGACAGGAGAGGCCCACGGATACGTGTGGATCGTGCGACAGGACTGGGACTACTACCACGAAGAATTCTACGACGAAGGGCCCGACCTCAACGACGAAGGCTGGGCCTACTACGCCCTTTACGGAACAGTCTCGGACATCGGTCGGCATTCCTCACGGACACACACCTGCCTGTCCGAGGCGGAGGCCATCGAGAAGGCGGAAAGCTCGTTCGAGAGCGTTGAGTGGGTCAAGGAGTAACCACCAAGCTCACCCCGTACCCACCCGCACGTCCCACAGCACATCACCGGTTTCCAAGCCACAGGGCGCTTGGGCGTTCTCGGCTCGGCCGTCGGCAACCTGCAAGAGCGCTTGCGGGAACGCCCGTTCGATCGCTCGAGACCACCGCCGAGAAAGCAGCCACGCTCGGGTCTTCGCGGACTTCCTCCGCGACGCGCGACGCCCACACTCGCCCGCGGGGGGTGGCTCCGTATCGGGTACGGCAGAACCTTGGCCGCGGGGGGGCTCGCGCACAACAACTACGGGAGAGGCGGCTTCCGCGCGAGCCAGCGAACCACCGCGCACTACCAGGAGGCGCTGGAGGAGACACGAGAAGCGCTGGCACAGGCTCAGAGTCGACAGAGAAGCGCTCTAGCTGGTCTACAACGGATCCCTGGTCGCTTTGCGTCTCGTCATGAACAGCTGTTGAGTGAGTATTGGGACGAGGTTCGGGACGCCTCCGATGCGATGGCGCGTGCCCGGAGTGATATCGAGTACTTGGAACGAAGGATCATCATGTTGCGGAATGGTGAGCCGTAGTGGATGTCGATGAGTTCGAGTCTGTGAGAGCGGAGTTCTTGGCGGTGGCCGAAGCGATTTCGCGTGATAGCGACCTCGTCATGCGGATCTCCCGCGCTCGACGTCCGGGCGAAGCGCTGAGCGCCGAGCAGCTCGATGAGATACGACGGGCGAACGAGCGCTCTAGGAAGGATGGGCGTCGACTGAGGATCCTCAGGGCGAGGCTGGACCAGCTGCTCGAGGATGAGGAAGACGAGGTCTCCGACTGAGCTCGGTGCACGCCGGGGGCTCGAGGGCGTCGCCGATGACCATCGGTGCTTTTCGTTGCGGATTGGGTTCTCAGGTGTTGGTCATCAAACTGGTTCCACACGCTTGTGGGGTGTTCGACGAGTCGAGAATCGACGAGGGAATCGTCGGTGACGACGAGGTCGTGATACGAGCCTGCGATGCGATGGAGGAAGAGGGCGTGGTGGAGTTCGAGGTGACCGGCTTCGGTCTCGGCGAGTGGCCCGTCGACGTCGGATACGACCTCGCCACGGTCGTGACAGACCTATCTGTCGCGTATGCGCATGTCTCGGCGGGTGGAGGCGTTGGCGAAGCGTTCGACATCGACTTCTGTGGTCAGGGCGTGGAGCGACTGATTCGAGGCGTCGTCATGGAAGACGAGGTCCTGCTCACGCTCGAGGACCGGCTCGAGCCGAGTCGGAACGAGAGCATGCGTGTTCCACGAGAGGAGCTCGCGGACATGCTCGGATGGCTCCTCTGCGACTTCTCCGTCCACGCGGCCCGCTTGCTCGGCAACGCTGGAGGGCGAACGCCATGAGCTTGTCTCGAGCTCGCGAGAGCTCTCTGGCGTGGCCCCGCGGAGGTGGAGCTGGCGAGTCGGTGTTTCTGGTCGGTGAGGAAGGGGAATCCATGCCGTCTCTCGAAGAGACCGAGAGAGCGGATCGATCGGGAGAAGGAGCGGAAGCGTCGCGAGGACCTGGGGCTCTGGGTCGACGACGAGTGAGGTCCGAGCGCGCTTCGAGGTGGGAGGCGCGCGGCCGAGGGGCTGGGCTGGGCCCGCGGCTCGTGGGGCGGCGGGGCGCGTGGCGCTCAGGCGTCTTCCGAGGGGGTGGGCTCGGCGGCTGCTGCGGTGGCCTCGGCCGGCTCCTTTTCGACGGGGAAGAACCACGCCGCGGGGGAGGTGAAGAAGCGGCGGAGCAGGAAGAGGAGGAGCGAGCCGCCCTGGGTCAGGGTCACCTGGCGGGACTGGAGCGACATGGTGAGCGTCATCACGAAGCTGACGAAGAAGTTCACGAAGCCGATGGCGAGCACGCCGACCACGAGCGTGAGCGCCTCGCGCAGGTCGACGAGCTCGGGCGCGTCGAGGAGGGCGACGCCGACGTGCGCCGACGAGAAGGCGATGTGGCGGATGTCGATGGGCAGCCCGAAGATGCGGCCGAAGACGCCGGCGGAGCCGAGCAGGAAGCCGAGCAGCACGTTGCTCGCGATGCCGCCCGCGTGCTTGCCGACGAGCTTGGCCAGGGCCGCGCGCTTCCGACCGAGCAGGCGCAGGCGCGGGTGCTCGGCGAGCCGCGCCTCGAGCCGCGTGTAGACGACGCGGTTGTCCACGGCGCCTTGCGTGAGCCCGGCGACGAAGAGGAGCACGCCGGCGATCGCCGCGTAGCCGAGGGTCGGGCCCTCGAAGGCGTGGTTCGCCTCGAGCAGCCCCCGCGCCTTCTCGACGTTCACGACCTCGATGCCCGCGCTCTTCTCGATCGCGAAGCCGACCAGCGCCGCGAAGGGGAAGGCGAAGAGGAGGTTCCCGAGGAAGGAGACGAATTGCGTCCGCCAGACCCGCTCGACGCTCCGCGCGACGCCCGCGAAGCCCTCGGCGCGTGCGCCCTCGACGTCGAGCTGCTTCGCGATGGCCGCGGCCGTGATCGCGGGCTGCTTCGTCGCGAGCGTCCCCCCGGTGGCGTAGATGAGCACGAAGCAGACGGCGTAGTTGAGGCCGTAGACGAAGGCCTCGGCGGCGAGCGGCAGCGAGAGCTTCTTGGCGAGCAGCTTGAAGATGGCGAAGACGCCGACCCACGCGCCGCCGAGGAGCGCCGCCTTGAGCACCTTCAGGTACGCCGCGCGGCTGCCGTGGATGTACTTCTCGCCCTTCGCGGCCGTGTGCTCCGTGACCTGAAACGCGAGCAGGTCGACGCCGTGCGCGATGCGCGTCCGAAGCCGCCGGCCCGCCTGCTCGGCCTCGACGAGGTCCTTCAGCAGCACGGCGAGCGCGTGGCCGAGCTGCGCCTGGTCCGTGGGGCGGACCAGCCGGCAGAGGAGCTCGAAGCGGCGGAGCTGCTGGGCCAGCCGCCGGGTGAGGCGCGTCAGGCGGAGGCTCGTCCCGTAGGTCGACTTCTCGTCGCGGAGCTGGTCGACGACGCCGCGGGCCGCGCGCACCTGCGCGAGCACCCGCTCGAAGGCGAGGCGCTCGGGCTCACCGCCTTCGCCGAGCGCCTCGAGCAGATCGCGGGTGGCGATCGGGAGCTCGAGGAAGGGCGCGCCCTGCTGGCTGGCGAGGCCCCGCTTGCCCTCGATCTCCGCGTCGGTCCCCGCGCCGCTGATGCGCTGGGCGAGCTTCCGGAGCGCCAGGCCGAGCTCCGCGTGGTCGAAGCCCTCGTCCGCGGCGTCCTCGGGGAGGGCGAGCGCGAGGGCCCGCGCCCACTCGGCGGTGGGGATCGCGCCGACCCAGCGGAAGTCGCCGCCGCGGCGGAAGAGGCGCGGGAGGACGCTCCGGGCGTCGTCCTCGGGGAAGACCGGCGGCAGGACCCACTCCCCGAAGGCGCCCCGCAAGGTCGTGAGGACGCTCTCGTCGTCGAGCACGCCGCTCTCGACGAGCACCGGCGCGAGCGTCACGTCGGCCAGCGCCGCGCGGACGCACTGCCTCAGCCGATCTCGGAGCGCGTCGTCCGCGGAGATGGCGTCGACGAGCGCCCGCAGCGCGTCCCGCGGCTCGGGCCGGCCGCGCCGGGGGCGGAGCAGATCGACGAGGTCGCCGAGGGTCTCGAGCCCCGGCGGGCCGGCGAGCACCTCCCGGGCGAGCGCGGGGGACCCCCCGGTCAAGCACGCCCCTGCGCGCCGTTCCAGGGGGCGGGGCGGATGGGCCGCCCCGAGGCGCGGCCACGGGGGAAATCGGGGGCTGCGAACGGCATGCGAGAGAGACTTACCGCCAGACGCGCTGGAGGGAAGCCCCGGGGCGCCGTTCCAGGGGACGGCCACCGTGTCCGACCGTGGCGTTCGGGGGGGCGCGGAGACGAGCGGGCGTCCACCGCGGCGCTCCGGCGAGCCGGCGTGCGCTGCGGGGCAGCCTCTCCCCCAGGGGAGGGACGGGGCGATGGGCCAGGGGCCTCCGCGCGGCTCGTGCGGCGTCCCCGAACGCAAGGTGCGCGAGGGAGCGGACCCCTCGTGCTCCGTCTGCGCGAGCCGACGTACGGAAGTGGGCGCTCATGCGGTGTCGGGGCTCTGGCCCGCCCCTTGCTCAGAGGATTCGGAAGAAGGCTCGGCCTCGGGACGAGCGGGCAGGGACGGAGCGGCTATCGGTCGCCGGACCGTCGCCGGACGTCCTCGCGCCGGCCTTCCCGATACCCGAAGCACGGCCGGAGCGAGCTCGCCCGGCCACGACACTCCTGGGGGAAACGAAATCATGCGCTCGAACGAACTCAGGACACTCGGTCTCGCCCTCGCCGCGCTGACGCTGGTTTTCGCGGCGGCCTGCGGCGACGACGACAACCCAGGCACGGACGTGGACGGCGGCGTCGGCGACGGGGGCGGCGAGGTCTGCATGCCCGGCGCGCGCGAATGCGACGGGTCCGACGTGGTGGAGTGCGCGGCCGACGGATCCGGCTTCACGGTCGTCGAGACCTGCGCCGAGTCCGCCTGCATGGACGGCGAGTGCACGGTGAGCGCCGGCATCGAGTCGCTGATCGCGGATCCGCCCGTCGTCGACGAGGGGAGCGACACGATCGTCCAGCTCAGCGCGTCCCATCGGGCGGCGCCGACCGAGTTCTCCTGGCGCCAGACCGGCGGCCCCGCGCGCGGGCTCGGCGGCCGCAGCGCGGAGGGCGCGACGCTGGACGTCTCCGACATCGAGGTGGGCAGCGATACGGTGTTCACCTTCGAGCTCACGACCACCACGGACACGGGCTCGGCCATGGCGACCGACACCGAGACCGTCGAGGTCGTGGTCCGCGCCGTCGACCTCGTCCCGGCGCGACCGGAGTCGGTGGCGCGACCATCACCGCCACCGAGCTCGAGCAGGGCGAGGGGCGCTGGCTCCTCTACAACCAGGGCGGCCGCCTCTACGCCACCGACCGCAGCTCGGACACGCGCCACAGCCTCTACGTCGGCGCCTACATCCACGACATCGACGTCGTCGAGGTCGAGGGGGCGCAGCTCGCGCTCCTCTCGCTCGGCGCCGAGGGCATCGGCGTGGTCGACGTCAGCGACGTCTCGGCGATGGCGCTCGTCCGCGTCGTGGGCGTGAACTACGAGAAGCTCGGCGTGACCTTCGCGGAGGGCGGCGGCGCCATCCTCACGGAGGACCTGGTCGGCACGCGCAGCCACATCGCGGCGCTCGAGACGGACGGCACGACGCTCTGGATCGCGAACGCGGACTACGGGCTGCAGCGCACGGCCCTCTCGAACCTCGTCGCGGCGGAGGGCCCGGCGCTCGAGGAGGACGGCACGCTCCTCATCGAGGCCGAGCAGTACACGCAGCAGTACGCTGGGGAGCACCCCTGGGGTGGCCTCGTCAGCCTCGCGCGGGTCGGCGGGCGGCTCTTCGCGGCGCAGGCCTACATGGGCATGGGCATCTTCGATCCGGACACGCTCGCCCAGGTCGGCCGCTACAACATGTACGTCGACACCGAGGTCACGGAGGACTGGTTCATCGGCATGGACGTGACCTCCGAGGTGCAGTCCGAGGAGGGCGACCTCTTCGTCGACGACTTCACGGGCATGCCCGACTACCGGCAGACGAACTTCGAGATCGAGCAGGTCTGGCACGCCGAGGTGGACGCCCCGACGCCCTGGGCCGACTTCGATCGCTACGGGAAGTTCTATTACAACTCGCACGACGTCGCGGTGGCCGAGCAGGGCGAGCGCACGATCGCCTACATCGCCTACGGGCTCGGGGGCCTCGTCGCCGTGGACGTGACCGGCTACGACGAGGCGACGCCGGAGACCTTCCTCGTGGGCGACTACCTCGGCTACGCGCCGGGCGTGCCGGCGCACGGCCCGGACCAGCCGCGCATCGATCGCACGCGGAGCCTCTACCCGTACTACGGCGCCGGCATGCTCAAGGAGGCGGGCGCGACGTCGGTCTTCGTCGACGGCACGCGCGTCCTCTACACGGACCACTTCGCCGGGCTGGTGGTGCTCGGCCACGCGGACGCGCCCGACGCCTTCTGGGCGCAGAGCGGCGCGCCCTTCGACAACGACCAGGCGCCCGAGGGCGGCACGGCCGAGCTCGGGGACCACTTCCCGGACTACGAGTGGGTCACCTCCTACGACATGTCGCCCGCGGATCCGGACGACCACGAGTCGCTGCCCGCCTGGATGTACGCGGCGCCCGCGTTGCTCACGACCGGTGAGGTCGGCGGGCACGGGCGGGCCGTGGTGCCGCTCGTCGGCGCGAACCTCGACGCGGTGGGCGGCCCGGCCGACCTGCTGCTCCTCTCGGGGGCTGGCGGCATGACCGAGCTGGACCTGAACCTCCTCGCCCCGGTCATGGGCGAGCGCTTCGCGAGCCTGCGCTCCTTCTACACGACGGACGAGGTGGGCGCCGCGGCGGATGGATCGCCGACCGCGCCGATCAACATCGGGCACACCCAGGGCGCCACGTCGACGCCCGGCTACCTCTACATCGCCGACGGTCCGCACGGCGTCACCGTCTGGGACATCCTCGGGGACGACGGGCTGCCCATCGACGACCCGCACGTCGTCGGGAACACGCTGCAGGACGAGTACCCGCAGACGGTCGGCGACGTCACCGTCTACCCGGCGACGCATGCCTGGGGCGTGGTCCTCGATGCGGAGGCCGACGCGGTCTACACGCTCTGTCAGAGCGTCGGGCTCCGGCGGCTCCCCATCGGATCCGTCGAGGCGGGCGAGGGCGCCGTGGGCATGCCGCTCCTGGTGGCGCCCCAGCCGACCGACATCTTCGAGCACAACGGCCAGTGGGGCACGGTCGAGGGGCTGCAGCAGCAGGACCACGCCTACGACGTCTACCGGCGCGGTGATCTCGCGTACGTCGCGGACGGGTCCAACGGCCTCACCATCTACGACATCACGCGCGACCCGACGGACACGTCCAGCGGGTTCGTGGTCGGCAACGTCGGCTCGGAGTCGGGCCGCCCGCCCCTCGGTCGGGCCACCGGCATCGACGTGTGGACGGACGAGGAGAGCGGCACCGACTACGCCTTCATGTCGGCCGGTCAGTTCGGCATCGGCGTGGTCGACGTCACCGACCCGAGCGCGCCGGCGCTGGTGAAGGTCTTCCAGCCCATCAAGTACGAGGACGACAAGGTGGGCCACGCCGACGGCCGCAACGTGGACGTCCACGTGGTCGGGGAGCACGTCTTCTTCAGCTACACGAGCTTCGGGCTGCTCTCCTACACGATCGCGGATCTCATCGAGCCGCTCCCCGAGGGGGTCGACCCGACCGAGATCTGGAAGCGCGGGACCGACGGGACCAGCCTGCTCTTCGACCACCGCCCGGAGGCCGTGGCGCGCTTCCGGCTGGTGGACGTCGAGGGCTACGAGGAGCTCGACGCCGAGGCGCTCTACATGGAGTACTCGAACGTGGCGGGGCGCCTGCTCTTCTACGTGGCCTACGGGGAGGCGGGCGTCGCGATCATCGACTGGACCGACGCCGCCGCGCCCACCCTGGTGGCCCGGGCGCCGACGATCCACGAGGCGACCGCGGTGACGCTGCAGAACGGCCGGCTCTACGTGGCCGACCACGACGGCGGCATCGCCATCTTCCGCTGAGCGGAGGGAACGCTCGGGGCGACGCGAGGTGGGCCGGTCCCGCCTCGCGTCGCTTCGTTCCGTCTGCGCCTTCTCCATCGAGCGCCTGCGGCGGGGACATCTCGGATGCGCGGCGCGCGCCGTGTTCGACGGGGGGCGTCGGGTCGCTGCGCGGCATGGTCGGGGGAGCTACGCTTCGAGCATGGCGCGACGTCGGCCTCCACTGGTGCGCTCCTCGCTCGTACGCGAGGCCTTCCCCGTGGTCGGTGCGACGCACGCGGGCGTGTGGACCACGATCCGCGAGGCGGAGTCCACGGGCCCTTCGGGGGAGCGGGTGAGCGGCGGCGGGGGCGCGTGACCGAGGCGCGCTGCCCACGTTGCGCGGAGCCTTCGCCGAGGGACCCCTGCGCCGTGTGCGGCTGGGTGGACGACGGGCGCGGGGACGTCGACGCGCACGAAGAGCGCGGCGGCGGGACGCTCTGGGCGGCCCGAGCCGAGTACCTGCGCCAGGCGCCGCGAGAGGCCGCGGCCCATCGGCGCTGGATCCTCGTCGATGGAGTCGCGGTCGAGCGTCACGCGGGCACGGACCCGTCCGCCTGGAACGTCCTCCACGACGGCTGGATCGAGCGGCTCGTCCCGCGCGGCGACCGGCTGACGCTCCACGTCGCCTGCCCCTATCTCCGGCGCCGCTTCGCGGAGCCCGGAGAGGGCTTCCTGCTCGAGCTCTTCGAGTGCACGGAGCTCGGTTATGTGCCCTACGCGGACGCGCCGCCGACCTCGTCCCCGGACGTGATCGCCGCCGCCGAGCCCGACTTCGTGAGCGCGAAGGCGGACGGGGAGCGCATGCGGGTCTGGGGGAGCGACGGGGAGCTCGCGTTTCGCTACCGGGAGCTGGGCCTCCGCTTCGGCTCGGGGCGGCCGGTGGCGCTGGCGGCCGTCGTCGCCGCCGCGGAGGCCTACTGGAGCGAGTGGAAGCGCGAGGGGGAGGCCCGGCTGCGGGCCCAGCGCGGCGAGGGCGACGAGCCTGGTTGAGTGGCCTCCCCAGCGCGGCGAGGGCGGCGAGCCTGGTGGTGCCGCGCCCCCGCCGAGCTGGCGGAGGCCCGCCGTCCCCGCTCCGCGGCGTGCGCGGTGAGAGACGGCGGGCGAGCCCCGCTCAGAAGAGGGGCAGGCGGTACATGGGCTGACCGCCCAGGTCGGTCATGTAGAGCCAGCCGTCCTCGTGCACGGAGCAGCTGGTGTTGCAGCCGTGATCGGTCGGGTAGTCGGGGATCTGGCTCCAGCTGTCCGCCTCGATGTCGTACTGCCAGACCGTGCTCCCGCCGCAGCCCAGCGCCGCGTAGATGTGCCCCGAGTGGTCGGAGCACATCGCGTCGCTCAGGTTCGTCTCCGGGAGCGCCGCGAGGGAGCTGTCGAGCGTCGAGGTCGCGATGTCCCAGCGGTAGAGCGGCGTGCTGAAGGCGCCCCCGAAGAAGATGCTGTCGGTGGTGGGGTCGTAGACGACGCGGGTCTGGGTGGTCGCCGAGACCCC
>MDTG01263228.1_pt1 | contig 15504 bp, 9 predicted proteins | sample 811421 | NCBI WGS metagenome assembly MDTG01 (sample SAMN05326645, study PRJNA326480) | marine metagenome | isolation source: seawater | place: Pacific Ocean: South East | collected 2011
CGTGGGACTACACGCTGTCCGACGAAGGCGTGCTGGACGCGTCGACGGTGTCGCCGAGAACGAAGGCGATCCTCGGCGACGATGCGGGTCTTCCGCCACCGGAGCGTGCCGGTCTCCACCCCGACGATCGACAATCCGTGCAGGATGGATGGTCATCGATCTGCTCGGGACGGGTGCCGGAGTTCACGGTCGAATATCGCTTTCGTTCCTCCGACGGTCGGGAGGTCTGGGTGAGCGAGCACGGCCGGGCCTTCGAGTCGTCCGATGACGGTTCGGCCCGACGCGTCGTCGGGGTCGTCTCGGACATCTCGCAGCGGCATCTCATGGAGGAGACCCTCCTCGCCACGCAGAAGACGGAGGCGCTGGGAGCCATCGCAGGCGGCTTCGCCCATGATCTCAACAACGTGCTCGCCGCCATCCGCGGGCACGCCTCGCTCGCCGGACTCGATTCGGCGGTTCCCGCGAAGGTCTCCGAGTCGCTCGAGGTGATCCAGGCCGCGGTGACCCGCGGTCGATCGCTGACGCAGAACATGATGATGCTCGGGAGTCCGACGCGGATCCGTCGGACCGTCGTCGACCCCGCCACGATCGGTCACGAGACGCTCGCGCTGGTCCGGCCGGCGGTGCCTTCGAGCATCGCGCTCGTCGAAGACTTCCAATCCGGTGAGCACCGGATCCTCGCGGACGCGAATCAGTTCCAGCAGGTGGTCCTGAACCTCGTGGTCAACGCACGCGACGCCATGACGGGGTCGGGAAGCATCGAGGTCGCGATCCGTCGACGACCCGGGACCGCCACCACCGACGCACGGATCGTGATCTCGGTCCGGGACGACGGTGCGGGAATGGACGAGGAGGTTCGGCTACGGGCGGTCGAGCCCTTCTACACGACGAAGGGGCGTTCCGGGAACGGACTCGGACTGGCGATGGTGAAGAACTTCGTGGACGGTTGCAAGGGTGAACTGGCGATCGAATCCACGGCGGGTGACGGGACGACGGTGTCCCTGATGCTTCCCGCGGTGGAATCGCCCGTGGAAGTGACCGGGGGCGGGACGGGGAGCGGAGATCGTGCCGCCTGCCGCGTCCTGCTGGCGGAGGATCATCCGCTGCTGCGGCCGATGCTCCTCGAGGCCATGACCGTCGGTGGATTCGATGTCCGCGATGCGGCGGACGCCGCCTCGGCGCTGCGGATCGCGGAACAGTGGGAACCGACCGTGCTGGTCATGGACGTGAACCTTCCCGGGGAGACCGGCGACGCCGTCGCCCACCGGATCCGGACCCGCCGCGGCGAGGCGACCCCGGTGGTGTTCATCACGGGAAACAACGAGTTCGAGGCCCCGGACTGGAACGGGGTTCGCCTGCTTCGGAAGCCCTTCGGCCTCGACGAACTCATGGTCACGCTCGACGAGGTGGTTGCGGAACGGCGCTGATGCGGTCGCGATTCCCGATCCCGTCGCCGGTCACGGCGCCGAGGGTTGGTCGCCTTCCACCCTCACCGCCGGCTTTTCGAACAACATCAGCCTTTGCCAGGGGAGTCCGTCCACGCGGCTGTCGACGAGACGGAACCCCGCAGCCTCGTATTCGAGACGAGCCTGGGCCTCGGTCATGGTGTGCAGCGGCTTGATCGGCACGTTCGGATCGCCGGCGCGGTATTCCACCAGGGCGACGCGGCCGCCGGGGCGCAGCGCGCGGTGCATCGACCGGGACATCTCCCACGGATGGTCGAACTCGTGATAGACGTCGACCAGCAGGATCAGGTCGACCGACTCCGGGGCGAGTCCGGTGTCGTCGATCCGACCGAGGACCGGCTTCACGTTCTCGATCCCCTCCCGCCGAAGTCCGTCCTCGAGGATGCGCAGCATCTCCGGCTGGATGTCGGTCGCGTAGATCAGTCCCCCGGGACCGACCCGCGGCGACATGCGTCGCGTGAAATAGCCGGAGCCCGCTCCGATGTCGGCGACCGCCATGCCGGGTCGGAGACCGAGCATCTCGATGAGGAGATCGGTCCGCTCCTCCCGTTCGCGTTCCGGGCGTTCGAGCCAGCCCGCGGCGAAATGCCCCATCACCTGCGCGATCTCGCGATCGAAGTAGGCGATTCCGATTCCGTCACGCGTGGCCTTCATCGGCCGGTAGACCGGCCCGGGCGTGCCGGCGTCGTCGGACGCGATCGGTCGACGACGGAGCAGCACCGCGATCGGATCCGGCGGATTGCGGGGCGGCGCGAGCTCGATCCGGCGTCGGCCTCCATCGAGCTCCCGGACCTCCGCCTCGGCGAATGGACGCGCCAGCAACGGCGAGTAGGCGTCGACACCGAGCGCCGTGTCGAGTTCGAATCGCATTCCACTCCGGTCCCGGCGACGTCCGATGGTCCGTTCACGGGCCCGCTCGAAGACGATTCGATACGGTCCGGTCTCGCCTTCGAGTCGTGGTGCGGCGACCGTGATCTCGAACTCGTCGGCCAGTTCGGGCTCCCTCGCGGCGGACTCCGATTCGGTGGGATCGTCGAAGGTCGGCCGACCGAGGACGGTGACCGCAGGCGAGGCTTCGAGTCGCGCGAGCGCCTCTGGATCGATCGAGCCCACCACGAGCGTCTCGAGCAGGTCGGGCGTCCGGGGATGGGATCGGTCGAGTTCGAGCACGACACCCTCGATCTGGGCCGGTGAACCGGTGGCACCGCGGAGGCCGGCGTGAGCCCGTCGGGCCGCATCGACCGCGGACGGTGCGCCGCGGACCACGATCCAGGGGCCGTGGCGCTCCACGACGCCGTCCCGGCCCGCGGCCTCGGAGAGCAGGAAGAGCGCGATTTCACCCGGGTCGAGTTCGGACGCTTCCCCCGTCGCATTCGGAAGACGCCGCAGGTCGAACATCGCCACCGCCTCGGGCGTCGTGGCGGCTTCGGATGCGGACTCGCCATCCACGGGCGCCGCCACCGGAGGGGCCGCGTCGATCTTCGGGACACCGGGCGGGGAGGATGCCGGCGCGGCGGTCGCGAAGAGACCGAGGGCGAACGTGGCGGACTGGAGGATGGCGGCGCGATCCGGCATGAGCGGTCTCCCACGACGGGGGGCTGGACAGCACCCGCCGATTCGATCACGGTATCCGCATCGGTCACCCGGTCCGAACCGGGGTCGCGCACGGAGTTTGACATGTGTGGACGATACGCGCTCGACGTCGCTGGCGGTGGACTGGCGTCCCTGCTCGACTGCCTCCCCGGCACCGCGGCGACGTTCGATCCGAAATGGAACATCGCGCCGACCATGGTGGCGCCGGTCGTGGTGCGAGCGGCGGGGGGGCCACGGCGGCTCGACGCGGCTCGCTGGGGGATCGTCGCACGCCCCGGGGGGGTGCGAGGGCCCGCACGCCCGCTGATCAACGCCCGCTCGGAGACCGTGTTCGAGAAGCCGTCCTTTCGCACCGCGGCCTCGAAGCACCGGTGCATCGTCCCGGCCCGCGCCTTCTACGAATGGCGTCGAGCCGGCCGCGAGCGGCATCCCTTCGCGATCGAGCGACGGGACGGTGGGTTGATGTGCTTCGCCGGGATTCTCGAGTGCGAGGAAGACGCGCCGGGCTTCGTGATCCTCACCACGACGGCGAATCCCGTGATGTCGTCCATTCATGATCGGATGCCCGTGCTGCTGGACGAGACGGGTGCGGCGGAATGGCTCGATCACGACCATGTCCACGAGGACCCGGCATCGAGGTTCGCCGCCCGACTTCGTCCGGCCTCCGACGAGACGCTGCGGATCCGTCCGGTCGCTCCTGACGTCAACGACGTCCGTCGGGAGGGTCCCGGACTGCTCGATCCGGCCCCGACCGAGCAGGGGCTTTTCGGCCCCCTCGGTTGCCTCGACGATCGCGACCCCGGATGATGCTTCGATGACGGCGTCGACAGTCTCGACATCCTCCACGCCACCGCGGCTGGTCATGGGCATGCCACGGGGTGGAACCACGGCGATGATGCGGGCGCTCAACTCGGATCCGAGGGTTTCGGCCTACGGGGAGTCGCTCTTCTGGGGCCGGGGTTGGGTTCCGCCCGGCGAGGACGGGAAGCTCGATGCGGCCGGGCTCGAGCGCGTGGCGGCCCTTCTGGAGAGAAAGGCGCTGATGCCGCGCGGCGAACCGGGTGGGTTGTCCGAGGACGGTCGGGACATCGCGGTCGCGGCCGCCGGTGCCGTTCGGGCCCTGCCGTCCGGCACGGATCCGGTCATGGTCTTCTCGACGATCGGGGAGGCCATCGCCCGGCATGCGGGACGCGAGATCTGGGTCGAGAAGACGCCCCACCATCTTCAGCACCTCGGACGCATCTTCGACGCGATGCCGGAGGCACGAGTGCTCGTGATGGTTCGCGAGCCCGAGGCGTTCCTGCGGTCCTACAAGCACCAGGGTGATCGAAAGCCCGCCGACGTTCGAGCCCGTTTCCACCGGCTCTATCACCCGATGCTCGCCAGCCTGGTCTGTCGTCGCACGCTCCAGGGGGCGATGCTGGCGGCGGGGCGGTGGCCGGAGGCGGTGATGGTCGTTCGCCTGGACGAGGTCCGGGCGGACCCTTCCGGGATGATGGCCCGCATTCGTCGTCATCTGGAACTTCCCGATTTCGAAGACCGGGAATTCGAACCCTCCAATTCAAGTTTCGAGGGGGTGCCCGCGGCGTCGAAGCCGCTGGAGGCGACGGAGATCATCTGGCTCCGGCTGCTGAACGGCCGAATCGCCGAGGCGATGGGCCTTCCGATGCCGAAGCGGCGAATCGCTCCCGTTCGATTCGTCGCCTCCGCGCTGGCGTTGATTCCCTGGGTGATCCGGAACTGGAAGGACATCGGAAGACTCGACGAACGCGGGGTGCGGGGGATGATCCGACGCTGGTTGCGCTGACGATCTCGCGCACCTGATCCTCGCATTCGATGAAATTCGACTTGCGGGTTGACAGCGGCCGGCCGAAAGTTACCCTAACAAAAACCGATCAGAAGCAGTCAGCGATTCGATGCCCCGTCGTTCCCCGAACAGGAACGAGGGGTGGGCACGACGCCCATGGCGGCCGCTGGATCGGATGCCGTGCAATGGATGCACGGCAGAGGCCCCGGAAGGCCATGAGACGAAAAGTGCCCGAGGCGCTCGCGCCCGGGCGGAGACTGTTCGGCACGACATGTTCGTGGTGCTGTAGGCGTGGAGATGGCATCGATGGCATCACGCAGGGCCGAGATCGAGCGAATCCAGAAGGCGATCGACCAGCTTGCCAGTGGGGGTGGCGGGCTGGATCGCCAGGATCGGATCCTGGCGCAGTGGCGATTCGAAACGGATTCCGAAACGGATCGGGATGTCCCGGAACCGGATGGGACCGGCTCGGGGGAGAACGATGCGGCAAGTGGACGTGCGATCGTCCCGGAGGCGGCCGAAGACGGACAGACGCGAATCTCCACGGGATGCGATGCCGTCGATGAAATCCTCGGCGGCGGGCTGATTCGCCATGGCATGCACGAGTGGATCGGCGGACCGTTTCCGGTGTCCGGCAAGTCCGGAACGCCCGGCTGGGTCCCGTGTCTCGGTCCGGTGATCGGCGTGCTTCATCGCCTTCGAAACATGCATGACGATCGAGGAAGGCCGGCGCCCGGCATCGCCTGGATCGGTCGTCGCTGTCGGCCGGGCCCCTGGAATCTGGTCGCGAGTCGCGACGATCGCCGCGTCGATGAAACCGGTGCTTCCGCCTTCGACCACGCCACCGCCGAAACGCTTCGCGAGGTCCCGGAACGGTTCGATGCGCGGTTGATCGACCGGTCCCTGTTCGTGCTTCCGGCCGGAGACGATCGAGCATCGAGGCGATGGTGCCTGGAGTCCGCGATCCAGACACCTTCGCTCGACGCGGTGGTCGTCGACGGCGCCGCCTTCGATCCGCGCGACAGCCGGCGGATCCACCTCGGGCTCCTCGAACGACGACACCGAGGGGATCCGCCACTCCTGGTGATGATGGTTCGGCCCCCGAACGACGTTCGCATCCGATCGGCCGCCTCGACCCGCTGGTCGATCACCCCCATCGGGACCGAGCGGCGATCGTTCGACGGCAGGCCGAAATCCCGTCGGGACTCGAGGCGATGGCGACTCCATCTTCTCCGGTGCCGGATGCCGCAGGCGACACCGGCCGTCGAGGAAGGGATCGTCGGGATCGTGTCCGACGACTGGCCGTCCGAAAACCCTTCCGAAGGAAGACGGCCTGAAGAGCGCCGTTCCCACGCCATCCCGTTCCAAAGGAAAACCGATGCTTCGAAGGTTCGTCTCGATCAGGATGCCGCATCTCCCCGCGGATCTCGCGAAGCGTCGCCGGCGGATGCGGATGAAGCAGGAAACGGCGGCCCGGATCGATCCCCGGAATGCCGGTTCGAGCGGCAGGACGGCTCCGACGCCCGCGGACCTTCGAGACGGCCCGGCTGGATTCGTCCTGGTGGTCGACCTGCGGCACAACGCCCAACGGGTGATCGACTGCTGTTCGAATTCGGTGGAGATGGGGATCCGAAGCATGATGACGCTCACGGAAGCCCGTGCGATCCTGGCCTCGAATCCGTCGAACGCCTCGCCTCCGGAGTCGCTGGTGCTGTCGCCTGCGACACCCCGGCGTGATCTCGCGGACCTTCGAAGACTCGCGGCCGCATGTCTTCGGTTCGCACCGATCACCGCGGTGGATGGAAGCGATGGGATCCTTCTCGACCTGTCGGGATGCCATCGGATCCTGGCGAGACGAGGTGGTGAATCCGGCCTGCTGGACCGGATCGATCGATGTTTCGGCAGACACGGCTTCACCGTCTCCCTGGCCGCCGCGGACACCGCTCCGGCCGCACGGGCCTGGGCGGGATATCGCGATGCCTGGCGGCCGGATCGCGGCGGTCACGCCACGCCGGGCGTTCGGATCGCCGGTCCCGCGACCCGGGATCCGCGCATCATTTCACCGGACGCAACTTCCGCCCGCCTTGACGGACTCCCGATCGAATCGCTCGACCTCGATCCCGACACCCTCGAAGCACTGCGAGCGGTCAACGTGAGGCTGGTCGGCGAACTTCGACGACTCCCCAGGATCGCCCTGCCGGCCCGGTACGGGGCGGCCGTGCTTCACCGGATCGACCAGGCGATGGGACGAGCCCCGACGATCCTCGATCCGGTGCGGCCATCCTCGGCGGTCTCGGTGCGGCGTGAATTCGACGGTCCGGTCCGCTCCCGATCCGTGATCGAACTCGCGATCGCGGATCTCCTGAATCCCCTGCGCCGGAGACTTGCCGGACTCGAGGCGGGGGCACGCGTCGTTCGTTTGCGGGCGGAACGGCCGATGGACCGCGACTGGCTCGACGGGGTGGAACTTCGGCGACCGACCCGTCGGCGACGTCGGCTCTGGGCGATGCTCCAGCCGTTGATCGAGCGGCTTCCGCTCGACGGCGGTGTCGACGCCCTTGAACTGGAAGTGCCGCGTCACCGTCGGATGCCGCACGAGGGCTCACCACTGATCCACGATTCGACGAGGAGGGGCGTGGCATCCCCCGGCGTCCGGATCGACGTGGAAACGACGGAGTTCATCGAAGGGGTGCAGGCACGCTTCGGGGCGGTCGCCATCCAACGAATGCGCACCCCGTCCGGCCACATCCCGGAGGACGAAGCGGGATTCGCCTCCGTCGACGATCCGGCGGAGCATCCGACCGGGCCGGGGGCGGTGTTCGGCGGCGAACCTCGGCCGACGGTCGTCCACCGCCCACCCGTTCCAATCGAAGTCGGATGTCGGGCGTCGCTTCCGACCACGGTTCTCCATGGCGGGATGCGGCATGTCGTGGCATCCGAATGGGGGCCGGAACGCATCGGGGCACCCTGGTGGCGTGCCCCGAGCGACGGCAACGGGGATGACGAGGAACTTCGGCGAGAACACCGCCGGGACTACTGGCGTCTGGAACTGGAATGCGGCACCTGGATCTGGGTCTTCCAGGCCTCGTCCGATCGTCGATGGTTCCTTCACGGGACCTGGGCCTGATCCCATGCCCGACCACCCCCCCGAGAAGCTCCAGGTCCACCCGTGGCGACGACGCCTGCGGAGGACGCCGGAACCGGTGACGGCGAATCCGTTCGAGGATCGAACCGGTTTCGTCGATCTGGTGGTGTCGAGCAACTTCTCCTTCCTGCGCGGCGCGAGTCACCCGGAGGAACTGGTCGCGACGGCGGGGGCGCTCGGGAATCCCGCGATGGGGCTCACCGATCGCCACACCGTCTCCGGCATGGTGCGTGCCCATGTCGCGGCACAGGAGGCGGGGATCCACCTGGTCCCGGGAGCCCGGCTCGAACTGTGGCGGGACCGGGATGCGGGCGCCGCGGACCTGGACTGGGAGCGGCGTCGCCCATGCTCGCCACCGTCGAATCGGATGGAGGTGGCGATCCACGCCCTCGACCTCGAAGGATGGCGGACCCTCTGCCGGCTGCTGACCATCGGCAAACGAGCGGCACCGAAGGGAAGCTGCCTGCTGACGCTGCATGACCTGCTGCAGAACCATGACGGGATCGCCGTCACCGTGCTTCCCACCCAGCCGCTCGATCGTTTTCGGATCGAGGCGGTGGAAGGGCTGGCGACGCTGAGCGGGCTGAAACGACGAGATGCGATCTCCCTCGGCGTCCAGCGACTGGGAGGTGCGGACGACGATCTTCACGTCGAGCGGATCGCGGATCTCGGCCGACGACTGGGGATCCCGTTGCTCGCCCAGAACGACGTGCATCTCCATGTTCCCGAACGCCGTTCGGTCCAGGACGTCCTGACCTGCATCCGGCTGGGCTGCGACATCCGGACGGCGGGACGACGGTTGTGGCCGAACGATGAACGCCGACTTCGGAACGGTGCTTCGATGGCCGCACGCTTTCCCGATCATCTCGAGTCGGTGACGCGTTCACTCGAGATCGCCGAACGAAGCCGGGCCTGTCGTCTCGACCGGCTCCGCTACGAATATCCCGCGGAGATCGTCCCGGAACGGCGATCGCCGATCGAGCACCTCCGCGATCTGGTCGAGCAGGGGGCCCGGACGAGGTTCGGTCCGAGGACGCCTGATCCGGTGCGTCGCCAGATCGAGCATGAAATGGAGTTGATCGAGGAACTGGACTACCCGAGGTACTTCCTCACCGTCGAGGATCTCGTCCGATTCGCGAGGTCGAGGGGGATCCTCTGCCAGGGTCGCGGCGCGGCGGCGAACTCCGCGGTGTGCTACTGCCTTGGAATCACCGCCGTCGATCCCACTCGAATCGACATGCTCTTCGAACGGTTCATCAGTCGGGAGCGCGACGAGCCCCCGGACATCGACATCGATTTCGAGCACGATCGCCGCGAGGAGGTCCTCCAGTACGTCTACGGGAAGTACGGGCGGGACCGGGCGGCCCTCGTCGCGGAAGTGGTCACGTTCCGAGGGCGAAGCGCGATGCGGGAGGTCGCCACGGTGATGGGGCTGTCCCGGGACATCGTGGACCGGCTCGCCACCGACATCGACTGGTGGATCGACGGGGTCGCGGATCGTGCGCGGGTCCGCGAGTTCGGGCTCGATCCCGACGACCACGCCATTCGACGGATCTTCTCGATCGCGAAATCCATTCTCGGATTTCCAAGGCATCTCTCCCAGCACGTGGGCGGATTCGTGATCACCGACGGACCGCTCTGGGAGATGGTTCCGGTCGAGAACGCGGCCATGGCGGATCGAACCGTCATCGAATGGGACAAGGACGACGTCGATGCCATGGGAATGCTCAAGATCGACTGCCTGTCGCTCGGCATGCTCTCCTGCATTCGCCGGACCATCGACCTGGTCAACGAGGACCGTCGTCGGAAGGACGACCGGGCGAGCACCGAGGCGAATGACCGCGGCGCGACTCCGGATCCCCTCGAGTTCCATTCGATTCCCGCTGAGGATCCCGCCGTCTACGAGATGTTCTCCCGGGCCGACACGATCGGCGTCTTCCAGATCGAGTCGCGGGCCCAGATGTCGATGCTTCCGAGACTCAAGCCACGGTGCTTCTACGACCTCGTGATCGAGGTGGCGATCGTCCGCCCGGGACCGATCCAGGGAGACATGGTGCATCCGTACCTCCGTCGAAGAGACGGGGAGGAGATTCCGGAGTATCCCGACCGGGCGGTCCGGCGGATTCTCGAGAAGACGCTCGGTGTCCCGCTTTTCCAGGAGCAGGCGATGGCGCTCGCCGTCGCGGCCGCGGGATTCACGCCGGGCGAGGCGGATCAGCTTCGTCGGGCGATCGCCGCGTGGAAGCGGAAGGGCGATGCGATCGCCGCCTTCGGGGAACGGCTTCAGGCCGGAATGGCGGCCCGGGGGTACGAACGGAGATTCGCCGAGCAGGTCTTCACCCAGATCCGGGGTTTCAGTGGATACGGTTTTCCCGAATCCCATGCCGCCAGCTTCGCATTGCTGGTGTACGCGTCCGGCTGGCTGAAGTGCCGCGAGCCGGCCGCGTTCGCGGCGGCCCTGATCAACAGCCAGCCGATGGGTTTCTACGCACCGGCCCAGATCATCCGCGACGCCCGTGACCATGGTGTCGGGATCCGTCGCATCGACGTGCAGGCGTCCGACTGGGACTGCACCCTCGAACGGGGGCCGGCGCCTTCCTGGGACGTCGTCGATTCCGGAAACGGCTCGTCCCGGCCGGCGTCACGTCCCTCCGCCGCGATCGACCAGCCGTCGATCCGGCTGGGAATGCGACTGGTTCGCGGACTGGCGGAATCCGAGGCTCGCAGAATCTCCGACACCATTCGACGCGCGGGACCCTTTCGCCGGCTCGAGGATCTGCGTCGAGCCAGCGGTGCCGGCGCGGGAACATTCCGTCGTCTGGCTCGCGCGGATGCGCTCCGGTCCCTGGGGCTCGATCGCCAGCAGGCGCTGTGGCGGATCCAGCGGTGGCATGACGATGCGCTCCCGCTCTTCGACCAGGTTCCGGACGAGGCCGTTCCCCGGAAGGGAACGGCGGCGCCGGAGACGCCTCCCGACCATGACCGGGATGGAACGGGGTCCGACCGTGGTGGGATCGAGGAACCGCCCGCGGTGCTTCCGCCGACCAGCACGCTCCAGTCGGTCGTCGATGACTACGCATCTTCGGGTTTTTCGGTCGATCGGCATCCGATCGCCTGCATGCGTCGTGGTCTCGCGTCGCTCGGGGTGCGGTTCGCCTCCGAAATGGCCGATCCAGGCACCTGTCCCGACGGCGCGAGAATCTCGGTGGCGGGCCTGGTGCTGGTGCGACAACGCCCGTCGACCGCGGGCGGAATCGTCTTCGTGACCCTCGAGGACGAGACCGGAATCGCGAACCTGATCATCAAGCCACGGGTGTATGCGCGGCATCGTCGGGTCATCCGTCATGCCGGCGTCCTCGTCGCGGACGGCCGGATCGAGCGTCGCCACGACGTGGTGCATCTGGTGGTCTCCCGGGCCCGGGAGCATCATCCCGTCGAGGACGCGGTCCGATCCGCCGGAATTCGCAGTCGGGACTTCCACTGAACCCCGGATCCGGGCCGTCCGGCCCGCAGGATCCGTGCGACCGGGACAGATGGAACCGATCTCGTCGAACCGCCTTCGAATCGCTTGCCGTTGCGCATCGCGAAATCGAGGTTCGACCGTCGTGGGTCCGATCGGCGTCACGACATCGGGATCCAGGGGAGATGGGACGAGCATGATCGGTCTTCGAACGACATCCACGTGGATCCTCGCCGCCCTCGCGGCACCCGTTGCCGGCGCGATGGCGTCGGAACCGGGGGCCACCGGTTCGGCGGATCCCGGGCACCGCGCCCTCCTCGAGATCCGCGTCGGCGACGAGGAACCGAGGCGAATCACGGCGTCCGGTGCCCTGATCAAGGGCGAGCTCCGTTTCATCGGCGAGCACCAGGATCCCGCGGGACGATTCGTCGTGGACTGGAACTGGACCGCGGACCTCGACCCGACCGGTGACGCTCGGATCGACGGCAAGGCCTCGATCACGAATCTCACCGATGATCGGCACGTGTACGATCTCCGAGCCGCGTTCCGTCTCGACCCGGTCATCATGCACGGGTCGAAGATCGGTGGCAGCGTGCGGGTGACGCTCGAGATGGACGAGGACGGCGGGGTGATCGACTGTCCGATGGGCGAGTCGCTCTGGGAGATCTCGGTCGACGATGCTTCCGCCCGCCGACTCCACACCGGCCCCTTCATGATGGGTGGCGGCGGGGCCGGAACGGCCGTGGCCGATTCCAACTTCGGTGCGCCCTGGCCCGGCCAGGACGCCCCCGCGATCGAACGTGGCGTCACGATCCGGCATCACGGTCGAATCACCTCCGGCGACCGGGCGATCTTCCAATCCGCCCTCGTGGTCGGTGGCGATCCCGACCACTTCGTGCAGCGACGGGACGTGGAATCACCCGTGCGGGTCGGCGCCCGACGCGACGGACGACGGGTGATCGAACTCGGCGGCGGGAGGTCCGGGGGTTCCGTTCGAGGGGGTTCGCGAGGCCGAGACGCCGCGGTCTCCGGTCCGGCCGGTGGAAACAGCGTCTCGAAGAACCGACGAAAGCGGTCGAAGGCCGCGACCACGCCTCGCAGGGATTGAAATCGAAACAGCGACTCGGCTGGAACTGCCCGGCTCCAGCCTGCTCCCGAGGACCCGTCCCGATGCCCGTCCCGCATCGGGACGGGTCCGTTTTCGGAGTGGGTCGTTCGCGGATCAGGGACGCACCGGCCCCCGGCCGATCATCTGGATCGTGGTGATCGGAAGTCCGAAACCGATGATCGGATCGCTCGATTCGAGTCGGTACACCCAGCCCGCGGGATATCCGAGCACGCGTCCCTGGTTGAAGGGCGCGAAGTCATACGCGATTCCGACCCGGCGATTCATCGTGTCGATGCTGCCGAACCACCGCCAGGGCCTGGAGATGTTGGCCTGGCGCAGCCCCTGTCCGCGCATCTCGAACGGATCGAACGGGACCCATCCGGCTCCGGGAAGATGGAATTCCGCCCAGCAGCAGAACGTGCGTCGCCCCTTGGGCCGCTTCGAATCACCTGATTTTCCATCACCCGAGTGGATTCCGATCACCGGCCGGGCCGGAATTCCCGCGGCTCTCAGGACCGCGACGCAGGTGCAGACCATGTCGGCGGGCGTCACCTGGATCGCGGAGGTGGCCGCGGCGGCGCCCTGGAGCTGGAAACCGACGATGCGACCCTCGCCCTCCCGTCGGAGCGAGCTGCCCTCGACGTTGCGGAACTCCAGGATGGTGCTGCGGACGAGTTCCTTCGCCGCGATGTAGATCGGGGTGCGCCGAAGCCTTCCCTCGGTCGTCCGCTCGATGAAGGCCTTGAAGATCTCGTCGTCGGACTGGATGAGATCCGTCGCCGAGAGGAAGGGCCGCACCGATTCGGGCCACTCCCGGGGCCAGGTCACCTGCGAGGCCGCCTGTTCGTCGACCGCGACGTTGAACGCGATCGCCGGCCAGGTTGCGCGGGTCGAGATCGCGGCGGTCACCTCGCCCTCGGGCAGGCGCAGGGTCACGCGTTGCCGGCCGCTCGCGGGATCGCCTTCGATCTCGCGCGGCGTGGACACCGGGACGCCGTTGATCCGGACCGAGGCCTCGAGCCCGCGGAGATCCGCCACCATCGCCGTGTCGATCGTCGCGATGTCCATGATCACCGCGCCGCCGGCCATGAGAAACCGTTCGGTTCCGAAGTCGACCGAAAGGCCCACCGTGTAGCCCCGCGGATCCCCGCGGTAGAGAGGCGGATTGGGTCGCCCCGGCCACGGATCCGCCTCCTGGCGCGTCGCGTCGTGGACGATTCGAGGCGACCCGTGCCCCGGATCCACGACGGACGAGGCGGGGTCGAGGAACATCGCCGCGATGATCAGGCCGATCGATCCATTCATGGAATGCACTCCTCGGACGCCGGTTTCGCTGGATCGTTCGATCGGGAGGGCCGCACGGTTCCCGCGACCGACGATTCAGCCGAGCACGGAACGGATGCCGCTGGGGAAGAAGACGTAGTACAGCTCGTTGAGGAATTTCGCGAGCACCAGGTTGATGACGATGATGGCGAGGAAGCTGGTCACGAACGCGCTGGTCGCGGCGCGACCGACGCCGCTCGCCCCGCCGACGCAGTTGAAGCCTCGCCAGCACGACACCAGCCCGATCGCGGCGCCGAAGAAGACGCTCTTCAGGAGTCCCGCGGCCGGATCCCACCAGTGGACCACGAGCCCGGTGTAGTACCAGTAGTCGGCCGTGTTGACCCCGAAGAGGCCGGTCAGGATGGCCCACGCGCCCCAGACCCCGAGGGCGTTCGAGTACATGGTCAGGATCGGCGTCATCACCACGCACGCGACGAACCGTGGAACCACGAGGTTGCGGACGGGATCGACGGACATCGCCTGCATCGCGTCGAGCTGTTCGGTGACCCGCATCGTGCCGAGTTCCGCCGCGAGGGCGCCGCCGACCCGGCCGGCGACCATGACCGCGGCGAGGACGGGGCCGATCTGCTTCACGACGCTTGAATTGATGATCCCACCCATCCGGTCCGCCATGCCGAGGTTGTTGAACTGCGCGAAGCCCTCGAGCGCGAGAATCATCCCGATGAACATCCCGGTCGTCGCGACGACCGGGATGCTGGCGACGCCGACCGTGAAGATCGGCGGGGCGATGTGACGGCGGCTGAGCCAGGACCGGGGGCTCGCGATCGTCCACGCCACGACCGACAGCGAGAACCGCGTGAAATCGCCGACCGGGGCGAGCAGCCTGACGACCAGTCCGCCGAGCCAGGCGGGTGGAACGAGCGGAAGTGGGAGCGGAGCGTTCGGCATCGACGAAAGCGTACGACGGATCCACCGGTTCCGGGGAGTGGTTTGTCGATTCCGCCAATGAAACACGGGGCGGCCCGAAGGCCGCCCCGTGCAGTTCGAGTCAGGATTCTCGCTCGATCAGGGGCAGGGGCCCCAGACGGCGAGCAGGAGACCGACGTCGGCACCGTTCACGACGCCGTTGCCGTCGAGATCCTCGGGGCATCCGGGGCAGGGGCCCCACGCCGCGAGGATGAAGCCGAAGTCCGCACCGTCGACGACGCCGTCGCCGTTGAAGTCACCGGTGCAGTCGCTTCCGCCACCGCAGACGAGGTCCGCTTCGACGTCCACGACCCAGTTCACATCGGGGAAGCCGATGTCCTCGAGCTTCGTGAAGGTCGCGAGACCGCACGAGGCGCTGAGGATGTAGGTCGAACTCGAGGACGGGAGGTTGTTGCCGCCGAAGGTCGCGAAACCATCGGTGCTGGGCTCCATGCTCAGCGAGACCACCAGCTGGGTGTCGGCCGGGACGCAGATCGGGGGATCGAACGCCGCACGCTGCAGGTTCGCACCGGTGACCGCGACGGACTCCCGGGTTCCGATCAGTTCGAGGTCGACACCGGGCTCGACCGGATCGCCGCCATCGGTGTCGATCCAGAGCTGGACGGAGGCCGGCACGGCCGAGCCACCGTTGTTCACGCCGAATTCGACGCAGGA
>MDTG01145551.1_pt1 | contig 15501 bp, 17 predicted proteins | sample 811421 | NCBI WGS metagenome assembly MDTG01 (sample SAMN05326645, study PRJNA326480) | marine metagenome | isolation source: seawater | place: Pacific Ocean: South East | collected 2011
TGAATTTTCAGAAAAGAAATCAATCTCACCAGATTTAAAAGCTTCTCTTTCAATACCTCTATCTTTGTAATAATCATATCTGATTGCCCCATAATTATCTTTTCCAATTTTAATCGGTATTGATGCACTAAAACCCCAATAATTTTTATCTAATTCGTATGTGATCGATCTTCCACTATCGAATGATTTGATTTTATATGGACCACTTCCAATTGGTATCTCTAATGATGTTTCTTCAAAATTTTTATTTATCCAATAATGTCTTGGTAGTATTGGCAATTGACCAACAATTAGTACTAATTCTTTATTGGTGTTTGTTGTAAAATTAAATCTTACCTTATTTTCATTTTCTTTAATTACATCTTTTACATCACCATAGTAGTATTTATAAAATGGGTGACCCTTTTCCATTAAGGTATTAAATGTCCAAACAACATCATCAGCTGTGATTTTTTTTCCGTCATGCCAATATGCTTCATTTCTCAATGTAAATGAAACCCAAGACCTATCATCAGGCCATTCAATTGTTTCTGCTAATAAACCATATTCCGTAAATGCTTCATCACTTGATCCAGTTGTTAAAGTTTCATAAAGTGCTCCAATTCCAGCTGCTGAAGTACCTTTTAAAATAAAGGGATTGAAACTATCATAGGTTCCGATAGCACTTCTTACTATTGTACCACCTTTAATAGAGCTTGGATTAATGTATTCAACATTTTCAAAATCATTTGAGTATTTTGGCTCACCATGCATTGCTATCGCATGCGATTTATTGGTATCTGCCTTTACTTGTAGTTGGAATACAATAGTAATTGTAAGAATTAAGGTGAATATTTTCATTATATTAATATATGTCTATTTATTAAAAATTAAAATAATTTTTAATTTATTAACTTGATTATTTCTCTATGAAGAGAGCTAGAACTTGAAGCAATCAAACTTCCATCTGACTCCAAAGATATATTTTCTCCAAACTTATCGGTAATTATTCCTCCAGCTCCCTCAATTACATTTACAAGAGCCATATAGTCATGAATCTTTAATGTATCTTCTAAAACTATATCTATTAAGCCAGATGCTAACATTCCATACATATAGCAATCTCCACCAAGTCTATAGTAACGTGATTGTTGTTTAAGTAACTCTGCACCATGTCTGATTTTAGGTTCCTCAAAATATAATCCAGATGTAAAAAAATAAGCATCTTTAATTTTGTTAATTGTACTAGTTTGAACTTCTATTCCATTACATTTTGTTTTTTCATTTTTAATACCTATCCACCTTTCTTTATGTGCAGGACAATTAATAATTCCTATGATTGGTTTTTTATTTTGAAGTAATGAAATTAAATTACCAAAATCTTTGTGCCCCGCTATATAGCTTCTAGTACCATCTATGGGATCTATTACCCAAATAAATTCAGAATCAATTTTTTCATTTTCATACTCTTCACCTAAAATTCCGTGTTCAGGATATTCTTTTCTAATTTTATCTCTTAAAATTTGCTCTGTTTCTTTATCAGCTAAAGTTACAGGACTTTCATCATCCTTGATTTCTATTTCAATTTTTTTTCTAAAATAGTTCATTGATGTTTTGGAAGCATCATCTGCTAGAGAGTTTGCAAATTTTGAAAACTCATCTGTTTTTGAATTCATTACTTAATTTAAGGAAGTGGCGCGGGATTATCTGAATGTTCTCTTAAAAAATAAACTAGATCTGCTCTATCTTTTACTTTTTTTAAACCTGCAAAATTCATTTTAGTTCCCTTAATATATTTTTTTGGTTTGTATAAAAATTCAGCTAATTCTTCATACCCCCATTCACCGCCATACTCGGCCAAAGCTTTTGAATATGCAAATCCTTCAACATTAGCTTTTGGTCTATTAATCAGATTCCAGAGGTGTGGCCCAACTTTGTTTGCACTACCTTTCTCATAATTATGACAAGTTGCACATTTCTTAAATAATTTTTCACCATTTTCTAGTGAAGCGCTTGCTAGAAGAACAGAAATTGGTTCTATAACCTCTTCTTTTTTAGGACCCGTACTCTCTCCTGTCAAAGTCTCCTCTACATCTATTTTATAGGCAGTCTCTTTTTCATCATGATGTTCAACGTCAACGATTAGGTCACCAATATGCCCAATTAACGTGACAATTAATAGAGCTAAAATAATTGATGCTAATATTTTATTAACCTCAAGACCAGACATGTATATATATATACATATTTTTTAACCAAATGAATACAATTGAAATAATTAGCAAAATCAAAAAACTTAGCTTAATTGTCGCATAAAATGAAAACTATTGTAATTATTCCATCAAGAATGTCCTCAAAAAGGTTCCCAGGAAAACCTATGGCGAAAATTAATGGTATACCCATGATACAAATGGTTTGGGAAAAAGCAAAAGCTGCAAATGTAGGTGAAGTTTATGTAGCTTGTTCTGAAAATGAAATATATGATTTAATCAAAAGTATTGGTGGTAAAGCAATTTTAACAGATCCAAAATTAGCAACAGGTACTGATAGAATTTTTCAAGCATTTCAAAGTTTAGATAAAATAGATGAAATTGATTCAATAATAAATCTACAAGGTGATATGCCTTTAATAAATCCCACTGATATAATAAATGTTATAAAACCTCTAAAAAATAATTACTCAATTTCTACGTTGGCAACAAATTTATTAACAAATCAAATATCAAATCCTAATATTACTAAAATTGAAGTAGAATGGATGAAAAATAATATTGGACTAGCAAAAAATTTTTTTAGGATAAAAAAAGAAATAAATGCAAATACATTTCATCATGTTGGGATCTATGGGTATACACCAGATTCACTTAAAAACTTTATAAATACTTCTAAATCAGAAAATGAAATAAAATTGAATCTCGAACAATTTAGGGTTATGGATGCTGGTATTAATATTGGAGTGGTATATGTTCCAAATATTTTATTTGGAATTGATACAAAAGAAGATTTGATTGATGCTGAAAGTATTATAAGGCAGGAAAATGCAGTTAATTGAAAATTTCTCTTTTCAAGGAGTAAGTGGAGCTTACAGCGAACAAGCTGGCAAAAATTTTTTTCCAAAAGCTAAAAGTTTACCGTGCCCCACATTTGAGGAAATGTTTGAACAAGTAAGAAATGGAAAAGTGGACGCTGCCATGGTTCCAATTGAAAATTCGTTGGCTGGAAGAGTTGCGGATACCCAGAGATTAATTCCAAACTCGGATTTGAAAATTACAGCAGAATATTTTTTAGATGTTAACCATTGCCTACTCGGTATCAAAGGTTCAAAAATTTCAGACATAAAAAGAATTCATAGTCACGAGCAAGGAATTGCACAATGTAGAAAAAAAATCATTAAATTAGAAAAAGAGATGATCGTTGAAGCAGATACAGCTGGCTCTGCAAAGTTGGTTTCAGAATTAAATAATATTAATGATGCAGCAATAGCCTCTGAACTAGCTGCCAAAATTTATAATTTAGATATTATCCAAAATAATTTTCAAGATGTTCAACACAATGTAACAAGATTTTTAATAATGCAGAAAGAAATGTTACAATTAGATAATTCTCTTGATAATTTAATAACAACTTTAGTATTCAATGTTAGAAGTATACCTGCTGCATTATACAAATGCCTTGGAGGTTTTGCTAGTAATGGTGTTAATATAACTAAATTAGAGAGTTACGTCCACTCTCAAGGTTTTGATGTTGCACAGTTTTATATCGATTTTGAGGGACATCCAGAAAATCCATCAGTAAAATTAGCTTTAGAGGAAATGAAGTTTTTTAGTAAAGAGCTTAAAATATTAGGTGTTTATGCAAAATCAAATTTTAGAAAAAAATAGTTTTTTTTGTAAACTCTATATACTCTTTTTTTACATTAATGTTATATTGTTCAAGGAAGGTTTAAGGGCGGGTAAATTGCTAACTCAGTCAGGTCTGAAAAGAAGCAGCTGTAACAATTATATCTGGGTCTTAAATCTTCCGTATGTAAAATGAAAATACAAGAACAATATAAAGTTTTAGCAAGAAAATATAGACCTCAAAAATTTAAAGATTTAGTCGGTCAAGATTTACTTGTAGAAATAATATCTAATGCAATTATTAATGAACGCATAGCAAATGCCTACGTTTTAACTGGAGTAAGAGGTGTAGGAAAAACAACAACAGCTAGATTAATTGCAATGAGTCTAAATTGTCAAAACAAAATCAAAAAAGATTTTGAGCCTTGTGGATCATGCGAGTCTTGCAACTCAACAGTTAATGATAACCATTTAGATGTTATAGAGATGGATGCAGCATCAAATACGGGAGTAGATGATGTAAGAGAAATTATTGAAAATGTAAAATACAAACCTTTAACAAACAGATACAAAATTTTTATAATAGATGAAGTTCACATGCTTTCAAAAAGTGCTTTTAATGCTCTATTAAAAACACTTGAAGAGCCTCCCGATCATGTAAAATTTATTTTTGCCACTACTGAAATTAATAAAATTCCAATAACAGTGCTTTCTAGATGTCAAAGATTTGACCTCCACAGAGTAGAAAACAATCTTTTAAATCAACATCTCATAAGTATTTCTGAAAAAGAGGGTGTAAAAATTAGTAAAGATGCAATTTCACTTATAGTTAGGGTTGCAGATGGATCAGTAAGGGACAGTTTAAGTTTACTTGATCAAGCAATAAATAGTAATCAATCTACGATTGACATAAAATCAATAAATCTAATGTTAGGATTAGCAGATAGAAAAAAAATATTTGATTTACTAGAAAATATATTAGAAGGAAAAAGTTTAGAATCACTTAATAATTACAAAAATTTATATGACTTAGGTGCAGATGTAATCATGATTTTTGATGAATTACTTGATGTTGTTCATTTTTTAACAAAGTTGAAAATTGCACCAAATTTAAAAGATGATGTTTATATACCTGAATTTGAAAGACTAAAAGGGTATGAATTAGCATCACGAATTACATTAAATAATTTGAACATATTATGGCAAATATTGTTTAAAGGATATCAAGAGTTAAAAAAGGGATCTCATTTATATCAGCACGGAGAAATGATTATATTAAGAATTATATATTTTAATGACCAAATATTTCCAAGTAATACAACAAAAAAATCCACGAAAAGTAAGGATTTTAAATTAAAAAAAAATATTGATATTGAAATCACAAATAATAATATTGATAAAAGTAATACTCATAATATCAACCATCAAAAAATTGAGCAAAATAATAGTAAAATTAAACAAGTTAAGGATTATAGAAGTTTTGTAGAAATGTTTTATAATAATCGAGAAGGAATTATCCATACTCAACTTTACAATGATGTTAAGTTGATTTCATTTAAAGAGGGTGAAGTTGTTCTCAATACAGAAAAAATTTTTAATATTAACTTTAATAGAAATGTAGCTCGCCTTATTTCAAAATGGACAGGTAGAATATGGCAGGTAAATTCATCAACAAGTAATGTAGGCAAAAGTTTGTTTGACGAAGATATAATTAATCAGCAAAAGGATATTGAAATGGCAAAAACTCATCCAAGTATAAAAAAAATTCTTAAAGTATTTCCCGGTGTTAAAATTCACTCAATTACTAAAGTAGGCAATCTAACTAATAATGAAGAATACATAAATCAAAATATTAAAAAGGAGACATAATGGTTAATTTTGGAAATATGATGAAACAGGCGCAAGAATTACAAAAAAAAATGTCAGATGTCCAAAAAAAATTAGATGAAATAGAGGTAGAAGGACTGTCTGGAGGTGGTCTAGTAAAAGTAACTGCTACAGCTAAAGGAAATTTAAAAAAAATTTCAATTGATGATAGTTTACTAAAATCTGATGAAAAGGAAATTCTAGAAGATTTAATTATTGCAGCAATAAATGACTCTAAACAAAAAGGTGAATTAGCATCTCAAGAGGAAATGAAATCATTAACGGGTGGATTACCTTTGCCTCCTGGAATGAAACTTCCATTTTGATCTTATGGAGAATTCTCCAATAGATAAATTAATAAACGACATATCTAAATTGCCAGGTTTGGGCAGAAGATCTGCTCAAAGAATTGCTTTGTATTTATTAAAGAATAAAGAAAAAAATTTAACGTCACTTATTGAAAGTTTAAAAAATTCTTACTCAAAAATTGACGAATGTAGTTTATGCGGCAATATTGATATGCAAAATCCGTGTGGAATTTGTTCAAATCAAAAAAGAGATAAATCTACAATATGTATTTTGGAGGATGTATCTGATCTATGGACTTTTGAGAAAATTGGTTTTTTTAAAGGGCATTACCATGTTTTAGGTGGATCTTTATCAGCTTTAAATGGAATTGGAACAAATGATCTAAACTTTAAAAAACTTTTTCAACGAATTGATGAAAATAATGTTAAAGAAATAATTTTAGCTTTAAGCACTACAATGGAAGGACAAACAACTTCATTTGTAATAGCAGATAAATTAGAAAAATTTGAAGGATTAAATGTTACAAGACTCGCACAAGGAATTCCAATGGGAGGAGAAGTACATTATCTTGATGAAAATACTTTAAACACAGCTTTCCAATCTAGAAAAAAAATTAGTTAAATATAATGGAAAAATTATTATTTGTTCCTGATAAATATCTACGTAAAAAAGCAGAAAAAGTCGATAAGGTTGGCTATGAGGAATTAAAAATTGCTAATAAAATGAAAGAAATAATGCTTAAAGCTCCAGGCGTAGGTTTAGCAGCAAATCAAATTGGAGTTCTAAAACAAATTGTTACAATATTTTATGTTGATCAAGATACAAAAAAGGAAAAAAACTATTTTTTATTTAATCCTGAAATTATTTCTTACTCAAATGAAAGAGTATACATGGAGGAAGGATGTTTATCTTTACCTAACCAATTTGCAGAAATAGAAAGACCAAAAAGTATTAAAATTCAATATTTAAATGAAAAAAACATAGTAATAAAAAAAGATATAACTGGAATTGAGGCTAGAATTTTACAACATGAAATTGACCATCTTTCAGGTAAGTTATTTATTGATTATCTGTCTAAATTAAAAAAGAGTATAATATTAAAAAAAGTTAAGAAGTTTTTAAAAAATCAAAACTAATGAATAAGAAAAAAATATTATTTATGGGCACACCTGTCATTGCTTCTGAATACTTAAATGCTCTTTTAGAAAATGATTTTAATATTGTTGCAGTTTTTACACAACCTCCAAAAAAAAAATCAAGAGGTATGAAATTAATAGAGTCACCAGTTCATTTACTAGCAAAAAAAAATAATATTCTTCTGTTCAATCCAAAAAGTTATGATTATGAAATAATTAAACAAATTAATAATTTGAAGCCTGATTTGATTATAGTAATGGCATATGGAAAGATTTTACCAATTGAATTATTAAATATCCCAAGGTTTGGTTGTATTAATATTCATGTTTCAATATTACCAAGATGGAGAGGGGCAACGCCAATTGAGCATTCTTTAATTAATGGTGATAAAGAAACAGGTATTACAATAATTAAACTAGTTGAAAGATTAGATGCTGGACCAATCATAGCACAAGAAAAATTTACAATACCTGAAAATTTTAATAAATTACAATTAAGTAACTCTCTAACAAATATTGGAACAAAGTTATTAATTGACACTATCCCCAAAATTTTTGATAACTTAATTTCACTTAAGAGTCAAAATGAAGCTAATGTCACTTATGCCAATAAAATAAATACAGAGTCTAGAAAAATTAATTTTGATAACTCTGCTTATAATATAATAAATCATATAAGAGCGCATGCGCCAAGGCCTGGAGCTTGGTTTTATTTGAACAGAGAAAGAATTAAAATTATAGAAGCAAAGCCTGGGCTTGCGAAAGGAGAAAGCTCAAGGGTTTTAAATAGAAATTTTGAACTAGGATGTAGTGACGGAAGTATTGAACCTTTAATTTTACAAAGAGAAGGAAAAAAAATTGTTACAAAAGATGAGTTTTTAAGAGGCTTTAAATTTAAAATTGATGATCTACTAAATGTATAATTATAAAGTTATTATAGAATATGATGGAACTAACTACGTTGGGTGGCAGAATCAACAAAACGGACTCTCAATACAAGAATTAATTGAATTATCAATAAATAAACTTTCAAATGAAAAAACTAGAATTTTTGGAGCTGGAAGAACAGATGCTGGAGTGCATGCAAAAGGTCAAGTAGCTAGTTTTAAATTAAAAAATCAAATAGATTCTAATACAATACGTGATGGACTTAATCATCATTTACGTCCACATCCTATTGCAATTCTTTCAGCAGAAAAAATTGAAACAAATTTTAATGCAAGATTTTCTGCAAAACTTAGATGGTATGAATATAGAGTGATTAACAGAAGAGCACCATTAACATTAGAAAATAATAGAGTTTGGTGTGTTCATAAGAATATAAATACGAAAAAAATTATTGATCAATCTAAATTTTTCATAGGTAAGCACAATTTATCGGCTTTTCGATCTATTAATTGTCAGTCAAAATCTGCAAGTAAATCAATTAATTCTTTTGAAATTAATATAGAAAAAGATCAAATCAATTTTAAGATTTCTGCCAAGTCCTTTCTTCATTCTCAAGTCAGGATTATGGTAGGTACTTTAGTTGATATTGGTTTAAATAAGATTACTAATTCTATTTCAGAAATAATAAAAACAAAAAAAAGAGAGTTCGCAGGTATAACTGCTCCAGCACAAGGATTATATCTTACAAAAGTAGATTATTAATAAAATCCAATTTCTGACAAGCAGATATCTGCTTTAAAATCTTTAAAACCTGCAACTAAACCTACAGACTTAATCTTCTGACCTATTAAATTAGTAGGCTGATATGCATTTGATTTTATGAACTCGCTGAAAGGAGCTTTAATTTTCTTCCACTTTGTATCAGTGCTAAATGTAAACTTGTAATATTGCCATGGAGCCATTGTAAGTGAAGTTCTCACATGAATTGAATAATCTTCTTTATTTCCATAAACTTTTAAGTAAATTCCCTTATATTGTTTAGTTGATATATTGGGTTTAAGCTGATTTCTTATTTGAATAAAACCACCATTATTTTCCGTAGTTACATCTCCAGTCATGTGATAACAATTTACACCTTTAATATCGGAAATAATTGCTTTACCTTGTGAAAGCCCCCCCATGACACCGTCCGTAAAAAAAGCCCAATTTTGTTTTTGAGTAGTTATTCCAGGATTACTTAAATTATCTAGTATCATTATATTTTCTTTGGACATTACAAGACTACAGTAAAATAAACACAGAAAACAAATACTGTAGAATACACTTCTTTTAATATCTAATAAATATTGAATTTTAATTAAAAACATAGGCTTTATATAGATTAATAAAGACTATTTTAAATGTTTCATTAATGTCATTGATATTCAATTTTTTGTGCTTATTTTATAATTATGGAAACAATGAAAACACTCCTATCTAGAAGGTCAATTTCTAAACTTACTTATCCTCACCCATCAAAAGATGAAATGCAAGATGTATACCAAGCTGCATTGAGGGCGCCCGACCATTCTTGGTTAAGGCCTTGGAAGTTTATAGAGATTACAGGAGAATCTAGGAATAAATTAGGCGATGCTTTTGTTGCTTCAACAAGAAAAATTGAAGAGTTAGATGAAGAGCGTGTTAATAAAATTACTGCTTTACCTTTAAGATCTCCTATGATCATTGTTGTTATAGCAAAAATTAATCATGACAAACCTAATGTTCCTCGTATAGAACAAATACAGTCTACTGCAGCTGCAGCACAAAACATTCTTTTAGCACTTCACGACAAAGGATATGGCGCTTATTGGAGAACAGGAAAATATTCAAGCGAAAGAAACCAATACATTTCAAGTGAACTTTCACTTGATGATAATGAGGAAGTTTTAGGATATCTGTATGTTGGTACCCCAGAAATTGATTCGCCTAAAATACCAGAGTTAGAAAATAAAGACTTTGTAACTTATTGGGAGTAAATATGATTGAATTTATTAGTAACGGTTGGCATGGTATTATGAGCTCAAACTTAAATCCACTAAAACATATTCCTGATGAAAATGTAAGACATTTAATTTTACAATTACTATCATGGATGTGGTGTACCGCTTTTTCATTATATTTCGGATCTTGGTTTTTGTTTGGTGTTACAATTGCAACTCATTTTATTTTGCTTTTAGCAATATTTATTACTGTCATTACCTTTGATTTAATAAAATCTACATACAAATAATTTAAAGTTTAAAATATTTAATAATAACCTTATTTTGATACGCTTTTTTTCCTAAAGTTTTTTTAGACATATTAATTTTTAAAGAGTAAAAATATTAATAATTAAATAATATTTTAAAAAAAACCATTATGAATATAACTTTTTCAGAGATTGAAAGCGCTTACACAAAAATTAAAAATACAATTACTAAAACACCACTTGTAACAAATGATTTTATCAACGATACTTTTGAAGCTGATATTTACTTCAAACTTGAAAATTTACAAAAAACAGGATCTTTTAAAATTAGAGGAGCTACACATAAAATATCTACTTTACCAAAAAATGTAATTAAAAGTGGTGTAGTTGCATATTCATCAGGAAATCACGCTCAAGCAGTTGCTTATGCTGCTAATCAAAAAAATATAAGCGCAAAAATAATTATGCCAAAAAATGCACCAAGAATTAAAATAGAAAATACGAAAAAATATGGAGCAGATGTGATTTTATATGATGCTTTTTTTGAAAATAGAGAGAAAATAGGTAATGAAATTAAAGAAAAAGAGAATAGGTATTTAATCAAACCCTATGATGATATTGATGTAATTGCTGGACAAGGTACAGCAGGTATAGAGATAGCTGATGAATTACAAAATATAAATATTATTCCTGATATTTACTTATGTTGCTGTGGAGGTGGAGGATTAATTGCAGGGACTTCAACTTATTTGCAACACAAGTTCCCAAACTTAAGATCATATTCAGTAGAGCCTGAAGAATTTGATGATACTAAAAAATCTCTTGAAAATAAAAAAATAATAGAAAATAATTCTAAAACTCAATCAATATGTGATGCATTACTAGCACCAATGCCAGGAAGTATAACCTTTCCAATTAACTTAAAAAATCTTGATGGAGGGATAACTGTTTCTGATGAAGAAGTAAGAAAAACTATAATTTTACTTTCTGAGCATTTAAAAATAGTTGTCGAGCCAGGAGGTGCAGTTGCAGCTGCAGCTGTATTAAATAAGAAAATAAATATTAAAAACAAAAAAATTGTTGTCATGATTTCCGGTGGAAATATTGACTTGAAATTATTTAGATCCTTATGAGCTTAAAATCACCTTTAATTCAATTGCAGTCTGAATTGAAAGAAAATAATATAGATATTTTTATAATCAATAGAAGTGATGAATTCTTAAATGAATACATTGCGCCATACGCAGAAAGATTACATTTTATAACTAATTTTTCTGGTTCTGCTGGAAAAGCAATAATACTTCAAAATGCAGCATTTTTATATGTTGACGGTCGCTATACATTTCAAGCTGGAGAACAGATTAATAATAATGAAATTGAGTCAAAACATTTAAAGGTATTTTGGGATGACTTAAAAAAATTTTTTACAAAACAAAATTGTATTATTGCAATTGATCCAAAATTACATTCCATAAATGAAATTAAAAGAATTCAAGACTATATATTCAATACATCTACAACTATTAAGTATTTAGATACAAATATTATTGATAGAATCTGGAAGAATAAACCAAACATTAAATATTCCAATATTTTTGATCATCCAATAAAATTTGCAGGATGTGACAGAATTGAAAAGTTAAATAAACTTTTTAATTTTTTAAATAATCATAATATTAACCAATATTTAGTTACAGGTTTGGATAATATAGCTTGGCTTCTAAATATTAGGGCTGATGATATTTTATATACGCCCCTTGTTTTTTCTTACCTTTTAATATCTAAAAACAATAAATCATCGCTGTACGTTAAATATGACAAAATAAATAATAAATTAAGAACAGAATTAGAAAAATATATTGATATTCAATCAATAGAAAATATTAACAACATTTTTTCCAAAATAAAAAAAGATGATATTGTAGGTTTAGATTTTTCAAAAACAACTTATTATTTTTTGAAACAATTAGAAGACAATGATATTCATTATAAAGATATAATTAATCCAGTAATTCTTTTTAAAGCAATCAAAAATAAAACTGAACAAACTGGTGCGTTTAACGCAAATTTGAGAGATGGTGTTACCATGACTCAATTTATTTATTGGTTAAAAAATGAAATAGATATTAATTCATCAAATGAAATTATAGTTGCAAAATATTTAGAAAGTTTAAGAAAAAAGAATGAATTATTTCATTCATTATCATTCGAAACAATTTCAGCTTTTGGTAAAAATGCAGCACTGCCGCATTACAGAGTAAATAAAATAAGTAATTCAGGTTTTAAAAAAGACAATATTTATCTTGTTGATTCTGGCGCACAATATTATGATGGAACAACAGATATCACTCGAACAATAATTATAGGAAATGCTTCCAAAGAGCAAAAAGATAGATTTACTCGTGTTTTGAAAGGACACATTGCACTCTCGAATCACATTTTTTCAAAGGGTACAAAGGGAATAGATATTGATTATTTAGCACGTCAAAGCTTAAATGAAATTGGGTGCGATTATGATCATGGCACTGGGCACGGTATTGGAAGCTTCTTAAGTGTACATGAGGAACCTCAAAGAATTGCAAAAAAATCAATGTATAATAGCGTGGAATTAGTTTCTGGAATGATAATTTCAAATGAACCAGGATATTATAAATTTAATGAATACGGAATTAGAATTGAAAATTTAGTTATGGTAAAAGAAAATAAAGAAAATTTACTTTATTTTGAGAACCTGACGTGGTGCCCTATTGACATAGATTTAATTGAAAAAGATCTTTTAAATAATGAAGAATTAGAATGGCTCAATACATATCATAAAAATATATATATAAAATTAAATAAACATTTAAATGATAAAGAGAAAAAATGGTTAAAACTTGTTACAAAACCATTATAAGTTTATAAAGAATTTAAGAACTCGTTTTCTTTCTTATCTCTATAAAATAAGTTAAAATAAAACTTAAATGATATTAATCTTAACACAATGTTTTCCACCAAGAATTGGTGGAATAGAAAACTTAATGTTTAATTTAAGTTATTTTTTAGGAAAAAATAAAAAAGTTATAGTTTTAGCTGATCAAAATAATATTATTAAGGATACGGTATTTGATAATCAATTTAAAAAAAATTTTTTAGTGAGAAGATTTGGTGGATTAAAATTTTTTAGAAGTAGGAATAAACTAAAAGAATTAGAAAAAATAATCAGTTATCAAGACATAGAAGCAGTTATATCTGATAGTTGGAAAAGTTTAGAATTACCAATAAAAAAATTACAAAAAAAAAATTTGCCTTCAATTTGTTTGGTGCATGGCAATGAAGTAATTATAAAAAATAAAAATCATCAAAAAAGAATAAAAAATACTTTAAAAAGCGTAAATAAAATTGTTACGAATTCTGAATATACAAAAAATTTGTTAAAGAAAGTTAGTCTAGAATTTAATAATATTGAAATTATACATCCAGGTGTTTCCACTTTTGAAAATATTAAAGAAGAAGAGTTAAACTTATCAGATGGCCAACCAACTTTACTAACTCTAGCAAGACTTGAAAAAAGAAAAGGACATGAGAATATTTTGCATGCAATAAGTAATTTAAAAAATCAATTTCCAAGCATTCGTTATATTATCGCTGGTGATGGTACAGAAAAAAATAATTTGAAATTATTAGTAAATAAATTAGGTATTTCTAAAAATGTAATTTTTATTGGGTCGGTTAGTGATGTACAAAAGAAATATATATTAAATATAACTGATTTAATGATTATGCCAACTATAGATAAAACAAGTGAATTATCAATCGAGGGATTTGGTATAGCATATATAGAAGCTGCTTTATTTGGAATACCATCAATTGCCTCAAATATTGGTGGTACTAACGAAGCTGTAATACATGATAAAACAGGGATAGTTTTAGACGACATTAGTGATTTAGAAAATAGCATTAGAGAATTAATTTTAAATAAAGATAAAAGGGAATTATATGGAAAAAATGCTAAAAGAAGAGCAATAAATGAATTACACTGGGATCATCAGGTAAAAAAATATTTAAATTTAATATCGAATATTAAAATAAAATGAGCATATTATTTCACTGTAAATTCGCAAACTCAAAAGAGTGGGAAATAAACATTAGAAAAAAATTTAAAAATAAAAAAATTATTTCAATAGATGATAAAAATGAATTTGATAAAGTTGATATTGCTATTATTTGGAATTTACCTAATCAGATTTTGAGTAAACTTACTAATTTAAAAATTATTTTTTCACTAGGTGCTGGTGTAGATCATATTTTAAAACTCAATGACTATAATGGTACACCAATAGTAAGAATAAAAGATCCATTGATGGGTGAGTTAATGTATTACTATGTTTTATCCCAAATTTTAAATTTTCAATTGCGACTAAATGATTATAAAATTGCGCAAAAAAATAAAGTGTGGTTAGAAGAAATACTACCTCCATTTAATAAAGATTTAACGATAGGTATATTAGGTTTAGGTTATTTAGGTTCGATAGTAGCAAGATCCCTATTTAAAAATAATTATAATGTTATTGGCTATAAAAAAAATAAGATAAAAAAAGAAAAATTTAAAATGTACTATAATAATCAATTACCAATTTTTATTAGATCTTCAGATATTTTAGTAAATATATTACCAGGTACAATAGATACAAAAAATTTTATAAACTCCAAATTCTTATCATTAATGAAAAAAAAATCTTTATTAATTAGTATTGGAAGGGGTTCTTCTGTAAATGAAAATGACTTGATTAAACATTTACAGAGAAATAAACATTTTTATGCTTCATTAGATGTCTTCCAAAATGAACCTCTTTCTAAAAAAAGTTTATTTTGGTCTATGCACAATGTCACAATTACACCTCATGTTGCTAGTAACACTATAATAGACTCTGCCATTAATCTTATGTTTAAAAGATACTCAAATTATATAAAAACAAAAAAAATTAAATCTGATATTAATTTAAGTAGAGGTTATTAATTTAACAAAAATAGATTTTACAGCATTGCTCTAATTGACTTAATAATCTGTATCTAAACAATTACCAATTTTATTAAAATTATAATAATTATAAAAAACATAAATTATAGTTGAAAAATCTAATTTTTTTAAAATTATTCCTTTTTTTATAACTTTAGTCCAAATAGAAAATATGAAAATATTATGTGTTTTATACGATGATCCGACTACAGGAATGCCAGAAAAATATGCTTTAGAAAGTATTCCTAAAATTGAAAA
>MDTG01087879.1_pt1 | contig 15500 bp, 13 predicted proteins | sample 811421 | NCBI WGS metagenome assembly MDTG01 (sample SAMN05326645, study PRJNA326480) | marine metagenome | isolation source: seawater | place: Pacific Ocean: South East | collected 2011
CAGTTCATCGCTCTTGGCGAGTTCGGTGAGATCACGGCCGGAACTGTCGAGAGCAGGGGTCTTGCTCTTGCCGCGACGTGGCGCAGCCTGAGCCGACTCACCGCCTCCGATGGGGGAGTCACCGCCATCTTCAGTCTCTTCCTGATCAACGCCGGCTCCAAGCAGGTTGAGGACTTCTTCGCGAACCTCTTCCAGCTTGAGTCCCAGATTCAAGAGAACCTGGGCTGCGACTCCGTCGTGCTCTCTCAGCAGACCGAGCAGCAGGTGCTCCGTACCGACGTAGTTGTGGTTGAGATTGCGTGCTTCCTCGATCGCGTACTCGATGACCTTCTTCGCACGAGGTGTCTGGGGAAGCTTGCCCATCGTGACCATTTCCGGGCCACTCTTGACGAGCTTCTCCACCTCGAGCCTGACCTTGCGAAGATCGATGTCGAGATTCTTCAGGACATTCGCCCCGACTCCCGAACCTTCCTTCACCAGACCGAGCAGGATGTGCTCCGTACCGATGTATTCGTGGTTGAACCGCTGCGCTTCCTGGTTGGCGAGTGCCATCACTTTGCGAGCTCTATCCGTCAGACGTTCAAACATGCCGCGATCCTCCTGGCAAATGGTGTCCCGTGTACTCGGGACGGTCTTCCTTGCGGACGGGTTATTCTACCCGAGCGCCACTGGTTCAACTCGCAAGGCTTCATTCATTTTCGGGTCGAATGACTTTCGTATTCACTACCAAGTGAGTATTCCTGAACCTCTTTTGCGTACAGTACTTCGATGTCCATCATTCGTACTCATCTCAAACCCCTTCTGATCGCTCAGATCCGAACCTTTGCGGCAGTTCTTGCCGTTTTTTTTCTGGTGACCCAGGCAATCGGGCAGGAGGGTTCCGCTTCACCCGGAATTCGTGTGGCGATCCGATTGATGGACGATGGCAGAGTGACTCAAGTTGTTGTTGACAAGTGGGATAGAGTCGGGATTCACGGTGATTTCGGGACCCACTCCTGGGGGGCACTCGAGTATTTGTCCATGAAAAGAACTTTCCAGAAGTTCATGGATCGGTCCTCTGGTGCCTCCTGGCTCCTCCTCGGTGAGCTGCAGCTCGAGCGGGATGATCCACGTGGAGACAAGGAATCAGAGGCCTCCTTTCTCCAGGCCCTCCGACGAGATCCCGCTCTTGAATCCCAGATCGACGCCGCTCGTGGGCGAGGCTCCGAAGTCGACCGCCTTCGGGAAGAGGCCGCTCGGATCGAGGCAGCGGAACAGCTCCGCGAGGGGCTCCCGGCAGGAGTGACCTGGACGGCCAGGCCCTGGCCGGTACTCGATGATGCCCAGCAGGCCCAGGCGGTCATCGAGATGCGGGAAGACAGCCAGGCTTTGCTCGAGGAAGCCGGCTTTGAGAACGCACAACCCGTTGAAACCCGCTATTTCCTCGTCTATTCGGCACTTCCAGCGAGGGAGACCGCGTCGCTTGTCCGCCAGCTCGATGGCATGTATCTCAAGGTGACCGAACTGCTTGGAATCCCCGGTGGCCTCAACCTCTTCTGGGGCAAGGCGTCCATCTTCATCTGTCGCACCTCCGAAGAGTTCAGATTGATCGAAGCACAAGCTTTCAAGAACATGGTCACCCCCGGAGTGATCGGGCTGTGTCATCAGCGAGGTCCCAAGGTCTTCGTGAACACCTTTCGAGCCCAGGACGATCTTCAGTTCGCTTCGACTCTTGTTCACGAGACCGTTCACGGAATCATGCACCGCTTCATTTCGCCGGTCCGACTGCCGACCTGGGCCGACGAGGGATTCGCCGAGTACGTCGCAGGGCGCTCGTTCCGTGGTTCACCGGTCGATTCGAACCGTCGTCCGCAAGGGCTCGATTTCATCCGAAGTGGGGGTGATGTCTCTTCGGTCGTCGACATGAGCTATCAGGATGGTTCATGGCCAGGTGAGCAGGCGGTGGGGTACGCCGTCGGCTATCTGCTCTGTACCACCATGATTCGAGAGAATCCAGGTGGTTTCGCCGACTGGGTGCGTGCGGTGAAGGCGGGCAAGGATTGGAAGAGCGCGCTCGAGGACGAGTACGGAGTCTCATCCGATCGACTCGTCTCTTTCGTTCGGCAGTGGCATCTCACCAACGATTGAGCCTTGCTCGTCGTCGGCCAGGACCCGACCGTTTCTGAGTCGGACCACTCGGTTCGCGTACGAGGCGACCTTGGGATCGTGGGTGACCATGACGATCGTCAGTCCGGCCTGGTGCTTCTTCTTCAGCAGTTCGAGAATTTCGGTCCCGGTGTGCTCGTCGAGATTGCCGGTGGGTTCGTCTGCCAGCAGAAGATCCGGATCGCTCCCAAGAGCACGCCCTATCGCGACACGCTGGCGTTCTCCGCCCGAGAGCTCGCGTGGGCGATGGCGATATCTCTGATCCAGGCCGAAGTCCCCGAGCGTCGCTCGTGCCGCGTCGGCGGATTCTCCGGATCGCATCCGTGTTCTGAACATGACGGCCTGTGCCATCTGAGCCAGCACGATCATCATGCCCGAACCAATGACGGCGCATGCACCTGAAAGCACGATACTCCGGATCTGGGTCCGCTCCTCCAAGGGAAGAAGGCCCCAGTCGCCTGCGGCCATTGAACCGAGCCACGCGCCGATCACAGCTCCAACGATCGCCATGATGCAGAGGGCAATGCCCGATTTCCGCCCCCTTGGCACCAGGTTCGCAAGCATCCCGTTCTCCAGAACGTCGAGTTCGGGAAGCAGGTGATAGAACTGAAAGACGAAACCGATCGTCCTGTTTCGATAGTGATTGGTCTTGCCGCCGTCCTGCAGTTCGACCTTGCTGCCCCGGTAGCACACGTCACCAGAGTCGAGATCGGGGCGATCCAGTCCCGCGAGAAGATGAAGCAGCGTGCTCTTGCCCGAGCCGCTGGCACCCAGAATGGCGACCCATTCACCTTCTTGGATGCTGATCGACGCTCCATGAAGCACCGGAACCTCCACGCGCCCGAGGCGATAGGTCTTTCGCAGGTCGGTGCCTTCGAGGATCGGTGTCGCAGCGTCCGGGGTGTGGTCGTTCATTCGTATCGCAATGCCTTCACGGGGTCGGTGTCCGCAGCTCGTGCCGCGGGGATGGCTGCCCCGATGACACTGAAGAGAACCGCCCCGCCCATGGTGAGAAAGGCCGTGAACCAGTCCATCTCACTGGGAACCTCGTTGAAGTAGTAGACGCTCGGATCCCACAGAAGAAAACCCTGATGCAGAGCGAGTCCCGTTCCAACGACGCCGATGATCAGGAATCCGATCAGTCCGAGAAGCCAGCGCAGGATGGAACCCTTGGCCGCGGCGTGGATCGAGAAGCCCAGGAGTATCGCGGCGATGGCGAACGTGCTGATCGTGAGCCATGTCGGTGCGGGTTCTCCCAGCGCATCATGAATCGCATTGATGTTGGTCACGACCAGCCACCCGAGCCCGACTCCCACCGCCGAACCGAGCAACCCGATGACCAGTCCGTAGATCAGGAAGATTCCGAGGATTCCCGGCCTTGAGGCTCCGATCGCCCGAAGTATCCCGATGTCCCTGGTCTTCTCGTACACGATGGCCCAGAAGATCGAAAGGACCAGTCCCGCGCAGACGATGTAGACGATGGAGAACAGAATCCTCATGAGTTCCCGTTCCTTCTGGACGGGTGCAATGATCGAAGCCAGCTGTTGTTCCCAGGTCATCACCGACACTCTGAAAGGAGAGGGTGGTTTGACCGTTCGGTCTTCACGTTCCGCGCTTTTCGTCCAGAAGCGGTCGTAGGCTTCGGATGCGGCGACACGGAGTTGGTCCGGCGTGTACTGCTCGCTTGCTCGCACGTAGATCGCGATGGCACGTGCAGGACTCTCGCCGATCACGAGCGGCATGCCGGTTTCAGGGTCGAGCCTGCCGTTCTGGTCGTAGAGCGTGCCTGCTCCGAGTCGCAGCATCTCTTGAGCATCCTCGAGCGAGATCAGGACTCTGTTGTTGTCGATCTCGAACACCCCTGATTGGAATTCATTCACGATGCTGAACGCCCGGGATTCCGGTTCGATCGAAAGTCGACCTCCTTTGATCGGGACCAGGGTGAGTTCGACCTGCTTGCCCGGCATCCAGTAGTTCGTATTGCCGCCCTGGAATCCGTAGGTGCCGTCCGCGCGTCGTTCATTGAAGACCGAGATGTGCATCCCGAGGACGATTCCCGGCTCCCCGGTCTCCGTGTCCTTCATGAGCATCGCTGCTTCGGTCCTGTCGCGATCCGGATCGAGTCGGAGGTCGTCGAGGGGCAGCGACTTCGCGGCCTCCTCGGCAGGAGCCCTCCACCAGAGGATGTCCTCGTACTCGCTGACCTGGTTGAAGCTCTCGGGTTCGATGCCCCATACCTGGACCGTTTCGACCAGATTGTTGCCATCCCCCGTGCCGTAGGGCATCTCGATCAGACCGAAGGTATCGATGGTGGGTGTGGCCGCAGCGACTTCGGGGAGTGCTTCGAGATCATCGATGAGTTCCTGGTAGTAGGGAATCCCGCTGATGGGGTAGCGAATCACGACATCGCCCATCATGGTCTTTCCGGAGGTCCTTAGCATGTCGAGAAAACCGCTCATGACGCTTACCACGATCACGACCAATGCCACGCACAATGCGACGGCCGCGACCGCGATCCAAGGGATGATCCGGCTGGTCAGGTAGCGATTTGCGAGAAGTGCGACGTACATGGCTTAAGGGCTGATCATACGCCCCTCATGGGCGCTTGTCCTCTTTCTGATCCGATCCGGTGTGGGGCAAAAACTAGGCTGAGAATCATAAAAGCCCGATCTGGCCGACCCATCGTCCTGCCTTCGCTTGAATTGGCCCAATTCCTTGAACGGTTTTAGGGGACTTGCTACTTTAGATCCGACCATTGCAATGACTCCCATCATTCTGACGACCCAGGACATCAATTTCGTGGTCACGCCCGCACCAGGTGTGCTCGCGCTTCTTGGTTTGGGCGGTCTCGCAGCTCGACGGCGTCGAAGCTGAGTGTCAATCGCTCCATTCGAAGTGGCTTCGGCCTCCTCCGGAGGTCTACAGTTAGATTCTTATTTTTTCACAATCATTTGTAGAGAATGAACATGACTCCTATCAAAACAGTGCTTTCAATCTCGGCCCTCGCCGTCTTCACGACGGCGGCATCGGCCGATCTCATGTGGGATGAAGCGATCGACGGTGATCTTTCCGGCGATTATCTCAACCCGACTCAGCTTTACACCAAGGGTGTAAACAACCACGTGATCTTCACGACCGTCGGTTCCGCATCGAACGGCGGCGAGCAGGACCGTGAGTACTTCACGTTCGAGGTCGCTGAGGGCTATGAGCTTGCCTCGATCATCCTCGATGGTTTCGTGACCGATCCGATCTCGAATCTCGGATTCATCGGTATTGCGGCCGGTGACTCATTCCCGACCCCCCCGACTGCGCCCGATGTCACGAGCCTTCTCGGCTACTACCTCCCAGGTGTGACCGACATCGGTGGTGACATTCTCCAGGCCATGGGGCAGGGTGGCGGCAGTCAGGGCTTCTCCGGTCCTCTCGGCGCCGGCAGCTACACCTTCTGGGCGCAGGAGACCGGTCCCAGCACCGACGAATGGGATCTCAATTTCGTGGTCACCGCAGTGCCGGCTCCCGGCGCGCTTGCGTTGCTCGGTCTTGGTGGTCTTGCCGCCCGCAGACGTAGAGGCTGAAGAGCTTTTCGCGCAAACACTCGGTTGAATCATCCGCCGTCGGCCCTGCAGGGGCCGACGGCGGTCTTTTTCATGCTTCTGGTAGTCTGTCTCCAGCACCCTATCCTTGGAGTCCATGCAGACCATCCTCCTCATTCTCATCGTCGTCAGTTTCTGCTTCGTGGCCTACTGGTCCATCGCCTGGTGGCGATTGAATCGTGCGATGAGCATGTCGATCTCGATGACCGAGGGGCGCGCCATAGAAATACCTCCGGGGGGATGGCCGAAGGTCTTCGTCGTGATTCCCGCCCACAACGAAGAGGCCCTGATCGCTCGTTCCGTCGAAGGCATGCGCGCTCAGACCTATCCGAATCTGCATTTCATCTTCGTTCTCGACCGTTGCACCGATCGGACCGCGGACCGCGTTCGTGAGGCCATCGGTGCAGACGATCGTTTCACAGTGGAGTCGATCCAGGAATGTCCCTCCGACTGGGCGGGGAAGTGCAATGCCGCCCGGACCGGCGCTCGTGTCGCGATGGCAGCCGGTGCGGAGTATTTACTGTTCACGGATGCCGATGTCCTATTCGATCCACAACTGGTTCAATCCGCCGTGGCACTGGCGCTTCGAGAGGAGTCCGACCTTCTCAGCGCACTCAGCACACTCACCTCGAAAAGCTGGGAGGAGCTCGTCGTTCAACCGGTCGCCTCCCTGAATCTCGTTCGAATGCATCCGACCGACCTGGTCAACAGGGCCATCAACCCCCGTGCTTTCGCGAACGGACAGTTCATGCTTTTCACCCGCACCATCTATGAGGCGATCGGTGGGCACGACGCCGTCTCCGATGACCTTCTGGAGGACATCGCCTTCGCTCGCCTGGTCAAGTCCAACGGTGGGCGAGGCATCATGGTGAACAGCGATCGGATGCTCGTGGTTTCGATGTACGACTCGCTCTCCTCCATGCGGGAGGGATGGAAGCGGATCTTCATCGAGGTCGCTCGTCGAAGACCCAGGCGGCTGATCCACTGGGGTGTTCGTTCCCTCGGAGTCGGTCTCTTCATGCCCTGCACGCAGGCTGCAACCTTCTGTTTCGGTCTGCTCGCGTTGGGAAGAGGGGATGTGGCTGGTCTGGTCGTCGCGCTTTCGGCGGTCCTGCTCGGCATCATCACGCAATCTATGGTGCTTCTGCGTTTCTACTCGCAAGCGAGAGCTCCCAGAATCGGCATCCTCGGATATCACCTCGGTTGCATCATGGTGGCCTTGATGATGCTCGAAGGAGCCTATGATCTCATTAGAAGGCGCCCCGTCCGTTGGGGTGGCCGTGAATACATACTCGAACCAAGGTGACCGATGCGGATTCTGCTGACCAACGACGATGGCATTCATGCTCCCGGCATCGCCGCCATGCACAAGGCACTCGAGGGTCTTGGTGATATCACGACGATCGCGCCTCTCACGGTTCAGTCCGCGACCGGGCACGGAATCACCTTCGAGGATCCTCTGACGGTGGATGAGGTCCAGGTCAATCCGGACTTTCACGGCCATGCCGTCGATGGTCGTCCCGCCGACTGCGTGAAGGTCGCGCTGCGCTCCCTCTGGGCGAGCATTCATGGGCCTGATTCCCGACCGGATCTCGTCGTCAGCGGCATGAATTCCGGTGCAAACGTCGGCATCAACGTGATTTACAGCGGTACCGTCGCGGCTGCCATCGAAGCTGCCTTCCTCGGCATCCCGGCGATCGCCGTGAGTCTTCATATCGGTGATCGGAACCGGATCTTCTACGATCGAGCCGCCGAAATCGGAAGAAGCGTCATCGATCGCGTGCTGACCCATTCGATCGACCCTCATTCCGTGATCAACGTCAACGTACCCCGAACCGAATCAGCGGACGCGCCGATGCCACCCGTGCAGGTGGTCGAGATGAACACCGCCGCCGGTGGCTCGACCTATGAACACAGGACGAGCCCTGCGGGTCGAGATTACTACTGGGCGTGTGGAAGCGGGCTTGAATTCGATCACACTGCGAAGGGTTCGGACGTCGAGGCGCTGCTCGAACGTTCCGTCACCGTGACACCACTCAGCTTCGATCTGACGGATCACGCCCGGATGAATTCCTGGCGCGAACGTCTGCAGACCACCTGATTCAATTCTGTTCGAGTGTGCTGAAAAGCTGCAAGACTCGAAGGGATCACTTCAGCGAAGCAGGATCCGCAATGTGACATCGAACGTCTCTTCGCCCTTCAGCTCCTGCAGCTTCTTGCCTTTCGCACGCCATCTGAAGAGCGAGTCGAGAATCGGTTCATCTACTCTCGTGTCACCACTTGATTGAAGAATCCTCGCACCGGATGGTCGTCCGTTGCGGGCGAAGCTTATCTCCACCAGTGGATTCCCGAAGCGTGCGCTCAACTGAGTCAGAGTGTCAAGGACCGGACGTCGGGTCTGCAGCTCGACACCCTCCGCCGCCAGAGGTCGCCCGCGTGCCCAGAGTTCTCTGGGTACCTCGATCACACTCGTCGCATCGGATTCGCGATCGGCTGGATTGGTGGCGTCGCCGGGTTCGCCTTCGTCATTGCCCGGGCCTTCCTGAGGGCCGGGCTTGGGTTCCGGGGCAGGGGGCTTGGGTTCGCTTGGCTCTGGTGTCTTCTCCGGTTTCGATGGTTCCGCTTCGGGAGCCTCTTCCCGGGGGGTTTCCGCCTCCGTCGGTTCTGCTTCGCCCTTCACGCCTTTCGGCTTCTCGCCCTTGGCATCCGGCTGGGTCTTCGCTTGGCTCTTCGGTTCGACTCTGGGAGCCACCTCCGACGTGGCAGCCTTCGGAGCGAGGGGGTTGGCCGGGGTTTCAGGAGTCGGGGCGGTGACCGACGGTGGAGCTGCTTCCGATGAGCCGGCGGCCTTTTCGGTCGTGGGTTTGTTCGGCATGGTGGGGTTGGTCGGTGGTGCTCCGCCGCCACCGGAATTCGCCATGTCGAAGGCCGCCTGGTCGTTTTCGCTCAGGCGGGCGAGGTGCTCTTCATAGTCTTCGTAGCCGATCCAGTTCATCGTCTTCGCCATCGACTCGTCGATTCCGAGGACAGGCTCTTCTGGTTCGGGTTCGAGCGGTGGGGGTTCGATCGCACTTGCCAGCTCGATCAAACGATCCTGGTCTCCCTCTTCCGAGATGTCGACCACGAACGGAAGAAGAAAAGTCAGGTGAAAGAGGACCGAAAACAGCAGGCCCGCCAGGAGTATCCGGGTGTCCCTCCGACCAAGCCTCAGGCTCTTCACTCGTTGTTCGTCTGAGGGCATCATGGTGCCGGGGGCACCGACGAGGGTGGGCTCGGTTCCGGACGATTTCTAGGTGCTTCACCTTGTCGTCCCACCAGATTGATCGTGATGCCCGTGGGGCGAAGTCTGTCCCAGACATCCTGGAGAACCGGTGCGCGGTCGGTTGTTCCTTCTCCCTCGGCCACCGCGAGGTAGACCACGGTGGTGGGATCAAGGGTCGTGCGCTCCTCGACCAGTGCGGCCAGTTCGGAGAGGGCCACTTCCTTGCGGTCGAGAAAGATCGTGCCGGCAAGGTCTATTGAAATGGTGGCTGCAGGCGCGGGTTCGGCGGGCTGGCCGGTCTCGAAACTGTGGAGTTCCATGGGGACCAGGTCGACCCTGACCATGAGCACCATCGCGTAGATGAAGAAGACCAGAAGAAGAAAGATCACATCGATCATCGGTGTGATCTCGATACGAGCATCATGCTGGCTTCTTCTTATGGGCACGGTTCCGAAATCGTTTCTCAGGCCGAAAGTTGCAACGAGGCCAGTGCGGTCGAGACGTCATCGGTGAACTCGAAGATCTTGTCGAGACCGGTGATCATCAGCACGCCCCAGACCTGATCCTCGACGGAGCAGATGCGCATCTGTCTGCCGGCGGTGTTGAGGCGCTTCCTGAGACGCAGCATCTGGGCGATGTTGGAGGAGTTCAGGTAGGAGACCGCTGCCAGGTCGAGCACCACGTCGGGGCATCCCTCTCCTCGTTCATCGAGCTTCTGCAGCAGGTTGGCCATGTCCTCGGAAAAGGCGGGCTCGTCTCCGACGGAGGCGATGGTGATTTCTTCGGACCATTCTTCAAGAGGCATGTGGTTCTCCACTGAGAGCCGGTTGGTGTGCAATACGTATCGAATCGATGACGTCCGATTCGATGTTTCGTCTACAGGATCATTCGTCCGCGGTGACTCTCGCCATCGCGATGAGTGAATCGTCGTCACGCAGTCGGACGACGCGCACCCCCTGGGTGTTGCGCCCGATTCGAGAGATTTCGGAGACATTGGTTCTGATGAGTTGTCCGTGCTGCGTCACGAAGACCACGCTGTCGGAGTCGCTCACCGGCTTCACGGTCACCACGGTGCCGTTGCGATCGCTGGTTCTAATGTCGCGTCTGCCTTTGCCGCCTCGTCCCTGTGGGCGAGTCGAGCCGTCCTCCGAGCGGACCAGGTAGTCCTCGAGGCTGGTTCGCTTGCCGTAGCCATTGCAGGTCACGGTCAGCAGGTCGTCCCCGGCATCACAGCGGACCAGACCGACGACCTTGTCCGCGGAACCGATGTCGATGCCTTTCACGCCGGCGGTGGATCGTCCCATCACCCGTGCGTCGTCCTCGTTGAATCGGATCGCCATGCCGTTCGAGGTGGCGAGCAGGACATGGCTGTCTCCGGTCGTCTGGACGACTCCGACGAGCTGATCGTCGTCGTTGAGCTTGATGGCGATGATCCCGCTTCGGTTGACGTTTCGGTAGTCCTTGAGCGTGGTGCGCTTGACCCTGCCTGACGCGGTCGCGAAGAAGAGATAGTCCTCGGACTTCTCGAAATCATTGACCGGAAGGAAGAACCGGACCGTCTCTCCCTTTCGAAGTTCGATCAGGTTCTGGATCGGGCGGCCACGGGAGGTGCGACTCATCTCGGGGATCTGCCAGACCTTCATCCGGAAGACTCTTCCGGTGTTGGTGAAGCACATCAGATCGGTGTGGGTCGTGGAGACGAAGACGTGCTCGACGAAGTCGTCCTCCTTGGTCTGACTGCCACGGATTCCGGTCCCACCGCGCCCCTGCGAGCGATAGGTGTCGACCGGCAGTCGTTTCACGTATCCCTCGTGGGAGATCGTGACCACGACATCGTGTTCCTGGATCAGAGCCTCGATCTCGAGATCGTCGGCATCGCCGTCTTCGATGATCGTTCGTCGTGAATCGGCGAACTTCTCGGCGATTTCGGCGCAGTCCTCACGGATCATCGTCCGGACCCGTTCCTTGTCGCTGAGAATCGCTTCGAAGTTCTCGATCTCGTCATGCAGCTTCTGAAGCTCGGCGCTGAGGGTCTCGATCTCGAGGCCGGTCAGCTGGATCAAGCGAAGGTTCCCGATCGCTTCGGCCTGCACGTGCGTGAGGAACGCACCACGCTCACTTTGTGATTCCTCGAGCAGGCGCTTGGGGATCAGGGGGGCGTATTCATGACCGGGTGGGATTCGGAAGGCTCGCTCCTGCAGGCGTTTGATCGCTTCCTCGCGGGTACGGGAGGAGCGGATCAGCTTGATCACTTCGTCGATCTCGCAGACTGCGTAGATCTTGCCCTCGAGTTTGTGAGCGTCCTGACGAGCTCTTCGAAGCAGGAACTCGGTTCGACGTCTGATGACCTCGAAACGGTGTTCGATCCAGCATTGGAGCAGTTGCTTGATCGAGAGCGTCCGGGGGCGGTTGTTCACCAGTGCGATGTTGATGATCGAGAAGGTCGACTGCAACGGGGTGAAGCGGTAGATCTGTCGCTCGACGACATGCGGGTCCGCGCCGCGCTTGAGTTCCACGAGGATTCTGGTCTGTGCGTTTCGACCCGAATGGTTGTGGATGTTGGCGATGTCGGGGATTCGCCCGTCCTTGCCGGCTTCAATGGCGAGTTTCTCGAGGAGGTTCGATTGGACCACCTGGTAGGGGATCTCCTCGATGATCAGATAGTTCCGGCCCTTGCGTTCCTCGTGTCGGACCTTGCCTCGAACCGTGACCCGGCCGCGCCCCGTGGAATAGGCTTCGAGGATCCCACGGCGTCCGATGATCGACCCTCCCGTCGGAAAATCAGGTCCCGGGACGATCTCGAGAAGTTGGGCCAGATCGATCTCGGGGTTGTCGAGCATGGCCACGATCGCATCACAGATCTCGTTGATGTTGTGCGGCGGCATGCTCGAAGCCATGCCCACGGCAATGCCGCTCGAGCCATTGACCAGGAGATTCGGGAACTTTGCGGGCAGCACGACCGGCTCGAAGAGTCGGTCATCGTAGTTGGGCTTGAAATCGACCGTCTCGAACTTGATGTCCTCGAGCATCGCAACCGTCGCGGCGGTCATGCGTGCTTCCGTGTATCGCATCGCAGCCGGCGGATCGCCTTCGATCGAACCGAAGTTGCCTTGCTTGTCGACGAGCAGCGCTCTGGTCTTCCAGTGCTGCCCCATGTTCACGAGCGTGGGATAGATCACACTCTCGCCATGCGGGTGGTAGTTGCCAGAGGTGTCGCCGGCGATCTTGGCGCACTTGATGTGCTTTCGACCTGGCGTCAGATTCAGATCGTGCATCGCGACGAGGATTCGTCTCTGCGACGGCTTGAGCCCGTCTCGGACGTCCGGAAGCGCACGATCCATGATCGTGCTCATCGCGTAGGTCAGGTACGAATCATGAAGTTCACGCTCGATTTCCAGATCGACGATGCGATCGCGGGGTCCTTCCGGACTGGTCGCGGTCGATCCTCCGTCGTTTCCGGTCGGTGGGTTGGAGGGGTTTTCGTCGATCATCGATCGGGTGCCTGCCTCTGGTCCGTTCACTCATCTTCGGTTGGTCTTCGCGGACCATGCCGAGCGAATGAATTCTACCTGAATTCGGCTGTCTTCGTCGCTTCCGAGGGGGGTTTGAGGAGCTGTCTTTCAGCCTTTTTTCAAAGGCTTGAGATAGGCCAGATACTCGATGTTTCCCGGGACTCCTCGCTTGCGTGACGTCTTCCCGCCGACCAAGGGGGACCGGGTGCTGCCGAGGACTTCAAAGCCCATTTCCGAAATCGAGACCAACGTGCGTTCGAGGACTTCCGGTGCGTGTTCCTGTGGAAGAAAACCACGATCGAGAAGGTCTTTCATGTCCTCTGGAAGCTCGTAATGGGGTTTGACGAGTGTGAGAATTCTGCCATCGGAACCAAGCCAGTGATCGGCGGCTGGAAGGGCGAGTCTCTGGGGCGTCCATGCCAGGTCGATCACCACCAGATCGACGGGTGTCGTGGGGGGCTCCGCATGCAGGGCGTTGGTCCGTTCTCTGACGTCGACTCGTGGGTCGTTGCGCAACTTCCATTCGAGGACGCCGTAGCCGGTTTCGACCGCGATCACGGAGGTCGCACCTCGCGTCAGCAAGCAGTCGGTGAACCCTCCCACGTTGCAACCGAAGTCGGCGCAGGCGAGGCCTTCGACCTTGATGTCGAATTCCTCGAGGGCATGGTCGAGCTTCTCGCCCGCACGTGAGACGAAGCGCCGTTCAGCCACCGTCTGCTTCGGTGTCGCTCTCGGCACCGACTCCCACGATCGTGATCCCCGCGCGCTCGGCGGCTTCCAGCACCTTGGGTTTATCCAGAAGGATCACCCGGCCAGTTCCCACCGCAAGGCAGGTCGCACCATGTTTCGCCATCTTTTCGATGGTGTTCATGCCGATCGTCGGGACGTCCGAACGCATGTCATGGTCGGTGCTCGCCGTCTTGAGCAGGGTCCAACCCTTGCGGGGACAGAGCCCCCCCGTGCGTTCGATCAGGCGATCAGTGCCTTCGACCGCCTCGACGCCGATGACGTCTCGTTCTCGAACGGTGATGGCTTGTCCGATTTCGAGCTCGACGGTGTCCTTCAGGATCCGCCAGCCGAATTCAAGATCCGCGGCTTCCCCCTGGGTCGGCGTTCGCTTGGTCATCACTCCGCTGGTCGCCATGTGTTCCGGAATGTAGGTGGTCGAGTCGATCAACGTGATTCCGCCTCGTTCAAGTTCGTCAGCGAGTGCGCCCAGCACCACCGACGATCGCTTGTCGTGTCTGAGATGACGATACCAGATGAGTGCTGCGCGGAAATCAGGGATCTGCCGGAAGAGACGAAGCGGATCGTGCATTCTGCCCTTGTCGACTCTGCCGACCACGATGGCCTTGGTCGCCCCTGCTTTCTGCAGCTTCCTGACCCAACGGCCGAGACGAAAGACACCCGCGGTGTGGAAGCTGTCGCACAGCGGCACGAGCTCGGATGGGTAGTGTCCGGCGAGTCCGATTCCGCAGACGCGACGTCCGGAGGCTCGAATGCCTTCGGCCACTGCGACCGGCAGCCGTCCCTGTCCTGCGATGACTCCGATGATCTCGCTCATGGTCGAAGAATACTCCGAAGTCCGTGGAATGGGGTCACTCTCCGCTGCGCGCGGGGTAGAACCGATCAGGATCGATCTCCACCGGCTCCGACTCGATCAGCCGCTTGAGCAACGAGGCAGCATCGTCATCGATCTGAACGAGTTCCATCGTCGGTTCGGTGATGAATCGCTTGTCGATGCCATCTTGCAGCATCGCCATCATGGGATCGAAATGCCCTCGGTCGTTCAGGATGCCGATCGGCTTGCGATGCTCCTCTAGGAGGCGTCCGACCAGCGTCTCGAAGAATTCCTCGTAGGTGCCGAGTCCTCCCGGAAGAACCAGGAAGCCTTCAGCCCGATCGATCAGTTGGCGTTTTCGCTGGCGCATCGAATCCACGATGATGAGCTCGTCGCAGCCGTCCCAGCCTTGTTCCGACTCCATCAGGTGCTGGGTGATGATGCCGGTGACCTTTCCACCCGCAGCCTTGCAGGCCTTGGCGATGACACCCATCAAACCCACCTCGCCGCCTCCGTAGACGAGCTCTATGCCATTCTCGGCAAGAAGACGTCCCACCTCTTCGGCCGCGTCATTGAATCCCTTATCCAGGCCCTCGGAGGCCGAGCAATAGACTGTGATTGAGTTCATTGATTCACGTTAGCAGCAAACCAATGGCTTCGTTCCCGGGGAAAGGAGGCGAAGGCGTCGTTTTCGTCGTAGGCTTCTCAATGGAAAGACCCTTGTCGAACTCCAGATCCCGTGTGGCTGCTCGGAACCGGAACCCTCACTCATGCTGACGCCTCTTCCATGGTTTGCGATTCTCGTCGGGCTGCTCGTCGCCTGGCCGATGACGTGGTATCTGATCAAGCTCGGCCGTCGCTCCGAGCTGCTCGATTCCTCGGGAAGTGGTGGGCATCAGAAGTCGCTCCGGTCGATCCCCAACATCGGCGGTCACGCCCTCTTCTGGGGCGCGGTCGGGCCGTTGGTTCTCGGGGTTCTGGCGATGCTTTCGAATGTGCGTGGTGTGCCCTCGGAGAGCGCCACTGCCGCCGGCGTGCTCTTGCTCTTCGTCGATGTATCTCAGGACAGGATCAGTGAATCGATTCCGGTCTGGATCGCGATCATTGTCTCGGCCTTCGTACTGCACCTGCTCGGACTGGCCGATGACCGACGTGCACTGGGTGCGCGTCTGAAGCTCCTCGTGCAAATCCTGCTGGCGGTGATGCTGGTCGTCTTCATGGACGTTCGATTGCTGCATGTTCTCGATGACTTCGTGCCGGGAGGCTGGTTTCTTTCCTGCGTCCTGTCGATCGGATGGCTGGTGGTGATCACCAATGCCTTCAATTTCCTGGACAACATGGACGGACTGTCAGCCGGCGTCGCCGCGATCGTGGCCTCGATTCTGATGATCGCGACGATCCTCAACGGACAATGGTTCATCGCGATC
>MDTG01007735.1_pt1 | contig 15499 bp, 16 predicted proteins | sample 811421 | NCBI WGS metagenome assembly MDTG01 (sample SAMN05326645, study PRJNA326480) | marine metagenome | isolation source: seawater | place: Pacific Ocean: South East | collected 2011
TTTATTTTTGGTGGGCATGATAAGAATTGAACTTATGACCTCTACGATGTCAACGTAGCGTTCTACCACTGAACTACATGCCCGAACTAATTAAAATATTTTTTGAAAAAATATTTTACCTTGAGTTTATATAAAAGATATTTCATTTTTAAAAAAGAGTGATTTTTTAAAAATTTATTTTTTGAGTTTATTTTTATCCATTCTTCTAACTCATTTATATAAATGTCTAGCCTATTAGAGGAGAGATTAAATTTATGTATCCTATAAACAGCTAAAGGTTTTTGAATATAATAAAATTTAAATTTTGTACTTAATTTAATGAATAGATCTAAATCTCCAATTATATTTAACTTAGGATTAAAAGACTTCTTTTCTAAAATTTTTTTATCAAGCATAATTGTCAAAATTCCTATCATATAATTATTGAGCAAATCTTGAGTTATAAATCCCTCAGGCAATTTTTTCTTAAATTTAATATATTTGATTTTTTTATTTTCGTTCAAAACAAAATAATTTGAAAATACAAATTTAATATGTTTGCTTCTATTAAATAATCTTAATTGTTCAATTAATTTATTTTTTGTCCATAAATCGTCAGTATCACAAAAAGTTAGGTATTTCCCTTTGGACATGCTAATAGCTAAATTTCTTGATTTATAAAGGCTATTAAATTTATTAAGTCTAAATTTTCTTATCCTTTTATCTTTAAATTTTTTAATGATTTCATAACTTGTATCTGTTGAATAATTGTCCCAAAAAATTATTTCAAAGTTTTTATAAGTTTGGTTTAAAATACTTCTTACACACTCAGATAAATATTTTTGTCCGTTATGACAATTAACAATTACACTTACCAAAGGAGATTTCATAGTTTAATGATAAAAATTAATAAACCTAATTTTTAAGAAGAATTAAATCAGTATAAAGTGAAAAATTTCCTTTCTTTTCACTATCCCAACCATCTTTTAATATTTTTAAATTTTTCTCATTTATTTCTACAGGCTCAATATTTGATGAAGATAAATCTATATAATAATCAAATTTATAAAAAATTTGAGTCATTTTTTCCCAGTGCCCTGCTCTTTTTAGAGCATAAGGCCAAAATTCTACAACAATTGGTGTTTTAGACTGTATCAATTTTTCAGACCCTGACAAAATTACAGGTTCGTATCCTTGGGTATCAATCCATACCAAATCCTTTTTTGGATCTACATCTGTAAATAAAGTGTCAAAGCGTTTTGAATTTACTTTTACTGTTTTTCTACTTTCTTCTCCATGAATATTAAATTGTGGTTTGTTTTTAATTCTATGATCTCCTGAGTTATTTTCAGCTATTTCCATTTCAATAACTTCATCATCTTTATCTGATAATGCATAATTATAAGTTTTAATTTTATCTTGAAGATTGTTTAGAGAAATATTCATTTTTAATAATTCAAAATTTTTTATTTCAGGTTCAACTGCACATGCAGTTTGGACTAGGGCTCTTTTAATTGTAGGAATACAGATTACACCAATATTTGCACCTATGTCATAAAGTTTTGAAATCCTATTTTTTTTATTTAAAAAATCTAAGGCTTTATAAATTTTTTTTAAATCAAATTCATTGGAAATAAAAATTTCTTTTGATATAACACCATCATTTGTAAAAATTATAAACTTTTCTTCGTGTTTATTTTCTATGAGCGTGTGTTTAGATTGATATTTCAAAGCATCAAAAATAATTCCTTTAACAAAGGGGTTTCCAGTTTTATTAATAAATTTTAATGTAAAAAATAAAAAATTATACAAAAGATACCTTACACCGATTAAAGTTAAAAATTTTTTAATTTTTGTTTTAAAGTCTAATTTTAAAAAAATAATAAATTTTTCGCTAAACTTTTTTGGATATTTTTTCATTCAAGTAATATCTTATTTAATTGTTTAAATTAAAATTCCACAATTTTTGAATTTTACGGTAATTATTTATAATTTTGAAGAAAGACGAAAAATCATTTTTAGCTTTAGTTTCCTCAAGTTTTTTTGTACCTTTTTCAATTAAAGTTTCTCTGAACGATTTATCAATAATAATTTTTTCTGTTGCTTTAGCTAAACCGTTAGCATCAAATGGATCCACATAACAAACCGCATCACCAAGTACTTCTTTTATTCCCTTTAGATCTGAGTATATTACGGGTGTTTTCATTTTGAATGCTTCCCATGGAGGAATATTGGTTGGTCCAATTAAACTTGGCATTATCAATACAGAAGAGTCTAAATATAAATAAGGAAGACACTCATCTTCTACAAAATTAAGGAAAATGACTTCTTGTTCTAGATCACACTTTCTTACATAATCTTTTAAGTTTTTTAGATAACCGATATCATTTCCACAACAAACTAACTTCAAATTATTCGTATTTTTATTTAGTTTTAATATTTTTAGAGCATCAATTAAAGTTTTATGATTTTTATGTGGTAGATACATTGCAGGATAAAAAATATAATTTTTTGGTAATTTTAAATTTTTCCTTAAATCTTTTTGTAATTTGATATCAATTTTTGTAAATTTATTTATCGTTTCAGATGGCTGTTGATTAATGATAAATATTCTCTCCTCTAAAACATTATAAAAAAATGAAATTCTTTTTTTTATAATTTCAGAGTTTGTAATAATACCTAATGCTCGCGGTAAAGATTTTTGAAAAATATAATCTTTCCTTAAAAATTCAGATTTATTAATTATCTCAGGAAATTCTAAATTTTCTCTTACACTTACATCTGGTACAGTTAAAAAAAATTTAGTATCTTCTAAATATAAAGAATACTGAGATGGTCCAACAAAATATACTAGGTCTATATTTTTTGATTTTAAGAAATTTTCAAATTTATTTTTAAAAAAAAAGTATTTTTTAATTGCTCTTACAAAAGGACTATAATTTCTTAAAAACGCAATGTAGCGTGAAAGGGGATTAAGAGAAAAATAATATAATTCAAAGTCTTCTTTTTCTAAATTTAAATTCAAATTTTTTGAAATTGAAATTATAACAAATTTTATTTTCTGATTACTCTCTCTTTTAATGTTTCTTATTGTGTAAAGTAATTCTTGATAAGCTCCACCCGATTTTTTTCTCGAGTCAATAAATATCGCAACTTTTTTATCTTTAAATGACATCTTATATTTTTTTTGCAACCACAAGCGCACCCCAACTATTACTTGATACCGGTTTACCTGCTTGTAAATCTAAACTTTCAAGAAATTGAAATTTATTCTTACTTAATTTTTTTTTTATAGTTTTTAAATTGAAGTATCTCATTTTGTGTGTCTCTTTAAATTTTGAAATTTTTTTACTTTTTTTATCTAATACAATACAATTCATTATATCAAAGACCTGATTAATTTTTTTAAACCATTTAGAATGTGTTATTCTTAAAATTTTGTAACTGGAATTGTCTACCTCTCTTACTTTAAGAGGAAACTGTAAATTAAAAACTCCATTTTCATACCAAAAATCAAAAATTAGAATTCCGTTTTTATTTAAGTGTGAATAGGATTTGGAAAAAAATTTGTCGATTTCTCTTTCTGAAGTATTATAGCTAAAAATATGAAATAAAGCTGAAATAATATCAAATTTTCTTTTGAGATTTATATTTTGAATACTTGATTTAACAAAAGTAAGTTTTTTATTTTTTTTGTAATTTTTTTTAGCTATGTTTAACATGTTAGAACTTCTATCTACACCAACTACATCGAGTTTTAATTTTGTCATTAAATTTGAATATTTTCCGGTACCACATCCTAAATCCAACAAAGATTTTGATTTTGGTAAATATTTTTTCAAAATTTTTTTTATTAAATTAGTTTCTTTATCATAATTCTTATTTATATATAAAAAATCATAAATTTTTGAGTAGTCTTTACCAAAACATTTCATGTATTTGTTTGTGTTCATAATCAGATTTTACAATTATCAATTAGCCATTTTTTTAATTTCATTACAAATGTAATCAATATCCTCATTTGACAATGTATTACCGGATGGTAGGTAAAAGCCATTCTCCATAATGTAATTTGCATTAGGGCAGTCACCTGCTTTGAAAAGTTTATATTTTTCTATAAGAACTTTTTGTTGGTTTATTGGAACAAAAGCGTCGCGCGTTTCAATTTTTTTTTTGTTAAGTTTACTAGTTAATTCATCTCTCGAAATTGGAAATGTTTCATCTAAGTATAAATTAAAAACCCACATTATATATCTTGTAGCCCAATCTTTGACTATTGGTATATTGATACCTTTAATATTTTGTAAATTTGATTTGTATCTTTCGTAAATTCTCTTTTTTTGTTTAAATACATTTTCAATATTATCAAACTGGCCTAAACCTAAAGCAGCACTTATGTTTGATAATCTATAATTAAATCCTATGCCCTCATGAATAAATTTATTTACTTTTCCGTAGGCTAAATTTTTTAAACTTTTTGCTTTTTCTGCTAAATCTGCTGAATTAGTTGTTACCATCCCACCTTCGCCGCAGGTTATTGTTTTGTTTGCAAAGAAACTGAATGCTGCAATGTCCCCAATAGAGCCAACTTTTTTTCCTTTATATTCTACGCCGTGAGACTCTGCACAATCTTCTATAATTTTTAAATTATATTTTTTAGCAATTTTTATAATTGGGTCCATATCAACTGGATGACCAAAAAGATGGACTACCATTATAGCTTTTGTTTTTTTGTTAATTTTTTCTTCAACTTTGGAAACGTCCATTTGCCAAGTTTCTTTTTCTATATCTATTGGTATTGGGATAGCTCCACAATAATCAATAGCAAAAGGACATGCCATATTAGTACTTGAAGAAACTAAAACCTCATCTCCTTTTTTTAAACCTATAGCAGAGCAAGCCAAGTGCAAAGCAGTGGTGCCGCTTGTAGTTGATATTCCATATTTACAATTTGAAAATGCGCTAAATTTATCTTCTAAAGCTTTTACGTATTTACCTTGGCCAATAAATGATGTTTCTAAACAATCTTTAACGTAATCCTTTTCACTTTTTCCTAGAATTATATCAAAAACAGGTATTTTTTTTCCTTCACTCATTAATCAAATTCCTTAGTTAATTTTTGCATTAAATTCAATATTTTAATTTACAAATACGTATTTTTATAATTTTTTTTGATTATCTAAATAAAATTTAATTGTTTTTTTTATTCCTCTTTGAATTGAAACTTTTGGTTTCCACTTTAATAGCTTATTTGCTTTATAAATATTAGGATACATATTTAAAATTTCATCATTTCTCATACTTATTTTTCCGTATTCTGGCTTTCCCCCTTTAGAGTATTTTTTAATCATCTCTATCAAACTCTTAACTTTAATAGATTTTCCTGATCCAGCATTAATTATCTCACCGTTCGAACCTTTGTGTTTTAAAACTTTAAAAACCAAATTTATAAAATCATCAATATATAAAAAATCTCTCTTCTGAACTCCGTAGGTGCAAGGAAATTTTTCTTTTTTTAAGCACGATCTTATTACAAGTGGTATTAGTCTATTAAACTTTTGATAGGGGCCATAAGCTTGATATAATCTAATTATAGTGCATGGGAAATTATAAACTCTATTTAAACGTAATAAATATTTCGAAGATTTGAATTTAGCTAACCCGTAGTTTGATTTAGGAAAACATTTAACATTTTCTTTTTGGGGAGATAAAATATTTCCATATTCGAGACCACTTCCAATTTGTACAAAACGAACTATCTTTTTATTTTTGAATATATCTGCTAAATTCACACATCCATTAAAATGACTTGAAAAAGTTTTTTTAAGTTTTGAATGGTCAACATATCCACCAAGATTTATCACATAATCAAAGTCACCCTTTATTTTTTTTTTTAGATCTTTTTTATTTCTTATATCGCAAATAATATATTTAACTTTTTTAAATAAATTTTTTTTTTTGGGATATCTTGTGGAAATACTAGTAACATTAAAACTATTTTTAAGACATTTTTTTATAAGATGAAAACCAATAAAACCCGTCCCGCCTGTTATTAAGATATTTTTTTTTTTTCGATTCAATTTTTATTTTCTGAAATTTTTCTCTAACAATTCTTTATCTCTATTCGTATCTAAACATTGCCAAAAGCCTTGGTGTTTAAAAGCAACCAGTTGTTTTTTTTTGCTTATTGAAACAAGAGGCTCTTTTTCTAAAAAAGTATTGTCGTTCTTAATATATTTAAATATTTTTGGTTCCATTACAAAAAAACCCCCGTTAATCCAACCTTCATCAAGTTTTGATTTCTCCTTAAAATAAGTAACTTTGTTTCCTTCTAATTTAACTGCTCCAAATCTCGCAGGAGGTCTTACAGCTGTTAACGTAACAATTTTTTTATTTTTTTTATGGAAATTAATTAATTTATTAATATTGACGTTTGAAAGTCCGTCTCCATAAGTAAGCATGAAAGTTTCATCTTTGATAATTTTTTCAAATTTTTTTAATCTCCCTCCTGTCATAGTATTCTTTCCTGTTTCGACTAAATTTATTTTCCATTTTGAAAAATTTTTACTTTTAAAATATTTTTTAATGATGTGTCCTTTATATCCTAGGGCAATAAAAAATTCATTGTGTCCATGACTAGAATAATGTTCCATTATACGATGTATAATTGGTTTTTTTTTAATTCGGATCATCGGTTTAGGAATAGTTTTTGTATACTCAGGTATCCTTGTCCCTAAACCACCTGCTAATATTATAACTTTCATCTTATTTTTAATCTTTTAGTATAATTCTCAATTTGATTTTTTGATAACTCAAAAACTTTAATTTTATTTTCAAAAAAATTTTTATACCAAATCGAGGTCATTTTTATTGTTTCGTTAAAATTCATAACTGGTTTCCAATTTAATTTTTTACTCGCTTTCAATGAGTTTAATTTAAGTAATTTGGATTCGAAAAGTTCATTATTAGATTTCTTTTCTTTCCACGAAATTGAATTCCAATGTTTTTTCATCTCTTTTACCAGGGTAATCACTTTTTTATTTTGAGAGTGTTTTGGTCCAAAATTAAAAGGTTCCCCGTGAAGTTTATTATCTTTGTATAAGTATAATCCAAGAGTTAGATAACCTCTCAAAGCTTCTAAAACATGTTGCCAAGGACGGGTAGATTTAGGGTTTCTTATTATTACTTTCTTATTAATAGACCAAGACTTAATACAGTCTGGAATTAGTCTATTTTCAGACCAATCTCCTCCGCCGATTACATTCCCTGCTCTAGCCACTGCAATATTACTAAATTTATTTTTCTTATAATAAGAATTAGCAAAAGATTGAATTATAATTTCTGCGGCTCCTTTTGAGGCGCTATAAGGGTCTGTTCCTCCAAGTAAATCTTCTTCGCGGTAGCCTCTTTTGATCTCAAGATTTTTATAACTTTTATCACTAGTAATAATAACAGCAGCAAATTTTTTGTTAATTTTTTTAAGTGATTCTAAAACATTCATTGTTCCAACTGTATTAGTGGTGAAGGTTTTTATAGGATCTGTGTATGAATTTTTTACAAGAGATTGAGCAGCTAAATGAAATACAAAATCTGGTTGATATTTTTTAAAAATTTTTTGAAGTCTTTTTAGGTTTCTAATGTCTAATTTAATATCAACGATTTTTTTCCTTAAATTTAATTCAACATAATGCGATGGTTTGGTCGGAATACCTAATGATATTCCTATTACTTTAGCTCCTAATAGTTTTAGCCATAATGTTAACCACGATCCTTTAAAACCAGTGTGACCAGTTATTATAACTTTTTTATTTTTATATTTATTAAACATTAAATTTAATTTATTAATTTGAGCTTTTCGATTTCAGCTTTTAATTTTGTTGAAAAATTTTCAAATTTCATATTAGGAGAAATAAAATAATCATGAAGAATATTTTTATAAAATTTTTTGTCAATACTAAAATCTAAATTATTTTGATCTTTTGTATGATCTTCGATAAAAATTGAATTTTTGTTAAAAAATTTTATCGATTTACTTTCAATAGTAAAGTTTCTTTTAAAAGTAAAAGTTTTGTGTTTCAAACATAAAACAGGAACCTCATTATAAATAGACTGATTTAATGCTTCTGAGCTATGACCTAAAACTAATTTTGATTTAGATATCAATTCAAGAGTTTTACCGTAAATAATTTTTCTTCTTTTAAAAATTTTATTATCATATTTATTTGTTTTTTTTGAACAAGCAATAATTATTTTATGATTAGTATTTTTTTCTAAAAGATCAAAAAAAATATTTAAATCTTTTAAAAATTGAGTAGTGTTTAAACTTTTTGGAGTGTTATCTTTGTGCAAAACAAGATCTCTTGAATAAAAAATATTTTCATCTACATATGTAATAATGTTGGTTTTTCTTTTTTTTTTTGAAAAATCAATCCATAAACTTGGTAAATTTATATATTTTTGAGCTGTTGGATTATTAGCAAATTTTTTCCTCGCCTCCTCTCCTGAGTCAATGAGAAAATTTGGCATATAGTATTTATTATTATTTTTTAAAATTTTTTTAAAATCATTCAAATATTTATTCAATATTCGTAGCAAACTTACTGATATTGATTTTTTAAAATTAGATTTAATCCACGGTTGAATATTGCCCATAAACATAGTCTTTACCTTATATTTTTTGAATAAATTTAGATCATAAGAATTATGTTTAGCTTCAGTAGTAAATCTGTTTTCAACAAATAACAGATCACCTTTTTTTAGATTTTTAAGAAAAATTTCAAATTCTTTTAAATTTTTAAATGCGATTGTTTTTTTTATAACTTCTTTTTTAGGGGTATATTTATAGTATCTTTTAATATCCTCTTTAGAATAATTAATCAGTTCAGTTGAAATGAATTTCAAATTAAATTTTTTAAAACTTGAATTTGTTTTAATTGATTTTTCTATTTGAAAAGTAGTCGCCGGTTGATCTCTATATATATATAAATTATTTTTTTTCAAGATTTTAAAATTGATTTTTTGGTAATATTTATTTTGAATTAATCTTTTTTTTCTAAAAATTCTAAAAGATAATTTATCGTGTTTGTATTATGCATTAGGTAATTATGGTTTCTTTCTAATTTTTTTGTATAGTCTTCGTAACTAAGATTTAATATCAAATTCAATCTTTCCTCAAATTTTTGATAGGAAGTTTCACTTAGAATATTTAAACCTACAAATGGGAGCTTGTTTGCTTTTTCTGTATTATAACATAGTATTTTTGTATTGGGATAAATACTTGCCTCTCTGAGCAAAGTTGACGGAGCACCAACAACCAAGCTGCTGGAAGAGATATGTTTGTATGAGTTGAAGTTTACTACATTGTCCATCCAGCTGATTTTGTAGTTCACCCCAAGAAATAATTTTTCAAGAAATGAATTTTCAGCTGAGTTGAATTTTACAGACTTTGACTGAATGATAATGCTTTTATTATATTTATTTACATATTTTGACAAAAACTTTAATAATATAAAGCTGTCCTGTGCTGCTTTACTTGAATTAATTTCATCGTTAATAAAAATTCTCTTACTAACAAAACAAATATCATAATTTTTATTAGAATTATTTTTTGTTTTTTGAATATATTTTTTGAAGTACGAATTAGTCAAGGATCCGACAGGAAAAAAGTTTTTAACACTAATATTTTTTGTTTTCATTAGCTCGTAGTCAAAATCACTTAAACCCATATAATTTGAATAATATAAAAATTTATTTGTATCGTTGATATTTTCGTATATACCTCCTCTAGTGCCGTTTTGAATTGCAATAAACTTGATTTTACCTTCAAAATATTTTGTTAAAATAGAAAAATTAATTGAATTGTCAATTGTGGTAATAACAAATTTTGGCTGAGTTTGTTTTATAAGACTTATAAAATAATTTAATTGCATTGATCTAGAAAATAAATTTTTTAACATAAAAGAAATAGTTTCAAAATTTACTAAAAGTCTAGTTATTAAATGAACCCTAGCAGAAATGATATAGGTTTCATCGCTTGGTAAAATTTTTGATAAAATATCCGAATTTACACAATCAAAAATTATAAATTTTTTTTTCTCGACCGAAAAAATTTTTTTTGATTTTATAATACAAAGTAATATATTAAATAATCTTTTCATATATTTACAAAACTACTGTTTGGTTCTGATTTTTTTTGCATAATTCAATTAAATAATCTATAATTGGATGTACAATTACAATTTAGTATGGAAAAAAAAAAAATTAAGAAACACCATTGATGAATCTATAAAAGCTAAGAAGTCTTTACTTTTAATTGAAGATAAAATTTTCTCTGCTATTGATGTAATTTCCAAAAAATTATTGAGAGGAGGAAAAATTCTTCTTTGTGGTAATGGTGGTTCTGCTGCAGATGCACAACATTTAGCGGCTGAATTTTTGATAAGATTAGACCCAAAAAAAAACAGAAATCCAATACCTGCAATGAGTTTGGCAACAGATGTCTCAACAATTTTAGCGTGCGGTAATGATTTCTCATTCAATAAAGTTTTTTCTAGAAATTTAGAGGCTTTAGGTAATAAAAATGACATTTTAATTGCAATCAGCACTTCAGGTAAATCGAAAAATATCTTAGAGGTGCTAAAAACTGCTAAAAGAAAAAATATTTATAGCATTGGCTTTTATGGAAATAACGGTGGTACGGCAAAAAAAATTACTAATCTTAATTTAATTGTAAAAAGTAAAAATACAGCAAGAATTCAAGAAACACATATACTGCTAGGTCACTATATTTTTTATGAGGTGGAAAAAAGAATTTTAAAAAATCTTTAAATCCGAATTAAATCTATTGCTGACTTAGTACAAACTTTTCTAGAATACTTTTAGATTTAGCTAATACTATGGTAACAGGAACCGATTTTAATTTTAATATTTTAGCAATGGATAATCTGTGGTGTCCACGATTATTAAAAAACAATTTTTTATCTTTAGTTAGTGCTACTGAGATATTGTCTATATAAAAACTTTTATTTTTTTTTTTATTTATTGTTTTTGATGCTAATTTTTTATATTTGTTAGATGCCAAACTTAAATCCATTGGGTAAATCCCTTTTTTTAAAATTGAATTAAATAATTCATCTATTTGCTGTTCTCTTTTTAATAAAAACTCACTATAATTTTTAAAATCCTTTTTCAAAGTTCTTGGATTATTTAGTTGATTATTTTTTTTCAAATATTCAAAACTTCTTTCAGCAAATTTTGACTTTTTCCAACTTTCTTTTCCAGTGTAGTGATTTTGTAAAGCTTCAAATTCTAAAAGTTTTATAAATAATGGTCCAGGTTTATGATCCCATTGAGAAGAATTTATCTTTATATTCCCAGATAAATTTTCCTTAAAAAATCCTCTGTTAACACCAGCATGAGGATGTAATTTGGTTAATTTAAATTGGGTAAAATCACAATATTTAGAGGGAATTATACAGTATTTGATTTTTTCCGGAGAAACAAAGAAAATTTTATTTTTTGTTTTTGAAATTATATTATTCAAAGAATGACTCTTTTTGAGATTTATTTAAATTATTTCCAGCTAAAACTCTATTATAATTTTTTTTCCATTTTACTCTTTCAATTTTTCTATTTTTTTGAACCATTCTATTTTTTTTAAGATATAGAATAAAAATGTAATTTTTCATTTTTATTATTTTGCTTTTAATATTCTTAGATGAAGGTAAAATTTTTACTTCATTAAATTCTTCCAGCAAACTTAAATAATTTTTTCTTTTACTTCTCATTTCGTCTAAAGAATGATTGTCCTTTTTTTTTCGATAAACTGAGTCTATTGGTAAAGCATCTAAATATACAAAACCATCCGGCAGAGGGAAAAATTGTTCAAGTGGAAACCATTTATTTTTTTTACTAGGAAATTCACCTCTGATTCTATCAGTTGGATATCTCTCGAAAATTGTTAGTCCATAACCTGCATCTGCCCAGGCCATACCAATTTTGTATTTAATGAATTTATCAAATAAATTTAATAATTCTCCAATAATTGAAAAAAAAAAATTTAAAAAAAAAAAATTTTTTATTAACTTTAATTCTTTAATTCTTTTTATTTTGTTTACAATTTTTAAACTTATAGAAAAAAACGGTTCGCTAGATTTCATACTTAAAATTAGAGGATCCATTTTACTGAAATTTTTTCTTATATATTCAACTAAGGTAGTTTTTCCACTTCCATCATTACCAACAATTGAAATTGCGGGCATTGAATAGTGTGAGTAATTCCATTTCGCAAATGAACCAAAAAAAAAAGCATAAAAAAATTTCTTTGAAAAAATTAATTTTCTTACACTCAATTTCCCATAAAATATTCTCCTTCTTTTGTGTCTTTTTGATCTTAATCTGTTAAAGGATCTTTTTATACCTTGGTTTTTATAAAATTTGCTAAATTCCCATGACAAAAACTTTTTTATGATTTCTCTTTCATTTGGCAATGCTTCATCAACTGAGTCAATTATTAGCTTTAAATCTCTTCTATCTAATTTCTTAATTTTTTTTTTTAAATCGGATAATTGGCTATATGAGTGAATTGTGCCATTATAAAAATATTTTACAATCTTGTAAAAAATAATACTTTTATCGTCTAAGTGATTAATTTTTGTATGTTTACAAAAAATTTTAACATTTAAATTTTTTTCAAAAATATTTTTGACTGCGATAGGCATATAAGCGATATCTTCAAAATCTAAACTTAAAAAATTTACATGATTTGGATGATTCAGATGTATTCTTATGGAGTTGTTATCTAAATTCCTTATAATTGAATCTAGTTTAATTTTATAAGAATTTTTTTTTTTTTCATATAGAGCGTCAATATCCCGTCCAGTAAAATTTGTAAAAACTTCACAATTCTCGATTAGGTAAGCATTAAATATTTTAATTATTTTACAAACCTTACTTTTAAGATCGTTAATTAATTTTTTATCTATTTTTTGTTTTTTACCTATTTGAGGTTTAGATAAACTATAAATTTCACTCTTAATCATTTTTTAAACCCTTGGATAACCATCCACCGTCAACATATATCTCTTGACCATTAATATAGTTTGCAAGGTCAGATCCTAAAAAAAGGCAGGCATCAGCAATGTCTCTTGGATTTCCCCATCTATCTAATATAATTCTTTCAGATCGATTTAGTTTTTTCTTTTTATCTAACCAGCTTTTTTCTGTCATTTTAGTTCTAACATAACCTGGGCCAACAGAGTTTACTCTGATGTTTTTGCTAGATAAATCTATAGCCATAGCTTTTGTTAATTGCTTTAAGCCTCCTTTGGATGCAACATATGCAACATTATTAGGAAAACCTTGTTCTGCAGCTAGGCTTGTTATGTTAATTATACTCCCGCCAGACCGCATAAAATTTTTTGAAATTATTTGTGAAATTAAAAATGGTGTAGTCAGATTTATATTAATTGTTTTTTCCCAATCAGCCAATTTATATTTTAAAAAATTTTTTGATGAAGTAAAACCAGCATTATTAATTAAAACATTAATTTTTTTTATTTTTTTTAATTTATATATAATTGAAGTAAGATAGTTTTTTTTTTCAAAATTAATATTAATGAGAGTGACTCTATTTAAAAAAGATTTTTTTGATTTTATTTTCTTCAAATCTTTTAAATTTTTATCTAAACATATACAGTTTGCTCCTGCCTCAAGAAACTTTGAAACTATCTCAATGCCAATGCTTCCTCCAGCTCCAGTTATTAATATATTTTTTCCTGTTAAATCTATTTTTACGCTCATCTATAAATTTTTCTTTTAATTTTTAATTCATCTACAAACATGTTTTTTTCATTATTTATTAAATACTTCATCATCCTGGCAACTTCTTCAGGCTCAATAAATGTATTATAGTCTTGATTTTTAACTTTTTTTCCCATTGGTGTTTTCATAGACCCAGGGGCTATAAAAATTGTTTTCACTCCATATGATTGTAATTCGGCATTAAATGATTTTGACATGCCTAACAAAGCATGTTTGGTGGAGCAATAGACAGAAGTATTTTTTGAGCATTCGTATGACGAAGATGACCCAATATTAAAAATTATTCCTTTCTTTTTTTTTTTCATTTTTAAGCCAAAGTATTTTGAGATCATGAATGGAGAAATAACATTAATTTGAAAATCTCTTTTTAAATCTTCCATCGAAATACTCTCGATTTTTTTTACAGTAAAATTTGCAGCAGAATTAACCAGCACATCAACATATTTTATTATTTTTTGTTTAGAAAATCTTTTAAATAACTCTATAACACCTTTCTCTTTGGATAAATCTGTCGCTATTATAAAAACATGAATATTTGGATTAATATTGTTGATTTTTTTTTTAAGCTTTAAAAGCCTATTTTTTTTTCTACCAACTATAATTATATTTTTTGCAATATTTGAAATCAGTATTGAAAATTTCTCTCCTAAACCTGAAGACGCACCTGTAATCAAAAAAGTTTTATTCATTTAAATAATCTTTTGAGTTTATAATTAATTCAACTATTTTTAAATCATCAAATGAGTCTATATCAAAAGACCTGTATTTAGGAATTTCAACAAAACCGATATTTCCAGATAATCTATTTTGATATTTTAATAAATTTTTTTTAGATGTGATAAAAAAACTTCCTGTTTCTAAATACCTTTTGATGCTGTTTTGACGTCTAGCTCTTTTATTTATATCATAAAGAGGTCCTTTGGCATTCCAAAACATTTGATGCGTCTCGGAAACTGAGACTATTGAGTCAAATATTTTTATTTTTTCTAATCCTTTATTAATGTCTTGAAATTTAATTAACGGTGAGGTGCATTGTATGAATACTAAAATATCAAAATCGACATTTTCAGCAAAATGAATTAAAGCCGACTCGCTTGGTGCGTTATCATCAGATAATTCTTTAGGTCTTTTAATTGTTTTTGCACCTAAATTTTTTGAAATATCTAAAATTTCATCTGAGTCCGAGCTTACCCATGTTTCTTCAACCAAAGATTTTTTTGAAGCTTGAATAGCATAATAAATCAGTGGTCTTCCTGCTAGGTTTACCAAATTTTTATTTGGAATTCCCTTGCTTTCTTTTCTTGCTGGTATTAATGAAATAATTTTAGTCAGCTTTATTAACTTTTTATTTAAGATGTTCTCTTAATTTTTTAGCTATTGGCACTTCTTCTTTTAAAATTCTTTTAACACCATCGCCTAAAGCTAATTCAATTTTTCTTATCTCGCGCACTAATTTCCTTAGTCCCGGAGGCGCCAAAGAAGCAGATTGATCTGATCCATACATTGCTCTATCCATGGTTATGTGTCGTTCGATGGATGAAGCGCCAAGGGCTGCTGCTGCATAGGATACCGCTAGTCCAGTTTCATGACCACTATATCCAACTTTACATTTAAATTTTTCTCTTAAAGTTATAATTGTTTTTAAATTTGCATCTGAAACCTTCATTGGATAAGTAGAAACACAATGCATTAGCTCAAA
>MDTG01084922.1_pt1 | contig 15498 bp, 1 predicted proteins | sample 811421 | NCBI WGS metagenome assembly MDTG01 (sample SAMN05326645, study PRJNA326480) | marine metagenome | isolation source: seawater | place: Pacific Ocean: South East | collected 2011
CGTCTTCTTTTTGGCGAGAGTCTCTTTGTATGAGAGGTCTATTATCAATGTAAATAATTTCCCCTGTCTTTTTATTTATCTCTGGATTTGCAAGTCCATCTGTAAAAGTGACTCCCAAATCAATTTCTTTAGAATTTATTGTGGTTTTAATTCCCGAGAATCCTGTATCAATAGATCCAGTAAACGGAGAAATATTTGAAGATGATGACTCAAATGACAACAACTTACTTGTCGAACTAACATTATTGACATCAGTTTGATCTTTAGAATTTCCAAAGTATAAAGATCTATCTTGAAAATATTTTAAAACTCTAGTTTCTGAATCATATGACGCAACATATCCTTTAGCAGCACCTTCAGAAACCGATTGTGAAATTGCAGCACCAACAACTGGAGTGGAACTTACCGAATTTAGTTTTACTGCAAATAGAGATGAATAACTACCGGCAGTATAAATCGCAGTGGATGAAAATTGTTGTGGATTTTTTACAATTCCTACTTGAGTAAATTTTGTATCAATTGGAAAATCTCTCGTAGAATCATCAAATCTGGCATAGACAAGTACTTTATCAGTTCCTAATTCAGTATAAATGTCATATCCATGACCCTTAGATGGCGGGATAATGGGAATCAATTTTGCAGGATCTGATAAACTTCCTGATGGTTGAAGTGAACCGAGATCAACAATACCATAAGTATATCCACTTCCACCAGCAGTCATAACAGCGGAAGTTATAGTTCCTGATGAATCTACTTCAATTGATACTTTAGCTCCTGTTCCATCTCCATTAACATTTACTACGCCCGAACTGTAGTTGGATCCACCATTTTCAATATATATTTTTTTAATTTGATTTAAGTTTATATCGGAGTCTCCAGCTTCCCTAACACTTAGAATTTGACTATCAGTTGAAGTTGCCCAGTCATTAGGAACAACAACATATTCAGTAGAATCAAATTTTATGATATCACTTGGAGAAACTGAAAATAAATATTTCCAAACATATCCGTCTCCACTAACTCCAGCTGCTGTTGGTTCTAGATCCGTAAAAGTTGGTTCGTCTTTAGATACGTTTCCAGTCAAATTTGTTCCTGATGATCCATTATCAATACAAATATAAACTCTAAAATCACTATTGATTACATAGTAATTAGAATCATATAATCTACTTAAATTTGAGTTTGGAGCAGGATTTATAATACTATAATCATGCCTATACATATCATAACGAGTATTAGTAGACCAAGAAACTTTTCTTATTAATCTTCTAACATTGGAAGTTGTCACCTTTTTTCCAAATAGGGCAGTATCCCTAAAATGGGAATTAAATTGTATATTATCTATAGGTACTGGAGTGTTTGTATTCCATTCACTGTCCGAAGTAGTTCTACCAAAACCAGAAACTGGATTGGACGGGTTTGGTAATCCCAGAAAAACATAGTAAGAGTTACTCGTGTTGGACACCGAGTCTACAAAATTATTTGCATTTGATATTCTAAATTGATCTGTTACTACCGCAGCCATATTAATAGTTTTTTAGATATTTATAAGGGTTGAAAAATTTTATTATAACCTTTTAGGGAGAGCACCACTATCTCTTAGACCAACACCTCTTCTTTGAATAGTTGGGAAAGTAGTCAATCCAACATCAACAACGTTTCCAGTAACTGCTATGGAAACTGGAGAAGATGCTCTAGAAATACCGGCAAGTCTTCCCCAAGAGAATCTGCCCACAGGATTACTTGAGTTTGATGTAGTTGCAACACCAACTATTGATGTTCCAGAGTCTACGTAACAAATAATTGAACCAGCAGAACCAACGTTGGAAAGTTCTTGAATGAAATATATATTGTCAATAAATGTTGTGCCAACACCAACAATGGATAAATCATTATTTGCAACTGAAGTTACACCACTTCCAACTTGAGTATCAAAAATATAAATTGGATATCCAACATTCAGATCATTATAGTTTGTTGCATCAAATCTGTGTAAATTAAATTGGATTGCCAAAGTTCCAATTCCTTGTGCATTAACGGTGGTAATTCCAGTAACAATTCCAGAGAAACCTTGAATTATATTAATACTGCCCACTGACTCTATAGTTGGATTTGGAAGAGAAATAATTACGTTCGGAGCAATTGTATATCCTAATCCTGGATTATTAACATTAATGGCAGTTACAGATCCATTAGATATTGTAGCGGTTGCAGTGGCAGTGGTTCCGACTCCTACTCCAATTTGTGGTGGAGCAAGAACAGAAACTGTAGGCACTGTAGTATATCCACTGCCACCAGAGATGATGTATGATGAAATTGTTCCAGCAGCAGAAACTACTGCTGTTGCAGCAGCTGATACTGGATCTGGAGAACCAGAAATAATTAAACCAGATAATTCTGTTTCAGAATTATAGTCAAATAAATCTGCATCCTCTACAAATATTTCGCTATCAGTGGTTTCAATAGTATTAATAATCTTTGCTGTCGGAAAAACTAGTGCTTCAATAGAGTCTCTATCTTTTTGAATAATTTCACCATTAATGATAGTATCAACTTTTTGCTTTGTCCAAGACATTGGTTTAAAGTTTGTTTGATCTATTCCAACTCCACCATATAGATTTGTTTCGAACTTATCAGAGAATGATAAATCAAATACCTTTCTACTATCTTGAGTTATGGTTCCATCAATTGCATTATTTTTGTAAACTCTTACATCGTCGCCCCTCTTAATTGTTTGATTTGTACTTGTAATTAGTTGATCATCACTATTTCTAGTTCCTCTATAGAAGAAAATATCAACTCTATCTTGAATTTGAGGAGGAGTGGTAAAATTAAACGATGTTCCACCTTCAAATAAATACGCTACTCCAGGATCTTGAATGATTCCATTAATAACTATTAATAATGCATTGGTAAGATCTACTCTACTTCCTTCTTCTTTTTCAAAACTTAAGAGTTCTTCATTATAGAATAATGGGAATCTAGTTCTTTGTCCATCTTGGAAAGGTGCAATTGAATCAATAAAATCAAGTTCTCCAAACTGCCAACAAGCAAAAGAGTCATCAAATACTTGTTCAACCGTAAACAATAGTTCAGAAACCACTGAAGATAGAGTGCTGTGTGTAACTAAACCAACTGGTCTAATAACATCTCCTTTTCTAAATCCATGCCCATTTCTTGCAATAACAAAATTATTTACTTCAAAAGTGTCCGATCCTATTCCTGTGGTAGTTGCAGCACTAACTCCAATATCAACTAATAATCCCGAACCACTTAAAGTGGTATTACCAAATCCTAATCTTGAAACTCCTTCTATTTCTAGATTTTCATAGGTTGGTTCTGAAATCATTATTTTGGGATTGGAATATCCTGATCCACCATTTCCAACCACATTGAGTGCCAAACTTCCACCAGCACCAACCAGAGCAGTTGCTGATACCACTGCAGCAGCACCAGTGTGTCCGTCTTCATGAACACTAACTCCGATAGACACTAATCCATTATATCCAGATCCAAAAGTTCCTCCAGTCAATGCCGTAGTAAATCCTGCTATGGAACCACCTACACCAACTACAGCACTAACAGCAGCACCAACTAAAGGTGCATACCCTAGTCCACCAGAGGAACCTAGAGAAACGATTACTCCTCCCCTCGGAAGTTGATTTTGGTTAATATCAATATTTGATATTTGGCGAGATCCATCTGTAGAGGTTATTCCGCTGAAAACAATACTAGTTATTCCTGCACTACTAACATCATCAAGGACAAAATTGTTACTTGGATTATTAATCGTCGAGGGGGTTTGGAATATTCCATTAATAAACAGAACACCATTACCCCCAGTGCTACCGATTCCTGTAGTATTTGCACCACCAACAGTTAATGTAAATGTTGCACCAATTCCAGTGAATTGATTGGAAATATCGTCATATACTTGATTAGTATCATAATTATTTCTTAAAAATACTCTTCCACTAAAATCTGTAGTTTCTGGTTCTAAGTTTCTTTCATCTCTTTCAACTTGAGAATTTCCTCGTGGGGGAGTTACAAAATGTATTTTGGGACCAACAATATTATAAGAACCTCTGAAAATTCTAACTTCACTTCCATCTAGATGGGAAGTTGATATTGATCCAACTACACCTCTCTGAACTTGAACCAACGTTGATTGTCCAATTCCTGTTATTGGACCAACTGCAATAGTTCCAAAACCAATATTTTCAATCTTCATAAATTCATCATTGACTTTTAGAAGATCTGTTGGGGATATTGTAGAAATTCCGCTCAAAGCAAATATTGTAGATGCTGTTCCAATTTGTCCACCAGCATTTCCAGATAGTGTATGTGCAATGGAAGTAAATTTAACAGGATATTGTCCAATTCCATTTAATGTTATTAAAGTTTTTTCATTACCCAACAACATTGATAGTTCGTGAGCATTTCCTTCACCAGAAGATGCAAACGATACATTTACACCCGCTTCTGCGTTTGATCTAGTTGTTGCAAGTTTAAATTCATCATCATTATCTCTAATAGCATATACAAGTGAAGGTAATGGGGTGCCACTTCCATATGTAATTGCAGTTGATCCAACTCCAACAAAAGTTGATTTTGGAGTATATGATAACTCTTCACCGGTTTTAAAGAAGTGATTTTGTATGGTAAATGTTCCTGTAGAGAGATTCAATTGAGTAGAATCAGTAGGATCAAAAGATTTTCCAAAAATTGGTATTTTGTTGCTTCTTGCAATAAAATCAGTTTTATTAATCCTAGCACCATTTAATGAATTATAGAATTTAATTCCCAATGATTGAATATTATCTCCATATTGAAGTTCTGGAGCACTATTTACTGAATCTAATTCCGTATAAAGAAGTTGATTAAGAGAAGAAACCTGAAGACTTGATGTCATCGCTGCATCAGGATAAAACTTTAATATAAAGTTTTGTCCAGAATATTCCACACCAAATGTTCCCATACCACTTGTTCCATCAGTTACGCCTATTCCTCCAGCGGAAAGGAAAGATGATTGCTGAACATACGTATCAAGAGACCCATCTTGTAAAGCCAGTACATTATGAACTGCCTTTGTTGATCCCATACTTACTTCAACTACTGATTTAACTGAATTAAATAAGTTTCTATCAAAACTAATAACTGTAGTTGCAGCAGCAGAAACTGTTGTTTCATATGTGGATCTAATTACTGCACTTCTTTCTGAACCAGCTGGTTGTGATGTCAATCTAAATCTATGTGTTCCTGTACCAACTGATGTTGTTCCAAATCCAACAATTCTTGATTCCAATTGAACATCATTTTCAGTATCATTAGTATAATTTAAATTTAAAACTCCAGAATCAATACTGGCACCAAAAGAACCGATAAAATTGAAAGATGAAGTTTTTTCATCGGTATCAAAATAATACTCGGATAAGAACGTATCTGTACCATTATGAGTAACATATAATTCTACAAAATTCAGTTCATTTGTATTAGATTGAATAATTTGAGTATTGACGTGCAACGAAGTAAATTTATCAGTGGCAACACCAATAATAGAACTGGTTATTCCAGATCCTCCGGAGGTCACAATACCTGCAACATTTGTTAAATCAATAAATCCAATTGAAGCGGTTCCCACTCCAGATTGGGAAGAACCAAAAGTATTTTTAAGGAACTTGATATCATAGTCAATATCAGTAGTATTTTTGGGGGTAAATCTAAAGGAATTATTATCTTCTACAGAGAAACTTCCATAATCTTCTCCCACTACTGAGGTTAGAGCAGATCCAATGTTGGCGATATTTCCTTTTTCTAGTAGAAAATTACTTCCATCATTGTCACTAATAATAACAAATTCTGCTAATTGAACTTCACTATTGTCAGTATTGGTTACTCTGACTAAGACATCATCATAGGAATCAGAAGCGGCAAATTTGAAAATATCGATAAATTCATTATCGGTAATATTATCATCATTAGAAAATGAATCCGAAATATCGTCTATCTTTAATACAACATTACTCTTAGAGCAAGTGAAATCAGTTAATTTTTTTGTTTTTAATTTTAAGAATTTAGATTGAGATCCAACAACATCAATATCCAATACATTATCAAAATTGTTAATTGTATCTACCCTAAGTTCTTCCAATAAATCACGAACAATAACCATGTTCAATATGTTCGAACTAATGCCAATATTTCTAGTTGAAACTATTCCAACGTCAGCAAAATTCTTAAGACCACTGGTATGAACAAGACTATTAACTGGAGTTCTTAATTCTCTCCACTCAATAGGACTCTTAATAGTATAAGAAAGATTTTGATAATAATCATTGTCGGGGATCACTTGGTCGTCAAGACTTAATTTTCCAATGTTATCGTCCCATCCAATATCTTGTCTACTAGAAAAATCAACTTCAAATCTTCCTTCGCTTCTTGCAATATCCTCTATAGAAGCGATATTTCCACTTGATTGTCCACTAATAATGTCATTTGCAGATAATTCGGAAGTATTGCCTGCTATTTTTATTTTGTCTCCATCAGAACCAATTATCTGCAAATCAGAAGTAGATTCATTGACATTTAATTCTTCTCCAATAATAAATTGGGATTCTTCTTGTTCAATAGTAAATGATGGATAATCAGATTTTTTTATAATAGTTCCAAGAGAATCTTGAATAGTTTTTGCTATACCTGTATTAGTTGTTAGATTACTTAAATTAATAGTTACTTCATCTTGAGTCACAGTTCCGATAAAGGAAGAATTTTTATACTCTTCAACAACAAAGAATTGATATCCATAATCTGAAGAATTAAATCCTGAACCTGCAGCACCAACTTTTTGAATTCCCTCAATAAAAACCTCATCCCCAACATTAAATGCACCAGTAGAGAATCCAAGAACTGGTGTGGTCAATTTACATATAAATTTAGTGTCAGATTGTTGAGAAATTCTTTGAATACTAATTCCATTAGTATTTTCTTCAGCAAAAATTTCTACTGATTTTGATGGAAGACCTTTTGGTGGTTGAATAATTTCCACATCAGTTATAGAATTTCCAGTAAGATTTGCTTTCAGAATGCCATTATCAATTTTTTGCTTTGTGGAAGTATTAACAACTACGAGTTTTGGTGGAGAAGTATAATTTCTTCCACCACTAATAATTGTGACAATTCCAACAGTATTGGAATCTTTGATAGAAACTAAGATCGGTATATTTGCCTTTGGTTGCAATGTTTTGTCAGAAGAATATTCAAATCCCTGATTTATTATTCTAACATTTCTTGCATTTCCAATTGAACTTGAATTAGCAGTCAAATATGCATCTTTTGCAGTTGTACTTGAAGATCCAACGAAACTTGGCAACTTCTTATATCCAGATCCTCCAGAAATAATGCTAATCTTGTCAATAGGACCCTCTGCATTTGACGAATCTGTAGTATATTCTAAAGAAGAGCATTCGCTCGTTTTATAGAATAATTTTTCGGGAACTTCATTGAGAGCAATGTTAAATGTGGTTGCTGCTACTCCGGAAATTTTATATGAGGAATTATAAAAACTATCAATATAAAGTATTTCAGAATAATTTGTAACTTCAACATCTGCTGTGCTAATGTAACCTGATTTTTCTAAATTGTAATATAATCTTGTTGGTAATGTGTTGGTAAGATCTGTATTATAATTAATGGTTAATGAAGCATTGGTGCTGACTCCAACTGTCCCAACTCCTGCTACATTTATTCCATCAGTAGATCCCGTAGAAACAAATTCATTATTAAATTTGTTGTCATAATAAATTTTAAATTCGTATCCAGACAATGTAGAATCTGATAGATCAAACTTTACACTATTATTTTTTACTATTTCAATTTTTGGATTAATTGGAGAAATTGTCTGCTCTCCTCCACCAGTATTTGCAATACTCACAATATTTGGAGGATTTAATTTAGCATCACTGAGAGTTTGTGTCAGTTGAATTATGTCATCATTTACTTTGTATGCATAATAAAAACCAGTAGTCAATCCCGAGGCAGGTAATGATGCTGCATAACTAACTTTATCACCGGTCCTTAGTTTATGGGATGATATTGTTATTTGATTTGTAATAGTATCAATTTCAGATGGATCAATTGTAAGAGGATTTATTAAAATTTTGCCAGAAAAATTATCTCTTTTCACAATTACTGAAGTGTCTGTTCCAACTCCAGAAACAAGTTTCGGTTTAATATTTAAGTTTACTATATCATCTTTTAATAACTTATGATAAGTGTCACCAGATGCAATACTTGAAAGACCCACAGTGGAAATGGATACAACAGAGTTTATTCTCTGAACTTTAGATTTGATTTGTGTTTTTATACTTTCAAATAGATATTCATCACTATCAATTCCATTATTGCGGAAAAATACCTCATTAAATTCAGACCCAATTCCAGTTTTAATACCAACTGAGTTAATTGTTTTTCTTACAATGTATACTGTAGTGGTAACTCCAGATATTGGCAAATTAAATGGTGTTCCGGTTGGTGATGTTGATATTGATATTGCTCCACCTGTAGGAACAGTTAAATTAACTGGTTGATTTGATACAAATGGGTGATTTTCTATGTAAATTCTTTTAGTTGGAATATCTCTGGTAACAGAGGAATCTCCAAATTCAAATGTCATAGAGCTGGATATTCCAACAGTAGTTCCAACACCAACTGATTCTCTTGAATTAAAATATATTTTATCATTAACTGCGGATTCAAAATAATCTACATTTTTAGATATTGTAAATGAATCTGGAATATATGAAATTTTTGTTGTAGCAGTGTGAGAAGTTCCTACTAAACCTCTCTTAACTCTAAGAATATTCAAATTGGGGAATATATTTAATATCTGTAAAGTTTCGGAACCAATTCCAACACTACTACCAACAGAAACTGAATCCGGTATTTGAGACACGTATATCTCTGTCGTTGCTGCCCCCGGAGAAGCATTCGATCCTATTATTGGTGAGGAAAGATTCGAATAGAAAGATGAGATTCCAATCTGAAAATTTCCGTTCAATTTTGATAAAGAACTACTAAACCCAGAGATAGTTACATATTCTTGATTTCTAAGATTATGTTGAGGCAAAATAGAAACCTTTACTTGATTTTCTCCATTCCAAGTAAAAATAGAATTTTCATAAGTTTCCACAGAAGTTTGTATATCATCAATATTTTTTCCTAATATTGATGATACCTTTGCAATAATACCATCCCCTCCAGTGTTAGTGCTATCGAAATTTAAAATATCATTTACTTTAAATCCTGTGCCAGGGTTAATAATATTAATTTTTTCAATGGGACCTTCAGTTACAGATTCGACAACTGATTTTTGTCTTGAAATTTCATTTGTTTCAATTAAAAAGTCATTATTAGCAAAAGGATCGGATATTCTATATGGGAAAGTATTTCTTAGTAATTGAGAATTTATAAAATCAAATTTTTGATCTAAAGTTTTATTTTCATCTAAAGTATTAGATCTATAAGTGTTTCCAATAAAATATGGGAATTGAGGATTTCCACTACTATCGATAGTAGCAAAATATGCATAAATTCCATTTGGATAATCTAATGTTTTTACAAATCTTCCATTATGAATATCCAAGTCTCCAGAATTTGTGTATTCATAATCATCAACAAAGAACCCATCACTAAATCCCGAAGGTCTATCATTAACATTAGACGAATTTTCTACATAACCAGAGGTCAAACGAACTGGATCTGAACTTGTATTGAATCGATCTGAATTTCCAAACGGTCCATATATTGGATTTCCATCATAAGCCCAACCAATTATGCCAGATACTTTAGATTGATTTTCTTCAAAAACGGATCTTAAGTTATTATAATATCCACATATATTGTATTGCAATTTGTCATTTTTTTCTTTAAGAACTTCATTTCCATACTTGTGTATATTGTTTATTCTTAATTTTCTAATATTAGAGTCAAAGGATGCTCCAAATCCACTAGATGAAACTTTAATTCCAGTCGAAGTGGCTGAGTATCCTATTCCAGCATTAATGACCTTGACATCAGTTATTTTACCTGCTGATGATACTATTGGTCGCAGTATTGCTCCAGATCCAGATCCACTATTATCAAATACTTCTAATTCTGGAACTGAGAAATATTCAAATCCTCCAAATTGAATATTTACAGAATCAATAGTGCCATTAATTATAACTGGTTTCAGTTGAGCATCTCTACCATTTTTTATAGTAATTAATGGTTTTTTCTCAATATTAATAGTGCTGGATCCATATCCAGTTCCAGTCTCATAAAGATATGCATCAATTATAGATCCTTTTACAACAGGAGTAGCTGTAACTGATTTACTTTCTGTAATTGTTCCTAATCCTGTGGAAGCAAATTCAACCAAAACTTCAATATTCGGATATGCAAAATTTTGATATCCAATTCCGATAGATTCCAATTTAGAATAATTTTTTCTTTCATAATTTGATGGAGATGTTCCTCCAACTCCAATATCTGCAACTCTAAAAGAGTCTTCATCAATTTTTATAATTTTATAATGAATGGATGTAGTTGTTATTCCTGTCGATGTTGTTAATCCACTGATTGGTGTACCATCAGAAGAATATAAAACTACATCACCATCAACAAATCCATGATTTATAAAATTGACTAAATCTTTAGATGTTGATATTCCGCTTGGTTTGACGATTAATTTTCTGTTAGTATACCCAGTTCCGCCATCAATAACATTAATTGCAGATATAGTTTTGGTATTGTCATTGGTTTTAAATTTATGAATACCTGCTGTATAAAGAGTGCTTAATCCTACAACATTCGTGTTTGAAAAATAGTCGTTAAAACTTTCAAATAATTTAACGGTTGTATTATTATCAACCTTCACAAAATAAGATGCTTTATCAACTAAAGAAGAAGTTCCAATCCCAACTCCTATTGCTTGATTTCCATTAGAATCATATATTACTTCTTGACCATTGATAAAATTATGATTAGTTAAAAATGTAATTTGATTTGTATTATTATCAACTCCACCATTATCTGAAGTTAACTGTCCATCAAAAAGAACCTCTCTAACTCTTTTTTTAACACTTGTTCGAAGAATTGCTCCAGAACCATTACCACCTACTATTTGTGCTGATTTAACAGTATCAACGTCAAAGTCCAAGGAATCAACATCAATTCTTTCAATAGAACCTTGAACTACTGGACGACATAATGCTGTGGTTCCAAGTCCAGTAGAAACTGTCACATTAGGTAAATTAATTACATCATAATTACGTCCGCCATTTAAAACACTTATCGATTCTAAAGGACCATAGTATACTATATCATCAGATTTGTAATTAGTAATTTCTACACCATTAATCAACATTCCAGTTGAATTTCCTGGTGGAGTTAATTCATTAACTCCATTTTTATTATTGGGAGGTAATGGGAATTTCTTAAATATTTTTTGTGCGGCAATTTCTGCAGACTTATGTTCAAATAAAGTAAAAGTATGCTTTCCAATTCCAGAAGTCGGAATTGAAAATGTCACATAACTCTCTGTTCCAACAAAAACTCCAGAATTATATAATTTTATTTTTTTCTTATTACTTGGTAAAACTTCTACAATATAAGATCCTTCAATTAAACCGACAAGAGGATCCCCATCTGGTTTATAAAAAACTCTATCTCCAGTAACAAATGGAGCATCATCTGCAAAAGTTATGGTTGTGAAATTATTTAAAGCGTTACGATCACCTAAACTTTGCTCAGTATCAATAGAAGCAGAATTAATTTTTTTAGTTATTTCATAAGTAAATGATGTAGTTATTCCTGGCGTTTTTGATGGTAAAGAATTGGATGCAACGTAAGCGTGTTTTCCATCTAAATCAGTATAAACATTTTGTACATCACCTGTAATCACATTATTTCCAAATTCAATTGGAGTAAATTCACTACTGACTTTATTAATTTTTCTTCTTAAACCATATTCTACAGAACTATCTGCGTTAAATGTAAAATTATCTAAACTAATCGATTTGTTATCAGAAGAGATATCAATTACGTTTGTTGGGGTAGAAGATGTTGGATATACCACTTTGCCATTATCACTTCCACTTTTTTGAATAATTTCAACACTATCACCTCTTTTTAAACTTGATTTGTCAATTTCGCTTTTTAAGGTTAATGTTAAATTATTGCCAAAACTTTCCACTTCAAAGGTTGAACTAGTATTATAGATCCAAGAATTAGCAAAAATTTCTTTATTTGTTTTCTCTCCAACTTTTGGATTTTTAATTAAATCTCCAATATTTTCTACAGAAATAACATCATTTTCAGAAATGTTAAGTTCTTTAGATATTTGAGTAAATTTTGACAATACTCCGGTTAATCTTATTTCTACTTTTTTATCGCGATCTCCATCTTCAAATCCAAAATAAATTTCATCAGATCTTATATTACTTGCAGCAGAAATAGTCTCACCTATTCCGGTACATCCAATAAATTGATTGATACTTTTATCTGTATAACTGATGCTATTGATTCCAGATATGACCATTCCAGTTTGTGCAAAACCTATTGTCGAATCAACAGTAATTACTGATGCACCAATAGCGACAGTTTCAATATTTTTTGTACTAGGAGTTATATTAAAAGTTCCTTCGATAGCTGAAGAATCATCATATCCAATAAAAAGAGAAATTTTAAAATATTGCTTATTTTCTCTTGTAAAGGGTTCTATTTCTGATATTGCGGCAGTTGTTCCCGAATCAGTAGATTTTACTATCGTTTGACCGACGAGTTTTGAAGGATTTCCACTAATAACTTCAGCAATAGCAATCTCTCTTCTCAAATAATTCGAAGAAGATGGTTTGATTAAATATTCTTCTAAATTGACTACTTTTGGTGTTACTCCATAAAGAACATTAAACAAAATTCTAAATGAATCATCAGTTCCTTTTGACTGGTAGAATGATCTTGCTTCTTTTATAAAGTTTCCGGCATTTAATTCTTTAACAAAATCAACGTCTTCTAAACCTGGAGCAAAAGTGAATTTTAACTTTTTATAAAAATCTCTCAAAAATAAAGAACTTAAATTATGAACTATGGTGTTTTCTAAATGTTCTTCTTTAGAAGAATCTGAAAATACAAGTTCTTCTTGATTTAAATCACTATGATAAGAAGTAATACCACTAAAACCTCTTTGACAACCGGTGAATGAATTTGTAGTTAGTCCAGTATAGGTTATAACTTCGTTGTTTATCTTAAAGAGTCCATATTCACTAGGAAACCCTTTAGTGCTGTTTACGGCGATTGTAGTGTCCGTAGAGGTGATTCCTGATGTTATACGTGTAGTATCAACTATAACTTCTGGTGTTAAATTATCAAGTTTTAGATATTGATCTAAATTATCCGTAATATCAGTTGGACCACCTTGATATTCCTGAGAAATATAATATTGCTTTAAAAATTCAACCGATTTTGGATTTTCATCCAAAACAAACTCAGGTAGTTGACTATCAATAAGTTGTTGAACCTTAACTTTAGATTCAAATCCGGTTTCTATCATATTACTCTCTTATTAAATTTCCGTTTAAATAACTTGATGTGTAAAAATCTCTATTAAATACCGTTCCCGATATTTCATCTCCTGATGCAATAACATCCTTAACCATATTTATTGTGCTTGCAGAGACGTTAAAATTAAGATACAAATCTTTAAGACCAACAATATCATTTGACTCTGGAAATGCTTGAACTTCAATTATATTATTTTGAAGTTCCGTCGAAACAATTTTTATTGTATTGAGGTTTATTTCACCTTTCATATAATCAATTGTTCCTGCAGATTTTACAACTACTTTTATATTTTTACTATCAAATGGTTTTACAATAGATAAAACTCCTGTTCTTCCATCAAGATTAGGAATATCTGTCAAATAAACAAGGTCAGGATCATTTGCAATTCTAAAACCTGTCGATTTAATGTTATATCCACCACTATTTACATGAAATCTGTTGCCATAACATAATTCATACTGAGCAAATTGATTTATAACTGCTTTCAAGTCTCTTCTAATTTTTATTTTGGTAATATTTGAGGTTATTGAGGTATTTGTATTGTCAATGATTTGTTGAATTTTACTATATTTGAATCTACCACCGAATTTGTTAATATCCACCGAATTCGCGTACTCATTTAGGGAATTGAGAACGTTTGTTTTGAGAGATTCGACAGTTGATATTCGAGAATAGTCATAATAAACGGAAGAATCAATTTCAACATATAAAATTTTCAAATCTGTAATTTTTTGATTGATTCCAGAGACCGTATATTGCTTTAATTGTGATAAAATTCTAGATTTATTAAAATCGGAAACAAAAGTTCCATTTTTTGGTTTTATACTGATGTTTACAGTTCCAAATTGCGGTGGTTCCATCTCCTCCCCACCAACAATTGCTACAGATTCGGTGTCTGGATAGATTGTTTTGATAATTGCCTCATAATCACGACTTGTGACTGCTCTAGATTGTGCCGAATATATTTTAGGAGCAAAATATCTAACAGAATCGATGGATTCTATCCCAGATCCATTTTGAGATTTTTGATTTGTGGTAACTACTATTGTAGATGGGTTGATATTATTTCCGTTGGAGGTGGAGAAAGATCCGGCAAGAGAAAAATTACTAACTCCGTTGCCATCAGAACCATTTGATACGATATAATTTGCCGTTATGACGTTTCCATCAGAATTTAAGTCGGTTCCAAGTTTTTTTCCAATTAATCCATCTCCAAAAAGTAGTTGATACTTTTCATCTTGTATTTCCTGTATAAGATAAATTTGAGAACTCGATGTTACATTGATAATATTATCTACTAAGAAATATTCAATTCCCAAACCAGTATCATTTTCTTTTTTGATGTATACTTTAAGAGTAGAAGTGTCTATGAAAGAATTGTTAAGAATAAATTTTTGATCCAGAGATCCATCATATAAAAATTGTTTTGTTAAATATGTTCCTTCATAGATTTCAATATTATTAAATGTTGCAACCCCATCAACAAAATTTCTGGTAATATCTTCTGGTATTGAAAATACAAAATTGCTGTTGGAACTAGTTCCAGTGCATACAAGACCTCTACTGAGGGTTACCTGCGCCGATGAATCTCCATCAGGTCTTTGTACCGAAAATGTGATTTGTGCCCTTGCAGAGGTTCTAGAGCGAGGCACATAACCAATATTCCTTGCTAATGATACAACATTTTCTCTGAGAGTTGCAGAATCCAAAAAGGATTCATTCACAATCATATTTGAGTTGAATGCTGTAATATATGTGTTATATGCTAACGTATCGATTAAGACAGAAAAGTTAGATCCTTCAAAATCAAAGTCAGTGAAATTAGAATTTGCACGGAGATAATCTTTGATGGATGACTTTATCTGATCAAAGTCTAGATTTGTATACTTAGTAAAAGGC